>Ga0116227_10004404_pt1 | contig 30611 bp, 12 predicted proteins | sample S1TSphgellanicum_FD_89693 | JGI IMG/M metagenome (GOLD analysis project Ga0116227, IMG submission 89693) | Host-associated microbial communities from peat moss isolated from Minnesota, USA - S1T2_Fb - Sphagnum magellanicum MG | ecosystem: Host-associated > Plants > Peat moss > Unclassified... | reverse complement strand
GGGGGGGGGGGGTGTGGGGGGTGGTAGGGGGGAGGGGGGGGGGGGGTGGGGGTGGGGGTGTTGTTAGGTTGGAGTTGTGACATGTTCCGTAAAGAGTACCAAATAACACCTCACTTCTATCCCATGTGCTTTGGCAAATATTGTCCTCCTTTCACCTATATAGCTGGGCCAAAGGGAAGGACCTCTATACTTCAAAATAGAGCTCCATAGTGTCTTTTTTTTTAGTGATGGGCCAATCAAATTAGAAAGCGTCTAGGCCACACCAAGTTCGATGCACATTTCACAGCCGCCATCTGACACACTGTTATTGCTCTTGCATCTCGACCCATTCATTCAAACATGACGACCTAGACCCACCCCCGCCCCCCATACCTTCTGCCTCATGCGCATTGGGCAACCCATTCCCTGGTGTGGGTACTTATTCTGTTTCATATTAATTAGTTGGGGGTGCCTCACAAGTCTACATTTTCTTTTTCTTTTTATTCAATGAGCCAATTTGGTTGACCCCAAAACAAAGTTGAAACTACGGAGGCTCCCCAAAATAGAAGATTCTATGGAAGGATGGAGTGCCTCTACCTTTCGGCCCACCTATATAGGTCGGAATGGGAGGACTTTGGGAAAAACATATGGGATTAAAGCGAGCTGCTATTGGGAACACCCTTGGGGAACACTGTTGGGAACTTGAAAGAAACATGTTGGGGAACAAAGGAGAAATGAAAAGATGAAATTACATACAAACATTAGTCACTATTTTCCACTTATTCTTTGGTGCAGGTTGGGTATATGTAGTGGCTGGGTGGGCCATATGGAAACTGGCCCTTATGGATGTCCATTGAAGACTCCCCTATTGCAATGGCCAAGGACTTGCAAATTCACAAAATGACGGCTATGGGCCCAAAGCAAGGCAAGAGTCGAGTTGGGGCTATTGTGTTTTTTTTTCTCAATTTTGTGTTGTAGCAACAGTGGCAAGCCTCCCCAGACCAATTTCAACTTAATTGGCAACATTTTTGTATAGGGCCATGATAAGTGTTGCCAGTAAGAAGACTGGTGAGGACACTCTCCCTTATATAAAACCTTAAACACGTACAAAATTTGACAACTCATTTTTCAAAGAAAAAGAACAGATCGCCAAAAATTTGAGTCAGTGTCAACTTTTGACGATTTTTCACCAAACAAAAAGACTGGAACTTGGGAATCGAATTTTGGGAAGGCACTAGGTACTCCAGGGGCATTAACTATGTACTGTAATTAGTGCCCCTGGCATTAGTGTGGGGGCAAAAATGGTGGCCAAAAAATTTAAGAATCAAAATTCTGCTTAGCCAATGAGGAGATGCATCATGCACCCTAAGATGCCAAGGATTTTTTTCTTTTGGAAGGGGCAAGGGATGTGAGTTTTTGCTATTTTATTTTGGGTAAGGGGACAATTATGAGTCTTTTTTTTCCTATTTTGGGTCATGGGTGGCTTTTGTGTTATGACACATTTTACGTTTTTGTTTAGTATGCAAGGTGGTGTGAATGTTCAAAAGTAGTTCTATTCTTCTCACTTATGCAGGTGAATCACATGAAATTTTTATTTTTTTTGCACTTAACATTGAGTCAAACTTTTGTTTTGATTTAGTTTGCAAGGTAGTTGTGGAGGTCGAAAAAGAGTTTTATTTTTTTCACTTGGCACATGGATAGAACAGCAGAGTAAAACTGTCCATCACCAACCCTTGCCCTATTGTCAAATGTTTCTTTACATTTTCATCATTTTTATTTCATTTTGAGTGATTTAGATTGTTATGGGGGCATTAGGTTTCATTTTGAATGATTTAAATGGGAGCGTTATTGCAAGCTTAAGAAATCATCTTTGAAATGCAAAGAAAAATGAATAATGAAAAAATAGCAAGAAGAAAAACTTTTCAACTCACAAAATACGTTTGTTTTCTTTTTTTCTTCTTTTTGGATCTCTCCTTTCAAAGCTTCTAACTTTTTCATTTTTTATTTATTTCAAACGATTTAAATGTTATATAAACGTCACCTTCAACTTTACAAATCATCTTTGAACTCTAGTAGCGACGAAGCAACATACAAAGAATTGGGAATGGGCTTTGTAATGTTTGATGGTTTGTTTTTTTGAGTTCTTGACCCCCTCTACTTTTGGGGCTGTAATTTTCTCAATTCAAATCTTTTTTTAGAATTTTTAATGTGCATGATAAGAAGGGTTCAAGTTTTGTTTGGACACCAAAAGCAACGAAGCCCTCCCCTTGGATCCAGCTTGCCTTATGCATTTAAGTGATCACTTGTAACCAAAAAACAAGTGGAATACTTTCTGTAGTGTGCACATCCCCATTGCTAGACATCCATAAACTAAAGTATGATTCTAATACTTTTAATGAAGCATGACGATTCTGATTCAAATATTCTTCTTCTTCAAGATCCTAACATACATTTAAATTTTATGGTTTTAATTCTATGGACCACAAAGGATTAAACATTCATCTTGATTTTTTTTTTAGGACTCAACAAGTTGTTTTATGTGACTAGCAGCTCATACCCAACAACAAAATCCCCATAGAATATTAACTCTACTATTTCAACATGGTTCAATCTCAGAGATTGGACAGAAATTCAAGGACAGAATTAACCAGTCCAAACATCACTACTTTCCAACATCCCCTCAGTCCCAAAAACCTCCGAAACTCCCACAAGACAAGAGGTACTCTTCTTAGAACAAAACACATTCCATACCCAGTTCAAAATCTCTAGAAACATCATGCATGAGCTGCCACACAACCACTCTAGAAATCCTAAACACACTCATCTTCTCCTTTGTGTTGGTCCTTATAGAAACACATGCAACAATTCTAGACTTTTTCTTAACATTTTTAGCACAGCAGAAGTCTTCTTGTCAAGATTCTTTTCATTCCATCTACTTGATCAAATTCTGCTTCTACTACTTACAACACCCCAAAATAAAAAACAAACCACACTTTGTAGTCCTCCTTAAAAGTCTAGTAACTTAGCTTCTCTTTCATGACCCCCAAAAACCTCCACAAATGATCCCCCCTAAGTGCTTCTTCAGCCTGCCTCAAATATCCTCCTCGTCACTTCATTTCCTTACTTCCCCAAAATCCCCCTTGCCAATCACATTATAAAAATCTGATCCACAGAGCTCTTGAAAAGTTCTCATTGGGCTGCTCATATTTTCTTCCATCTCAAAAAATATCTCACCAAAAACACAAAAAAAAAATAGAAACATAGTAGATTATTTTCTTTTCTTTTCTTTTTTTAACATCGTTGAAACACTGTGCTACCATTAATCCAACCGTAGTCTAAGTAGCCTTCATCCAAAAACAGATGTCATTGTTTTTACATTACATACTCATTAGTTATTCTACCTTAAATGTAAACTTTTGTTTTAGATTAATTTGCAAAGCTGATTATGGAAGTCCAAAAAATTTCTATTCTTTTCAATTAAATAATGGGTGTACCACATGTATAAAAAAAACTAGAGGTTTATTATTATTTTTTTAACTTTATCAAATTTTTCATGAATTCAATGCTTTCCTTTCATGTTTTTTTTTTTTTTTTTGGGTTTGTATTGGAAAAATAAAAAAATTCCAACTTTTATTTTAATTAATTTCATTTTGGTTATTAGTCAAAATGATAAAAAGAAATGAAAGATAATTTGATTCAATATGTAAGTAAGCCTTAAGTAGGTAGGTAGAAAAGCAAATAATTAAAATTTTTCCTAGTCTAAGCAATTACATTAGGCAATTTGTTTTGAAATTTTGTTGAATACCATATATTTATGGTTATGAGGCCTAACAATGAAAAAAACTTGAAATATGTCTTGATTTGAATATACATTAATCACTTTCAAACATGTTTTAAACCTTTTTCTAACCTCCAAAAGTACATAATTTGAATAATTTCCTTAAAGATGAAATGTTTATTACATTTTTAGGGAAGGCATGGTTCCATTTTTATGACACTTTGAAATGTTATGTATGCTTAAAGGTATTTATGAAAAATATTCTCAACAAAATTAACATGACGTTGAACAAAGTTATGCAATGAACCTAATATATAATTTGTCCCAAAGGCGTTATATATGTATATAAGAAATCAACAAGTATTAAAGGTTTTTAACTAATCCAATTACTTAAAAATTTATACTAAAAGCTTATATTGTAATGAAAATTTTAATATTTACATTAAGAGTAATTTGTTTATGTGGATGTATGTGGACAAAAACATAAGCATCCATGTTTTAAGGTGGAAAATGGATGAATGTGGGGTAAAAGCACACAATGGGGTCAACTTGGGAACTTTCATGGCATATGCCTAAAGTATACACCTTCAAAATGTGTTGTATTAAATTTTGGGTTTCACTTTTGGTGTTTGGGCTTTATCATTAAAAAATAAATGAAAAAAAATTATTACTATTTGTGACTATTTTTTATTCACAAACAATATATTCACATTATTCATTTAGGACAAATTGCAAATGCCAATTAGTCACAAACAACATGATGTCAACAATGACATTGTCAATTTATGAATGAACTTTGTGCTCAACAAATATAAGGGACCTTTGACCAGATCGTATAAATATGTTGTATGTGGCATAAATTTGCAACTATAATTGCAACTGTTTTGGTAACCTATCAAATTTTCCATGTGACAACTTGTGAAATAAATAGGTTGATAAATAGTCTTAGGTAGGTGGGTGGGTAGGTAGCACTATGAAAAATCGTGTCCATCGAAAGCACATTACCTTGCAACTAAAAAACAAAAAAAAAACTCATATACAACTATTGTGCAATTATCTCTTGGGTATTACAACTAATGTGCAACTATCCTCTAAAAATATGGTGTATTAATAAATAAATTGTCATGTCAAAAAATCAATTAATTGTATCATGGTTACAAGTGAGTTGAAAATGGGTTTTTTATACAATAATTTATACACATCGTACATACATATGTAGTCAACTATGTTTGATTCTTTCAAGAGTTACATTATAATAACATGTAACAACTACTTTAGAACTGTTGTAAATGTACCACTAAAACAACAACTATGTTACAACTAGGTACAATGTACATACATGTGATCATGCCACGTGTCCACATTTCCACCATTCATTATGGAATACATTTGTAGTTAGTTTTTGATTATGATTCCCATTGATACAATTAGTACAACCACTATACAATAGGTTTTATTTTTCTACCTACCTATGTAAATAGGTAGGTGGGTAGGTCTTAAATGAATACATAGGTATTTAGGTTTAAAAAATACCAACTTACCCACCTAACTACTAAAATAGATATTTTTTTTACTTATTCCAAAATATAATTAATATGCCATGTGGAATTTTTTATTATGCCACATGTCACAACCCTGAACCATAATTAACAATCATAATAAACAATGGTGATCAATATTTGGAAAAAAAGTTATGTCTAAAAATCTTCATAGTGACATTCATGGGTGCAAGTATAATGGAGTTGCATAGTAGTTGAAAATGAGTTGTTTTAATTGAGTTGCAATGAGTTGCACCATATATATGGTGAGTTATAACTCTACACCTTATGCAATTTGTTTATTACCACTCACAACATATAAATACAATGAATTGCAAAACCAATTGCAAAACAATCATTTTTCTCATAGCCTAGTTAGGCCACATGGTTCCTAAGCTAGGTTATGCCACATGGCATTTAAGTTAAATCCTATTTCATTTTTGGTTTGGCCTTTAGGATTGAGTTTTTTTCATTGATTAATCCCAAATAGCATTTCCATTTTTATGTTTTTGTGGTTTTAATGCACATTTTTATATAGTTTTAAAAATTGAACTGGCAGACAAATCATATGGGATAAACATTGATCATAACTTAATCACAATTATTACATGTATTACCTACTAGGTCTATTAATTAGCAATTACCTAACTACCTCACCTACTACCTATTAACCTATTATTACCTACCAACTATTACCAAGCCTCACTTGACTATCTAACTTACTACCTATTCATTCACTTAGCCTAAAATACTAACTAACATGGTCCACATGGCACATAAGCCTAAACCATATAGGCCATGTGACATTTGAATTAGCTATTTTTAATTATTATTTTACTTGTTATAACTTTTATTAATAATAAAATAATAAAAATTTGAGTAGGCATAATAGCCCTTTAACACTAATTATTGTAATAAAATCAAGTTTTAGAATCAAATATTTTTTTTGGAATTCAAGTAACAATTTTCAAAATTCAAATATCAATTTTCAGATTCAAATTAAATTTTTGAATACAAATATCAATTGTCAGATTCAACTAATAATTTTCATATTCAAGTAACAATTTTAGAATTCAAATAGCACTTTTTGAATGTAAATAAAAATCTTCAAAATTAAAAGAAAAAAATTTAGATTCAAGTAATTCTTTTCAGAATTGAAATATCAATTTTCAAGTTCAAGTATCAATTTTTAGAATCAAATAATGTTTTTAAGAATTGAACTATCAAATTTCAAATTGAAATAAAAAAATTCAGAATTGAAAAATCAATTTATAGATTCAATATATGAACAATATACATAGATATGTAATATATGCAACAACATATCTTTTTTCTATCTTTAATACATCCTAAATATGAGTTATATATGTATATATTGTATTGCACCATAGTATACCTCTAGGGTGTAAATAACTTGGTGACTATTGCGATTAATGGGACATATAAGCCTATTCATAAATGAATGTAGACCTAAAAAGCATCTAGTGCATAGGATGAAGGCATAAATAGTCATAACATAATCACATAACACTAGTCACAAGAGTGACCAAAAGTTTGAATTTTCATCATATGATTGCAAATATTTTAAAGTTAGCCACAAATGACTAATAGACGCATGTAGTTGCAAATAAAGTGATTACATTTTGGTTTATTTATGTTAATGTAGATTTTGGTTTTCACAAAGTTAATGTTATGTAACATTATGTGGAGACAAAATATTTAAAAGATTAAATTCAAAAAATAATGGGTATATTTATGGTATATGTAATATAATAATGTTTGTTCCTTGTTTTAAAATACACAAATCTTTGGTTTGAATTAGTCAACCAAAAAACATTTGAAATGAAAAAATTGAAAATGGCCCACTTCACATTTCTTTTCATCGTCCATTTGAAAGGGATTGTTTGTCAAATTTTTAATTTACCACGTACTTGTAGTCATTGATTTGAAAAAAAACCATTCATGATATGAAAATTATCAAACCTTTCATGTGATTCACAAACTTATTCCAATCATTTGGAATCACAATGTTTAGTAGATCTTACAAATCTTCCAAGGTGATGATGATCAAAATCATGTGTTGTTGGCTCATAGGTAAAAAAATATATATTACAATTACATTTGGCAACAAAACTATAAGATGTGATTATAAGCTTAGTCTTTCACCAAAGAAAAGTCATGTCAAACATCTAAAGAGATGGCTCTTGCAAAATGAATCCAAAATGCACATATTGTGATGGTGAGTTGAAGTTTTTTTCATAAAACCACTTGTGATGATGCAAGACCATATATCAATGTTCATTGCAAACTTCATGAAAAGGTTTGATGGTGTCATGGAAAATGTAATTATGGAAATGGTTGTGTCCCATGATTTTCTTATTGGTGTTGTGCCACCCTACTTGCAATATGATATCAAGACCTTGAAACACAACCAATAGTTGATTGGGAATTTTAGATTTAGTCTATCAAGTCACATGACAAGTGTGCAATTTTCTAAGTTGGTAATGGCCAAGGACATTGTATGCACATTTGTATCCTCTTAATCAATAAGGAATAATAAAGAAGCAGTCAAGGTTTTGGGAGCTAATAGGATAAACATTAGGAGGGGTGTTGAAAGATGATTATTGTTAAACACATCAAAGTACACTTTCTAGGTGAATTATAGAAGGGCCAAGAGATTAAATTTGTTATCTTGTGATAGAATGGTCGATAATTACTTTTGTCTTTCAAAATAAAAAAGGATATCATTTGGCCGAATATCACATTGAAATGTTTTGTTGATCTTGTGATAGAATGGTGGACAACTAAAACTACCATCTTTAAAGATTGGAAAGGACATCATTCGACTGAAGATCTTGTTGAAATAATATGAAATGCATCTAGTGTACTACCTACATGTATCTCAGGTTGATATCATTTCCAATGACTCGTTTTTTGTGTGAGTGATTACAAAGATTTGAATGATTAATGTAGGTGCTTTATGTAACTTGATTGCAGTTGGAATTAATTTCATAAGGATTGATTTATTGTTGTGTTTGCTTGTGAGACCATTACCAACAAAGAATGATTTGAAAAGGTTCATAGTGCTTTCAAATGTTTGTTGAATTGAGTGTTTCCTTGACATGTTTACTTAAGGAAAAATTGAAGAAGGAAATACTTTAATAAGATCTAAGTGATTGACATGGGTGTTTGCCAAATTGTGACAAAAGGGGAATGTGCTCGGGAAAGGTTGGAAATGTTTTATTTGAGTGTATGTTCAATCAACTCTGTTTGTTATTGATAATTCGAAGCAAGATGTGTATCACAGAGGTCCAAGTGATTAATGTGGGTGATTGCTAAACCATGACAAAAATAATGTGTGTTAAACAAAGGTTTTGAATTTTGCTTAAGGAGTAACAACTTGGGAAATGAATAGGAATTAGTTTGAAAAAGATTATGTGATTTTGCACTTCTAGTTGTGTTTGCAATCCATTGCTTTGGGTGATGCTAACATTACATGAAAACATGGTTTTAATGATTGGTCATTTTCAACTACAGTCGAATCAAACTCATTGTTTAAATGTTATTTTTGGTCATTTTTTAATCATAATTGCCTTATTTTAACATAATGTAATAAGTCAAACAAAGTTGTTGAATGAAATAATGAAATGTTTATTTTTTTACGATTATGTATATTTGATTAATGCATCATTTACTTTGAAAGCATGGAGTTATGTGATTTTGATTTCACATGTGGGATTGAATGATTGTTTTAGGTTTTGTGAATGGGTTAATAAAGCCAACAATGTTGATGACATGAAGCTAAATGATTTTGTTTTTTCATTTTTGCATATGAGTCATTTTTATGGGTGTTTTGTGATTATCACTATCAAATGTAGCATTTTCTTTAAAACAACAAGCTTGAAGATTTTTTTTGGATGAAAACACATTAAGCCCCCCAAAAAATGTAGTCACAAGTATAATTTTCTTGCATTAAGTCTTTTTGGCAAACATCACATCTTGGGTTTTTTTTTCTTGTTTTAAATTATTTGATTAGATCTAGACTTAGATTAATTATTTCCTTAAAAATATTCAACAAACATTCAAAACCTTGAACATATGGAGTATATATGGGATGAAATCATATCCATCAAAAAATAGATATTTCAAAACCAAGGTTGTTAGTGGAATTTTTTGTGTATTTTTTTGCGATGAATGATATTGAGATACATTAATTAATTTTAAGGCCATTTAGAGGTTTAAAAATTTTGGTTGAAAATGCATTAAAAAAATTTGTTTTTTCCAGTTTTTTAATAATAAAACCAACATAAATTTTTTGTTTTAAAAAAAACCATTACCATATAACAAAGAAAGAAATTTTACAATTGGACATGGTTTTATTTTTCAATTTCATTTCCATTTGAAATTTTTATTTGAAAAAATAAAATTGGAAACCCCATTTTAGGACCAAATGAATCTAAAACATAAATTACATATTCATGAATATATTGTACATTTTGGATTCATTTGGAAAATTTGTATAAGTAAGGAGATATTTTATACATATTGTATATTGAATATATATATCCTTATTTGTGGGCCATTGAAAATGATCAACTCCAAATCAAAATTGGTTAGTAACAAATTACTTATGGCTTTATTGTTTTCAGTTGATGAATGTTGCAATGACACGTTTCCATCATGTTCTTTCCATTAAAGTGGATTTGGCTTTGACATGTCATGCAATAATGTTAGGTTGCATCATTTACAACTAACTCTTTTCTTATGGCATTGTGAGCTTGGTGCATTTAAAGCAAATTATAGCATCTACAATGTTGTTAAGCTAAGTTTTCTACATTTGCTAGCTTCATGACTCATGCTAAACATTCAAATGAGTCCAATGACTTCCTAAGATAGAAAAGTACATTGGTCATGAATTTAGTTTATAAATGAAAGGAGTGGTGAGTTCAATTCCTATCTCATGTTTCCTAGTCCTCAATGAGGTGTGATTCATCCGTCTTTTGAGTCCTTACTATTGAAAAGAAGGTAGATGGAAATTTTTGATGTTTCAAAAGCTTAGGTACTGTATGAATGTCTTGGGAGGTTGAAATTCTTCTTCTATTGAACTAGGTTGTATGTTGGAAGTTATAAGTTCACACACATGTTTTTGCAAGTTATAGATATGTGTTTACTTCTAATCAATGGGTCATGTAGTCTATTTCTGTAGTTTAAACCTCAAGAAATTTTATATGCATTTCATAACACACCTTTTGTTGCATGATATTTGTGTTTTGTGCATTTTCCATAATTATTTATGGTGACCTAGAGTGATTGAAAGCCCAAAAGAACATTAAAAAATTGGGCAAATAAATTTGTGAATGTTCAAAAGTTTCAAACTACAATTATACAATTGGTCTCCAAACCCCATTTTTGAATTGCATGAAACATTGGTTGTTTTTAAATTGCACTTCACAAGCATTATTTTTTATTACACTAGCAACAACAAACATAATATTTGCCACATTAAACATTAGAGAACTTGTTTTTTAATCATGCAAAGGTGTAGGCAGTGGTTTTTTTTTTTTTGAATGCTTGTACCTAAATCTTATCAAGGGTCAAATTTGTTGAATGTTTTAATGAATTTTGTGATCATATGTTTTATTGAATTTATACTTGTTTGACATGTGTTTTATACTTCCTATAGACATGTTTTTTGGGGTCCATATGAATGATTGACCCTTTCCAAGTTCTTCTTAAACTTTAGCTTCGAGTATTTACAAGTGTTTTATATTTGTTGCAAACCTTTTATTTACCTCAATATTTCCATAACCAACATCATGGTTGATTTTGTGATTTTCTCTTTTGTTTTCCTTTAGGGTCAAACCATTGTGATTGGCCCATCCCAAATGACATTTGGTTTAAAATCTTCTTTTTGTGTTTTTTCAATCTTATAATGCACCTCATTACAGAATTTACAAATTGAAAGGGAGACCAAAAGATATAAGATATATTTTATATTCACAACCTATATTTTATAGTAAAAATTTATTTTACAATTATAAAATAAATCCTAGATGTCTTTCATCCTCCTTTTCAAATTACATAACAATGTGTGCACTAGAAACATTCTAACTTAACTAAATCTTGACTAATCTTTGGTGAAATTAAAAGTTCACGACTAAACATTGACTAAACCTTGATTAAATTAAAACTTGATTAAACAATGGAAAAATTAGAACATGATTAAACTAAAACTTGGTTAAACAATGGTAAAATTAAAACTTGGTTAAACCTTGATTAAACCATGTTTAAATTAAAACTTGTCCAAACTTTGGCAAAACAAAGGAATTGTTAAACTTTGGCTAAATTGTGGTTAAACATTGGCAAAACTTAAACTAACCAAACCTTGTTAAATTGTGGTTAAATTGTGGTTAAACATTGAAAATTTTAAAACTTGCTTAAACCTTGATTAAGCCTCGGTTAAATCATGGCTAAACATTGGAAGAACAAAAACTTGGTTAATTCATAACCAAACATTGGTTAAACCTAAGCTAACTAAACTTAGGCTAACCAAGGTTATGCCCAAACCTAAGTCACATGGCACTTATGTTAAGCATAAATCTAGGCCACATCACATGGTACCTAAGCTAGGTAGGTAAATAACCCTAATATACATAAACTACATATATATTGTATGCATAATATACACCTAATATGCCTTAAATACAAGTTAAATATGATCTTTAAACACCCATAAAAACATACCCCAATGTTATACCCTAATACACTCTAAGTATACCCCTTGGGGGGGCAAGGTCCATCATATAATGGTGCAACTAATTTTGGTCATTATTATAACTATATATATATATATGTATATCTATTTTCTTAGATAAAAACCATATTAGAAATTATCCATATGGAAAGATGAAGGAAAAAAATAGTCACAACTTAGTTGCAACATAATTGCAAAAATGACCAAACTTATCAAATGGTTGCAAAAATGACCAAAGGTAGTTGCAAATAGAAATGGTTGCATATGACAAAATTTCATTTAATTAAATTTCATTGAAGTATGCATGGTGGAATGTGACATACATGAATTTGATGCAATGCATGCTTGCATTGGTTACATAAGATATTAAAAAAGATGGAACACTAAAGTTATGGGAACATGGTACAAAAGTAGTGAATGCATGGTATGTAGTTGGAGGCCCATAGAACTAAGTGATTTCCACTAGGAGATGTAAGGTAAATAAAAGTTTGAAACATCAAGCTTTGGGAATGTAATGAAGTTTGAGCACACATTGCTAGGAAGGACAAGTACTCTTGCTCATGCAAAATTTACCTCGGTAGTCACCCTTTGAAATGGTGCACAATTGTGAAGCACTTATGGGACTTTGGTTGAGAAAATGTGTGATTTACGTCAAGCCATCAAGTAATAAATTTGCATAAAATACTTTCTAAAAATGTTGTCAATTTTATGGCCTCCATGAGTCCTTTTTGTATTATTTAGATATTGTTTTCAAGCAAGTATCTTGTTGAGACTAAATGGTTATTCTTTTATATATGTTTCAAGAACAACATGTGGTGTATGTGTAAATTGTCCAACCATGTGTCTCATGTTTTCACATTTGTAGCAACATGTATATTGTGGTGGGGGATGATTAAATGGTTGGAAATCTAGTACATGTTGGTGTATTGCATGTATGGAGAAGGTAATAGTGCAAACACAATATTTTGTACATTTCTTCAATGATTTCTTGGGTGAACATTATATAGTAATTCATTTTCAAGCAAATGTATGTTTTCATGGATATGAACTTTGGAATTGAGAAATTTTATTTGGAGATTGCCTTACATGATGCTCAAGATTAGGTTTAAGGTTTAGGCTTAATAGGTTTAATGTTTTTTTTTTAAATCTAGTTTTGCACCAATAGTGGAAGGCCATGAGTTTACAATAGGGAACTTCTCAACACTTTTGCTTAATGATATAATTGTAGGCCACGTTTGGCACCAAATATGTAAAATCCAATCATGGGAGGATTGACTATTATTATTTTTGACATTGTGTCTCACTATCAAAACATGGAAGAATTTGATAAATGGTAGTCATGAGTGGGCCCATTGCAAATTGCATTTTCTTGAGCTTTCATTATAAAAATAAAAAATATTAGAAGAGGTGAGCTTTGATTCTAAGAACAAGGAATATTGGAGGAGGTACACATAAGTATCTCATAGTTGGAAAAGTGTGAACCAAAAAACTATGGAAACACAAAGGATTCTAATAGGAAACTCCAAGCAAAAAATGGTAGCATGACATTGTGAATTTGAATTGATCTAGTAAGTGCCCATGCTATGGTAGCTCATTCTAATTTTTGGATCAAGTAGCACAAATGTTTTTTTTGCTGATGGTATTGTATATGAATGTTGAACCAATTTATTGAGCTAGATTCATTTTATTGGCTTGTAGTAAGTATCTAATTATTGTATTTGAAAATGTAGAAGCTTGTTTCAAATTATAATTGAATAAACAATGTTGCTAGGGAACTAAAAATGCGAAGGAATAGTTTGTTTAAGGAGGTGACAAAATGAAATATATCCAAGTTTTGAATTGGTTATGTTTGTTTAGTCCATGCCATGTTTGCTTGGTAAATTCTTGTTAGGAATTTGTGATTTAGCTATTTATTATGTAAGTATGTGAACCATGCATTTTGTAGATGTTCATGTGTTTGGGTCTAGTTTCAATCCAACAAGCCAAAAAGGGTGTTGGACCACAAAAAAAAAATTCAAAATTGGATAAATATTTATGTTTTGTCATTTAAAGCCATGGCAATCATGGCAAATTATTATTTTTTCATTCATATGAATGTCAAGGAATTCAAATAAAAAATCCCTTTGATGAAATTTTTAATTTAATTTTTTATTAAAAAACATCTAAAATTGAACACCTAGTGCCTACAGCGTCAAATATAAGTCAATTTTGCAAAGGATTATCAAAAGGACTCATATAAAGAAGATAAATACCTATTAGCCACATTAAAAAACCACCCTTACCCTCGAATATGTGGAATTTTAAACTTAAAAAATAAAGGAACTTTCCAAAGTTGATTTAGAATTTAAAACTTCAAAAGTCCTTTACCACACATAAATGGGGTTAAATGTACATGATTTGTTAAGAAAATTTGTAGTTTATTATATAAGAAAACATAAAAATGTATAAATAAATAAAATGCTTGTGATTTGTAATTATTATCATTCTAAAAATGAAACACTGAATTTACAAGGAATCAAAACACTTTCAAAAATTCATATTTATTCAAAAATGATAAACGAAAAAAAATGTCATGAACTTGGACAACTATAAGCATTTATTATAGCAAGTTCCAAAAAAAATTATTCTAAAATTCATTCGTATGGGGAAAAAAAATTGGGAAAAAAGACATGTAGTCCTTTTTTTAAGTAATTAGGTTGGGTCATTTTACCTCATTTGCACATGTTTAAGTAAATTTTTTTTTACACAATAATGTATCAAAATTATATCTACATTATCACTTATGTATATAACTTAATTAAACACATGTACACATGGATGTAGCTTAATTATACGTTGGAGTTGTGCACATCGGTTAGGATATGAGATATAATTTGTTTATGTTGTGTATGTCATGTATGTAAAACATTGACATTAGATACACATGCATGTAAATTGTACATTGTGCACACATGTTAACATATGAAGTATATAATGTTATACACATATGTATATTGCATAATGTATGTATAATTAATATATGTGTGTACACATTTGTTATATTTTTGTTATCTACACAAATGTGTTTGACATATAGAATGTGTGCATACTATACATTTTTGAAATAAATGCATATTCAAAAAAAAATTCCCCAATTTGTATTATTCAAACCTACATAATGTTAATGGGTCAAAACATGGTTGGGTACCCAAAAGGATTATTTCATTTTATATTCATTAAACCCCTTCATTTAAACATGTTGTTGAAATTCAATGACACATTCGTATTGAAAGTTTGATTTTATTCATAGATAAATACATTACAAAGGTACTATTCTATGCATATAATGTCAAATTTGAACAAGTTTAAAAATTCCTATCAAATCCTTGAAAAAAGTCCAAGACTTAATCTCATGAGAAAAAAAATTCAAAAACTCATAAAGAATGTTTAAACAATTTTTTTTGGCCCAAGATTTTTATCACAAACATCTTATGTGCTAATGTGTATAAAATCTATGAATATGACAAGAACCAAATGCCCTATTATAATGTAAAATTTTTCAAAAAATCAAATTTTTACAAAATTATGGGCCATTGATAAAACATAGCCCACATTCAATAAATTTTATTATTTTCACTTTCATAAGTGAAAACAATAGACACTTTAGATGTTTATATAAAATTTGGAATAAAATTATTTCATTTGACATGAGAAAAAAAGGTAAAATGTAAGACATGTCATAGGAAAAATGAAGAAAAAGGTGAATTTGAAAGTCCTCGGAGTGAATCCTTAGGGTTCAAGTGTGGTACCCCAATCATGCTTGGACCTTAATATGATTTCAAGAGTTAAATATTGCATTGAGACTATAATTGAATGCATTAACAAATTTTGTTTCTTATGTACATGTATAATTGATTTGAAAATCAATGTCATAACTAGTTTTGTTAGCGTTAATATATCAATGTGTAAGCTTTTATACATGGGGAACTTAAGGAACAAGCTTCAATGAATTGGAATTTTTAGGCCTAGGCTAACCATGAGGTCAACATTAACTAATGAACCACCAAAGGACAAAGAAGTAAAGCTAGTTATGAGAAGAACAAGCATAATAAAATGTTTTGGTTGAAACCAGATTTAAGAGAAGCAGCCTTTGCCAATAAAAATGTCAAACAAAAAAAAAGGATGAAAAGGAATTAAATAAAAGTCTTCTTTCTTAATATGAACCAAATCCAACCAATATTGATATGTATGTTAGTTTGTTGATAAGAGGTCAAGGGTTATTGTTCAATTCATGGCAACAAAATTAATTGCATGCCTTGTGTTTTTACACATCAAGCTATTTTGGAGCAAATTTTTGCACATGAGATCATTGTCCCATCCTTACCTAAGTATTACCCTTGTTTCCATGAAGCTAAAGCACAACATCATTCTATATAATCCTTTCGAACAAAGTTAGGAACTTTTTTTTTTTTTTTTGATTTCGAAAACAATTGGTGAGGAGGGGTGCATTACTTGAAATTATTATGAGTGGTAATACTACTAGCTTATAGGCACTATAATCTATCACATGGCATTGAACAACATTAGTTAGTTCACAAGAAGAAATCTTATATTTTTCCACCCCCACACATTGCAATTACTTTTTGATTTGATTATATTTTATCACATTTGATAGTCTTAAGTTTGCAAGTGACTTGTTGCACTAGTTGATGGTCAATATTATTTATAGCTATAACATTCATTACATCGTTCATTTATGAAAATAATTTGGATTTTTTTTTAACAATTTTTAATTTTTGACATGAAAATTGAGTTAGGTTTTAACTTTATTTACACGATGCATTATAATGGGTTAGTGGTTTTTTTAACATCTTTTCAATTGTCAACATGGTACATGAGTTGAACCATCCACTTTTAATATGTTAAAATTATTATTCATGGGTTGCATTTTACACTTACTATTATTTATTGAAACACATGTAATAACTAAAAAATCCACATTTTTACTTGAACGAGTTAATGATTTTCCACATCTTTTCAAATGTCAACATGTGTACATGAGTTGAACCATTCACTTTTAATATGTTTAAATTATTATTCACCAATTGCATCTTACACTTATTGAAATATATTAAAACACATGTAATTTAGTGTTTTGTAATTATACTTGATTGGTTTAGTGAATTTTTTCACATTTCTTGAACTATCAACATCTATGTATGAGTTGAATCATTCACTTTGAATGTGTTAAATCCATTATGTATGAGTTGCATCTTGAAATGGATGTATAACAAATTGGCAAACTTCACATTTATATTTGAATTGGTTACGAATTAAGTCAAAATGTACATGCATGCAAAAATTGAGGTGCATGTAAACTTCTGAATTATAATTTAATAATTTATTACATTCATATACATTTATTTAAATTTAAATTTATGTTTTTCCCCTAGTTTTTTTTAGCCATCGTGAATAAACTTTTAATTACAAATGTTCATGATGCAACATTAAAAAATCCCAAAAATAATTCCTTTTTTTTCTCATGATGTATGAAAAAAAATCCGTGTCAAGTTTTTTTATTAAAATTAAATTTTGGTCAGTTTTTCTTTAATTCTCTAGTATGGTTTAATTATCAATTTTTTTCAAAAAAATCAATGGATACCACGATTTGTTACAAATTTAAATTCAAATATTCAAAGATAAATATTAAATTTCAATTTTTAAAAATCAAATAAATGAATGAATTAAAAATATTGATCATAATAAGGACATCAACAATTTTTTATAATCTTTTTATTTTTTCAATTTTGAAGTGTTTTTCAACATCATCCATAAGCACATTTAGCCATGTTTTGGTTATAAACCATATATGAAAGTATAATATTTAAAAATCTTTTTATATTTTGGTTACATGTCTAAGAACCCATTGTAAAGTTCTATTTTTTTGAAACAATTGACGAATTCTGGTTTTTAAAATTTTAAAAATCCTTTGTCGATGTTGATGGCCCTTTTTCATGTTTGCAAAATGGTGGAAATTCACCACTAAAAAACAATTAGTTACATCATAAACACTTTTTTTAAAAATCTTATATATATAATTTTAAAGATTACTTCAAAGTTTTCAAATAAATTTGATCTTGAAATTGTTCATGGGTTTAAAGTTGGAGTTATTAGATTTTTTTTAAGAAAATTTTCATTAAGAGTAGTTTTTTTTTTTTTCAAATGTGTGATCTCAAATTTTGGGAAAATTTATTATTTTTTCATTTCCCTTTGAATTTGCAAGATTTTTTCCAAACATTTTCCAAAAAGACCACCAAGTTGTGAAAATTCATCACCAAGTTTTTATTTTAATAAATGCTAATTAAAGGGGGGAAGGTTTAATCCAATTTTTTAAAGCCAAATTTTCAAATTTATTTATTTTTACTTTTAGAAAAAAAAAGTGAAAAACAAATATGCTTCCATCATTAGAAAAAATAATATTAAAATTATGTTGTGATATTTTTGTCAAATTTGTGCAATTAATCATTTATATTAATGTATGATTAATTTTGCTTAAAAAAATGGGCTTGAAAATTAAATGTTTATATTGATTATTTAATTGTTGTTTATTATTGTTGTTACCTCAAATTGTTTTCCAATTTAATGAGGTAACAACATCAACAAGGGATTCTTTTAAAATTGGAAATTATATATCATCATCATAAATTTTTTATAATAGGTTATAGTAGGTAGCCATAATATTGAAAGATTTAAACAAACTTCAGCCTACATAACTTGTCTATAACCAAGTGTGGTTAAATCTTTTTGTGGATGATTGTCATTTGAGCAACATCACAAAAGTGATTTTTTTTGTATTTAATCAAATTGGGGAAATAAAAAACTTTCAACTCCTCAAAAAATGGACATATGTTTTACATACCAAAAATAACATAGTTAAAGTATTAGTTAAAGCATTCTTGAATTCATATTGTATTGAATCACATTTACAAAGATTATATATCATTTTAAACAATTAAATTATTTTTTGATTCTTTCATAAAATTTTATTTCAAGTTTTTTAATTAAAAATTAAAATTTTCATTATTTAGAAATAATAATAATATTTTTGAATACATTATTGAATAAACTTCAAGTGTTTTCATTTGTAGCATTTGAATACAATTTGAAGAAAAAAAATGTTAAAGTTTGAATTTCCTAAATAATTTCATCATGTTAAAAATAATAAAGTTAATTTTTTCATTTATATCAAAATGTTGAAGTGATTTGGTGGTTAAGATCTTGGTGCATTTCCATTAGGTTTTGAGTTGAACCACTATTGTTTGGTTATATAGAAAAATCCAAATATTTATCTAAATAGTGGCTGAATATGTATACATACATATCCAATTTTTTTATTCAGTTTGATATTGACCTTATACACAACCGTTGGATAATCAATGTTATAGTTTCATTATTTATAATGTTATTTAGACCAACAAATTTAGATAGAATAAAAATCCGTGGAAATCACATTTTGACAAATCGGGTATGCATTAGGTTTAGGGTTTACATCATTTAAGGTTTAGGTGTTAGAAGTCAAGGTTTGCAAAAGTGGGAGCACAATCGAATGTTTATGCTTTGCACTTTGCGCTTTGCAACAAATCACTGGTTTCTTTGAATGCACAATGCAAGCACACAACACACACATTGATTTTAGGTTTTTTATAAGTAATAAAATCAGAAAATTGATATGCATAACCTTTGTGCATATTTGTCATTTTGTGAAAATTGAAAACCGGTATATTCATAAACAACAATTTTTTTTTTAAAAGAGTAAAATAATGTGTAACCAGATGGTGTAATAGATCTTAGATTTTTTTGAAATACATATCCTTCTTTTAAAAAAATGAGAATATATTTTATTGGTATCCATAGGATAGGCCTAAAATGTGATAATCGGACAACATTGGTTGAACCCTTGAAGGATGGGTTCATTAATGTATACAATGTGTATTATACATTGATGTATCATGTACAAATGTAATATAAAAACATGTACATATGGTGGTGGTGAATGGCACCAAAACTTTTTGCCAACAAAACCCAAAATAGTAATAATAATATTTAAAATAAAAACTATCACAAAATGGATTTTGGTCATGTTGTGTTGTGAAAGACATATAGTCCATGGTTGACCTGAAAAAAAGGCTTATTATGACATGTTAATTTAATTGATGATGTGTCACTTTAGTCCATGTCATATTAACTTGGGACTTGATAATATCCATGTCAAAACTTTTAAATTAGAAATTATTTAGTGCAACATGTGACTATTTAGAACGACTAAATATTTTTTCACTAAAAATTTCATAACCAACTTATCTTTTTGACCAAAACAATATAAGTTGCATATTAGTTAAATTTTGTTCGATTTCACTAAAAACCTACTGAATTTGGGTAGTTGCAAAACCCATGATTATTTTTTGTGGTTCAAAATTTTGGTTTATCACCATTTGTTTTCCTTGAAAGGAAAAAAGGCTAAATGGTGTGTATAGAAACAAAGGAACTAGTGATATTGTGTTGGACTATTGAGACATAAGAAAGCCCAAATAAAAAGGTTGTCACCCATAAGCACCTTTGAGCACACCAATATGAAGTTCATGCAACACACTACCTGCTAGAATCTCAAGTAAACTTTAACCACCGTATTGAAGTGAGTTTGGCGTTTTGTAAATCGCAAGGATTTTGTACATCAATAGTGACTTTTAGAATTAATACTTTATTATGCATAAATTAGGTGATAGATTCAAGAGGATTAAAGGATTTTGGATGGGTAATGATTATGCCTTGATTAAAAACATTCATGCATTTGAGTTATTACTTGTGCATATTGTTAATATATGTTGTGCAAGTCATGTATGTACATATATAGATGATGCATATATGAATTGTAAATTGTGCACACATGTGCTATATTTTTGTTGTCTACACAAATGTGTTTGACATATAGAATGTATACACACTCTTTGTCTTTGAAATAAATGCATATTCAAAAGAAATCTATCCCAAATTGTATTATTCAAGATTTGTATGTGGAGTCTAGTCATTAGGATTAGAGGGTTAAATAAATGTCTAAAATTTGTGAGGGGCTTGGTATTTATAGACTTCATTCTACTTCCAATTTACAACTAACCATCCAAAGGCAAAAAATTGGAAGAGGAAATTTGAATGCTTGGAGGCTTACTTTGTGAAACAATGCAAGTATGGGAATGTCTATTGTTTTACGTATCATGTTCGACTTGATTTGTTGTGGCAAGGGTTGAATAGCTTGAAGGATGGCATAAAGGGGGTGCATGTGTTAAATGCTTGTACATGATAATGGGTAGTTTGTTGGCAAGGCGAATCTATGAATAGGACATTTATGCAACCTATACCAAAGTGTACAAAGGGGTGACGAAAGTGTGGGAAGATTGTGTGTGCCCAAAAGGGAACTTTGAAGAGTGGCACAAGGTGAATTGCCTCATGGGGGAGTGTGTAGAATGTGGGGTTGGCAGGTTGTCAATTTGTCCTAATGAGTGTTTTGTAAATGGTTCTTGGGTAGTGGCTTGGAATATTTCAAGCAAGATATTGGGGTGGCAAATGAAAGGAGACCCAAGAATAGGATTAAAGAAGCATTCAAGGGAATTGCAACTTCTATGTTCCTATATAAATTACCTATGACCTAAATTACAACAATTTATCAAATACAACTTTGTGGCAACATGGCAAGATATTCAAAGTAAGTTGGTTATGGCTAACTTGCCTTCTAATTGCATTTTATCACACATTTGCTTTGTAGAAAAATTTACTTTCCAAATCCAAAATGAGATCTAATCAAAGCATTGGCATTCATTCCAAGTTACAATATTGGTGCACATGACATACATAGTGGACCCCATAACTAGATTTAGTCACCATGATTAAAGGTTCATCAAAGATAATCATTTTTACATCTCTAATGATAAGTCACATGTAAGACTTTATTTCTTCAACACTATTTATTACAACACTATAATTGGCTTACAAATTAGGGTGTGACACCACAACATCATATAGTTTTCAATGATAGATGTGCATGTCAATTCAAAGATTCATGGGCAATATATTTTGTGGCTTGCTACATGAGTCTAACCTTAGGTTGCAAAAATGAATTAACATTATTTTAGGACAAGATATGGGAAAGGGAAATGGGATGGTGTAGGTGCAGTTGTGAAAAAGGCCTTGAAGGCAAACAACTCCACAATCCACAAAAGAAGATCTAGGATGCAATTGATGTTGTGGGATTTATAGGGGATGGATTCTTGGGTTCTAACACATACCAAAAAAATGAGTTTTTCATCACTTGCCACTTTTGCAATGTGAAGCCAATTGATGTGGATATATCAACCTTTCATTTGCGTGATTATATACCTAGCTCACAAGAGTTGCATTCCATATTTGTTTTTTTGTCTATTGACCAACAATGTTATTATATAGTCTTTGTTGTGTTTATGTCCCCCTTGTACTAATCCAGATTGAGAGAATTACAATGTAACATCAAATGTCCCATTGTGGTGACCTATAAAACTTCAACGCAAAGACACAAACTTTGTGTGAACTCAATTAAAGGCTATGGAGGAACTTGGTGTAAGGGAACATGAAACTAATGTGGAGGATTTGGATGTCTTAGTGTGTATGGGGGACGAGTTTGAGGTTCCAACATGGGAAAACAATAATAAAGGAATTGAACTACATATTTTACAATGTCAAAAAACAAGCCATATTGTCTAAGATAGATTCACTTGTCTGTGGGGTGGTGAATTTGATGCTAGAAATCATGTGATTATTGACCTTTATTATCAAAATTGGGGGCATGGCGAAACAATTTTACCAAAATAATTTCATTGGCTCCTTATGTTTTTTTAGTCAATTCACATGTGTCATCTATTTATACCCACTTGGTATTAACATGAAAATTTGCAATGTTGCCAACTTATCACAAAGTGAAATGGTTTGAATTAGTTTACCAACTCCTAGATGAGGTCCTTCAAGTTTATCAAATCTAGGCTTGAGGGTTGTTCCTAGTTGGTAAGTACTTGGAATTGTAATAAATCTCTATTTCAAATTTCAATTTATGTTTCCTATGTATATGTTGTTGAAATTGTAGTTTTGAAAAAGACAAATAGTGATGGTTAAACCTTCTTGGTCATAGGGTTTTCTTCTAGACTTGGTTTGAACTATCCAATTCAACAATTCTACAAATTTTGTTACAAAAACTTAGGAATTTTATTTAGGTTGAATCAAGGGAATGTTATGGTGGCTATTCATTAATATACATGTTCATTTTGAAGTTTTTAAAACATATTTTATGACTCTAGTTGTGTTCATTTTTTGGAATACCAACAATAATTCAATGATTATGTATTTTTCATGGTTTTTTTTAAAAAATTGTGTTACGGTGTTGAGGTGAGGGCATGAAGTTTTTGGTGATGGAAGGGCAATGGAAGATATATGTGCATTTAAAATTTTGGATTGAAGGAAGCACTAAAGCTAAGTCTATTTTCTAATTATATTTCAAGATTATACTTAGTACATTTTGGCCATGGGAAAGGCCATATTTTTTGGCAATTTAGCTACAAAGTCATGAGAGCATTAGAATGTTGCTGAATAAAGATTTATTTTCTATCCTACATTTTTTAGATCAATATTCCAATTGTGAAATATGCATGACATGTGCAAAGGTAGATCACAACAAATGTTTTACTGGCCATTATGAATAGTTGTAACTGACCTATATGTGTAAATGTGTTAAACGACCACATGGTGACTTTACATAACCTAATATTGTAAGTCAAATATCAAAGGCAACCATTAGTTTACAAAGTTTGACAATGTGGGATGTTTGAAAAAGCTAAGCCCAAAATTTGAGAAGTTGGAACTTGGTCTAGAACAAAAGACATTGATGAAGCAATTTTGCTTGTAGATTAATAAAGGGTTCAATGTGTGTTCATAAAAAAATTGGGTTACAACTTTTGTGAATATAATGGTAATGAACATAGGCACAATTAGGAATTAGACTTGTGATGTGGAGCTAGTGTGGCAAAATGACGACATTGCAAATTTAACATGGCACTCATGTGGCAAAACCAACCATCTTGCAATTGAACCAAACTTGGTGTGGGCATAACACACCTTTAAAATGGGTGGTAGTTCATGTTGCCCAAGAAGTGGGATCACACAAAGCCTTAGATGCCATGGGAACATTGCATTCGCATGCAAGATCACAACACCCCTTAATATGGGAACATCATAGTTTAAAGTGGGAACGTTCACCTGCATACATGGAAGTTTAAGGTCATTTGTGGGAACTAAAGTTCTAACTCCAAACCATGATTTGAAACTTGCATATTTGGTTATCCCATCATATTTACATGTGGATTTTGAAATGTTGAAGGTGAGAATGAAAATGTGTATTGTGTTTTAAATTAGGTTTACTTTTGTTGATGATTACTTAATGTTATTGAATTATATATATATATATATATATATCAATTGACCTTGGGGGTTGTGGTGAATCACAAAATATCATTGCATTCCACAAAAAAATCTATAAAACAAGGTTTCAAGTAAATTGGTGACAATGGTAACTTTTTGGGGGGTTGGGTCTTTAGAATACAAGTTCTAAAACATCATTTTTACTTCAATTGCGTGTTGTTTTGCAAGTGGCTCTTTGGTGTTTAGGTTGCAAAATAAGATTTTTGGGGTTTGGTCTTTTATGGCCTTTTTAGTTTTGGATGAGCTTGTTTGTGGTGAGAATGTTTTATTCACTTCTGGTTTAGCTTTTGTAATCCAAATTTTACACACCAAACTTCACAATGTGCAAATCACATGAGTGTTGTTTGTCTTCCTCATAGAACTCCATCATTGTTTGAATAATTAACAAAACATATGTTTTCAAAGTAAGTTTGTTGCAACATCCAAATTAGGAATGTCCAACAAAAATTATTAATTTGGGTGTTTTTGGGCTTCCAAAAAAATCCATTTTGAGGTCTAGAATTTGTGTAAGAAATCTTCAACAATTCAATTTTTTGCAATTTGATTCTTTGCAATATGATAAAAATGGGTTGCATACAAAAGGTCCAAGTACTCATAAGCCAAATTCTAAAAAAATTATAGATATTTCCAAGTTGGTGCAACATGTTGTGCTTAGGACATTACCACCAACAAAGGAAGGATGATTGGAGAACAAGAGGTAAACAACTACAAGTGTAAAAGATAATGCTAAGAAGAAGGTGAAAAAACGTCAAAATGTACAAATTAACCCCCTTTATACTATTGTTTATAATGAAAGCAAGACATTATTATTGCTTAGGTTAGAGCCAAGTTAGATTGGGAAAATTTATCTACCTCCAAAACCCTTTAAACCAAGAAAAAATGTTTAACCCAATAAGTGGCACAATATTCTTTGTAGCAAAAATTATTGCCATGGAGGATGTGTGTTAAACCTAGACTAGTTAGTGCCATAAACATCTTAATAACTAGATAGTTACTAATGGTAGATTTATTGTCTTTTACCAAAGGGATGAAACTAATGGGATTAATTAGTTCATGTTGATGAGTGGTTAGGTGTAATCTACCCAATCACCTAAGAGATTCTAGGAAGGATTAGGATAAGAACCTATTTTCATGGGGCAATGTGGGCCTTGTGTGGTTTTGTGGAGAAGGAGGATTAGAGGAGGACTTGGAAGGATTCTATGGCATTCGATGAATTGTAATATTGGAGTTTGGGTTAAGAGTTCTTTTTTGGAGATGTGTGTGTGTAACATTTGAGGAGGGGAGAATAGCTTGGGATTGTATTATACTTGTGCGATATTTCAATGAAAAATGGTTGAAAAACCTTAATGTGCTTTCTGTGAGTTTATCTATTAAAAAATGAAGGAAATTAGTATGGTTTAAATTGCATGATGTGTTGTTACATTTTATAAAATATTTGTGTGTTTCTTCTACAAAAAATGGTAAGAATGTATGCGAGGTTTTAGTCTTTGGAATAGGAAGTTGTTTATTACCACAAGAAAGTAATAGTCGATACATGGTAGTATGAAAGGAGATTATTTGAAGGTTGACGTTTGCATGATACATGGGATCACTATAGACCGTAAGTAGTAGTCAAGGAGGTTTGTAATGATTATAGATGGTAGGCAACATCGATAAGGCTTTCCAAGGGATTGTAGATGGTAGGCAACGTCGCTAAAGCTTTTCAAGGGACCATAGATGGTAGGCAATGTCGATAATTTTTTGAAGGACTATAGATAGTAGGACATTTAGAGCCTAAATGCGCTATGAAGGGTGGATGACAATTGTGGAAGGCTTACATACCCATTCAAAACCATCCTAATGGATTGAAGGTACTATAAAAACTTGGAGGGGGTGAAAGCATGGTAAAATATACAATTCAATTACTTTGGTAGCCTACTTGTGAAGTTAACAAGTAGGAGAAACTCATCATAAAATTATTATACATTTAATATTTTTACTTGAATGATGAAAAACAATATACTTCTTCACTATTATGAATTAATTTTTAAATTTTACGTTATAAAAGTAGGTTTCAAATAGACTAAATTCTAAATGTAAGTAGCTCTTGAAGTCTACTTTTTGTAGTGTAAAATTTGTTTCAAGTATATGTCAAGTATATTCTACCAAAGAGAAAGTACAATTTATTTATTTATTTTCCTTTGAATATATAACGATCTTTACGTTATAACTTCACATAAATCTATTCCATTAAATTTTTTAATGAAAAAGCATTTTTGAACACCAAAGTTTCTCAAATTTTATATTCAATTTAATACAAACCCAATGGAAAACACCATAGTTTCAAAAAGAAAATTAAGTAAAAATTGAATTTACTTTCTTATTCATTGTGAAAAAAATTTTCTTTTTAAACTTGATATTTTTCATCATTTAAAAAAATAAAACACCATGCTTTCACTCGAGGATAATTACTTCCCAATCCTTCATATTTTTCTTGCTTACTTGCTATACATTTTTCTTTTTACACTATTTAAATAACCAATAGTTAGGACGATAGGTCTATCCCTAAATGATAGACTTTACCCTTTTATTTTTTCTTTGCATAAGGTTTTTACTATTACTTGAGTAGTTGTAGAAAAGTTTGTAAATGATAGTAATTTTTATTGGAAGTAAAAAGAAGTTGAACTTGTGCCCTTGGCATTACCTTCCTAAAGATGATAATTTTTGGGGGCCACATTTTCACCCCCTTAACAATGTGAAAATGGTTGATGTGGGAAGTAGCATGGAGTAGGATGACGAGGTGGAGATGGGAAGTTAACATCCGCAAGAAGAGCAAGTCCAAGCAACTAGTACCATGAAGTAGGTGATATATGTTGACTCTAACCACATTTCCATTGCTTTTTTGAAATGTATTGACATCCCCAATGTAATAGCCCATATTTCCCCAACATGGTACCCTCCCCCATGTCAATCAACAACAGGGTATAATGTTGATAGTGGTCCCAATGGAGGTACCCAAAAAGAAATCTCCTTCTCCAATTACCACCATCAAAACCCGAATGATACATGGTAACCATAAAAGAGGTAGAATAACAATAACATGTGCTTTTGCCACCCCTAGTGAACCCACAATAGGTGGTAATGAAAGTGAAAAAGGTAGCTCCATGCAACATGTAAAAGAGTAGTTGCGAGGGGAGGAAGTCAAATGACAATCTATTGCCAAAATTTTCACATTGATTCAATCAACATCCCAAGGGGATGAGGACTTGTAAACATTGAAGAAAGGTGGAACTTTCTAAGTACACTCCCTTGCCCTTTCTTGCCATTCATGAAATACTCTAAAAATAGGATCTACTACAACTTCCTTGAAGGTGGTAGCTTAAGAGGAAGCCTCTTTAGACTTTGGTGGTCTTGTTAAAATAGTTATTGCCTAGGACCATAGTGGAGAAGGTAAATATCGTATAAGCTACCCTTAGGCAAACATTGGCAATCAAATAATGTTGGAAACGATAGTTGGTCAATTGGGTGCATTGACAAAGGGTAAAACATTTATTGTTGAGGGGCAACAACATGCAAAAGAAAATGGTTGAGCAATATCAAGCCCAAATTACAATATTGGAAGGAAATTTGGTAGAGGAAAGGTTATAAAACCAAAGTTTCAACGGATTTTAAAGTGAGTTTCTTGACCAAAAGGAGTCGGTAGAAAAGAAGTTTTAACAAATTAGTAGTTTATAGATTCAAATGGCTAAGATTAAAACATGCTAGTCCATCAAGATGAGATTGTGGAAGCCTAGTTGCAAGAAATCATGGAGTTGATTGGAAAAGCATATGTATTTAGAAACAACTTGGAATTTGAGCAAGGTGCCAAGAAAAATTACCGAAGCATTTGCAAGAACTAAATGATGAGGTGACTAGCACAAGGTGGATATGACCAAAGGGAGGGTGGTGATGTATGAGGAATATGAACTTGTAGAAACCATACAACTTCTTACTCATCTAAATAAATATGAGAAGGAGGTGGTAGAGTTGTAGAGTGGACTTAAAAGCCAATTAAAAACAATAATTACCAACTTGTAGATCCATGTGGCCAAATGGAAGAAAAAGGCATAGTGTGCAACTATGGGTGAAAGCACATTATAGTGGTAAAAAAATGTTGTCACAAATCTTCCTAGGCTTCATAATAGACAACTTGACATTGATTTTGAAGATAAAATGTAAAGTAGAAGGGGGACAATGTTCACTATGAGAAAAAAAGGTGTTTTGCAACTGGCCTTGCTACTTTAATTTTTGAGTTGTAGAGGACACTTGCAACTCGTTGTATTTATACGTCGTGAGTGCTAATGAACAAGTTGCATGAGTTGTAGAGTTGCAATTCATTGTATATGTGGTGCAATTCATTGCAACTCAATTACAACTCAATAAAAAAATCATTTAAAACTAATATGCAATTCCATTATAATTACACCCATGATGTCATGTTGACGTCATCGATTATCATCCATCTATTAAAATATAACACATGGCATTATGAAGATTTTTGGACATAAAAATGATTTTCTTTTCGAAATATTGATCTCCATCGTTCATTGTAATTGTTAATAATGGACCAAGGTTGTGACACATGGCATAATAAAAAATTGTCACATGGTATTAATTATATTTTGGAATATGTATATATATTAGTAGTTAGGTAGGTTATACATAACCATAGGTAGGTAGGTTGGTAGGTTTTAAAACTTATTTACTTACATAGGTAAGTAAGTAGGTAAGAAAACACAAGACTAAATGAACTAAAGAATAACCATGAATTTTTTAATAAATTTTATGTTTTGTTTTTGGGTTAAGTTTTTTTGAGTTCATCCCAAGATGGCACTCGTTTTTTAATGTGATAATATGAGAAAACAAGCTTTCTTTATTAATTTTTAATTTTTAATATGGGATTTGAAGACAAAACATATGGGTTAAATCTTTTAGTTGTTCTTTAGTTGTAAATTAAGTTGCAATTGAGTTGTGACTACAACACTTAAACATTCAAAGCAATCCAAATATAAAAGGAAGGTTCCATTGTTTCTAGTGTCTAAATAAAATTGGAAACCCCTCCTATTGGCACCTCTAGTGTCGCAACCCTACTTTGAAGCAAGTGTGAGGATGAAACTCACATTCCCGAAATTGTGACTTGGGAGTCCTTTAGGACTCTTGAAACTTTAGAATTCAATTACAAGGGTCAAAACACCTTGCATTGGGGTGTTTTTTATATCATTTGAAAACTATTAAAATGTAGATGTCGAAAATGGCCTCGTATTGGTCATTTGGACATCTATAGCACAAGTTATGGCAAAAAGAAACGTTAGGAGTCAAACTAGCAGTTTGACTCCCGACCACTAAAAGTCAGGAATCGACCCGACCCCGGTGCGTGCAGGTGGAGTGCGACACACTGTTGGAAAGCTCTCGAGGAGAGCTACAACTTTGCTTTAGACTTCATCCCAATCGGAGGTTTGAGCAAATAGTTATGATCGCTCAAAGTCCCGGGAGTCCAAACCGGGACAATTTCGAGACTCCTCCTTGGGAGTCCTGAGACAAAAAGCCATTCGGATGTGGGTGCTGCAGAGAGGCATAAAGTATATTATATGGGGGAAGGTGGTGGCTTCCCCTGAGTTCGGGCCGTGGTGAATCAAGTGAGTCCAGAGTTGCCTGTGGCTTGTCTTAGCACCAAGGGTGCTCCAAAATGTGAACTAACCAACTTGTTGGTTGGATTTGATGCAGGTTCGAGTAAGTGAATAGTTCGTCACTCTTCCTAGTCCCATCCCGGAGCTTCAGCACGCCTCTCTACCCCTTTTAGTGCTGAGAATTGGGAGCGTGCCCTGAGTCCCCCACAACTTCGCAACTTGAGTAACTTAGCCCCAACTTGGGGCTAATTAGGGACTTGGGAGCGCGTCATCTAGGGCATTAAAAATTGTCCAAAAAAAAAAAAAATTGAAAAAATTATGGCCCCTCAAAGAAGAGGGGATCAAAAAGTCAAAAAAAAACCAATAAATGTTAAAAAAGCCAATTC
>Ga0116227_10004403_pt1 | contig 30615 bp, 26 predicted proteins | sample S1TSphgellanicum_FD_89693 | JGI IMG/M metagenome (GOLD analysis project Ga0116227, IMG submission 89693) | Host-associated microbial communities from peat moss isolated from Minnesota, USA - S1T2_Fb - Sphagnum magellanicum MG | ecosystem: Host-associated > Plants > Peat moss > Unclassified... | reverse complement strand
TGTTTTAAAAGTCTTCAAGTGATGTGAGTCCTATTATATTAGATATAAGTATTGCATAATGTTCATTTTGATCTTTGGTTTGATTCTTACATCTTTAGTACTAAAAAAATTATGACAAAGAAAACATATATGATTAACCATATACCCATTAAATAAGTGTGAGTAGAAGGTACTATTATATTGATAAAAGATGTACAAAAATGGGTGCATGAAAAATTACTAAAGAACCTATTGAAAAAAAATGTTGGTTCTCTATAACATATCAAAGGATTGAAGTTCAAAATTGGGTAGTCCAAAAAATGAAAGGGTTACAAAACCTAATTAGTTATATAAAGTGAAACTCTAACCCATATTAGTATCTACAATCCGTGTTTAGCTCAGTATGCAGCTGCTGCATTTGCAGCCTTTGCTGCATGATGAGCAGTGTAAAAATGGCTCCGTTGCATCTCAACCTGAACTGCATTTGCAATAAACTGGGCCTTTGTCTGGTCCTGCACCCTGTAAACACCCAAAAATCACCAAATTTAACCTAAACACACCTTGGATGAAATACAATAAAAAAATAATAAACATTGCTTATTATTGTTTCTTACCTTCCATGAATCATTCTAGATTCATGAAAATCCAAAACATCTGCGAACTGTTTTGTCCGACTTGTTTTGCTGGACTCTCGCTCCCAATTCTTCACATCCCATGCCGTCTTTAATTGTCGTGCATATGCACAATGGGTGGATCGGATCATCCCCTGTAAGTCTTCATCCTTCTCCATCCGTACAATTGCATCTCGCGCCACATTGCCCACACCCCATGCATTGAGGCCCAACACCTTCAACAATTATTCTTGGGCTAATCTGACCAAAGTTGGTTTTGGGAGTGGTGGACACTGTTTTGCAACAGCTACCAGGTGATTCCACTTGCGCTTTGCTTTGGCACGAGCATAACTAGTAGCTTCTAATCATTCCTCCTTTGCACAGCCATCGCATTTCCCAAAATGCGAGTGTTCATCTTGGCATGGTCCTGATGTCAAGGACCTCCAGCAGCAGTTGAAGGCCTCCCAGGCTTGGACTTTTCTGCCACCAAGTCGTGCACCTCCTTCAAATGCTTGGTCAATAGCCATTTCACACAATATGTGACAGTGCAATTGCCAACTTTGCACTTCCATTTGGACCCAACCTTTGTCCATTCCTTATCCTTCCAAGCCAAATTAGCTGGACAAACAAGTGCAAGTGGTTGAAAAGCTTGCTTAGTTTCCAGTTCCAAACCTAAACCCAAAAAATGAAAGTTTAAAAAACAGAATGCAGGTATTGCAAAACATCAAATCACAAAATCACATACTACTCCTATAAACATGAACTGTTTTAAGGTATTGCAGTAAAAAAATTTTGACAAAAAAATTCCCGCACCTTCCAACAAATGATGGAAGGTGCGAATATAATTAAACTTCAAGAAAACTTGTACAATGTTATTAATCTGTAATTAATCTAATGTCCTATCTTTTAATGTCCACAAATTCTAAAATAATTTATACCAATGTTATCCTTGTGTTTCAATTGTGATAGAGCACAATTTTGCTCACCAATTTCCTGATCTGATGCAACAACACTTCGGTCATCAGTTGCTTCATTTAATGTAGCAACATTATGCTGAGCAGTTGCTGCATCTGATGCAGCAACATTTTGTTGGGCACCTCCCGCATCTGATGCAACAACATTTTGCTGCGCAATTCCCGCATCTGATGTAGCAACATTTTGCTGCATAATTCTCACATTTGATGCAGCAACATTTTGTTGAAGAATTGTCGCATCTAATGCAGCAACAAGTGGCTCAACACTTGCCTCATCTCCTCCAGCAACATATGGAAAAAGAATCGGCTCATCTGACACAGCAACATTTGGCAAAAGACTTGCTTCATCTGCTGCAGCATAATCTTGCCTCTTGACTTCTAACTCACCGCCACCGCTCTTCCTTAATCTTCTTCCCCTACCCATTCCAACCTCCAACCTTAAACCAAAAACCACCAGTTTGTTAATTCTAATGAACTAAAACATAAGCAACAATAAAGGAAAAAAAAAAAACAATCGCCACCATAGAGGAAGGTGACGACATTGCTGTCGTCACCTTCTTCGCAGCAAAACCATAAAAGAAAGGCAGAGGACGCCACTTCCTTATAGCTAAGCCATCGAAGAAAGTGGTGACAGTTGTCGTCATCTTCTTCTTCAATATAAATTCTCCTACGTTGTAAAACTACAAGAAGAAGGCACCTTCTTTTGCTGTGCTGCAGCGCAGCAAAACCAAGAGACGAAGGTGACGGCAGTTACCGTCGCCTTCTTCTTCCTCTTTTTCTTGCGCTGCACAAAGAAGAAGAAGGCGATGGCAGCGTTACTGCCATCGCCTTCTTCTTCTTCTTCTTTCTTGCAACACCAAGAAGAAGAAGGCGACGGCAGCAACGCTGCCATCGCCTTCTTCTTCTTCTTCTTTTCCTACAACACAAAGAACTTTTTTGTGGAGCTGCGCTACGTATCTTGTGCAGCGCAGCTCCACAAACAAACAAACAAACAAAAGGAAGATGCTTACCTGGGTCCCACTCCGGCTCTAGGCTCCCCTGCTCCAAGCTCTCACTCCCCTGCTCCAAGCTCCCGCTCCAGGCTCCCCTGCTCCAAGCTCTCGCTCCCCTGCTCCAAGCTCCAAGCTCCTGCTCCAAGCTCCCCTGCTCCAAGCTCGCTCCCGCTCAACGTCTCTAGAGCTTTGGCGATGGAGTGAGGGGGAGGGGTTGGTAGGTGGTAGGTAAGAGGGGGGGAGGTAGGTGGTAGGTAGGAGGGGGGAGGAAGATGGTAGGTAGGAGGGGGGAGGTATGTCGTAGGTAGGAGGGAAAATTTTGGGGTAGAGAAGAGGTGAATATATATATATATATATATATATATATATATAGATATGCGGGCAGGGAGGATGGGATTTTTGTTCATCCGGAAAACGGCCTCAACGGGCTCATCCGAAACTGGTGCATTGGTGGCTGTTAATTCACTCCAACCCTTTTTGGAGGCTTTTTAATAATAACAATTTGATCAAATTGTGAATTCTGTTCAATATTCACTAATGCATTCAATCGGTAAATGAACAAACCACAGTTACATTACCTAACATGCTAAATGTGGCCAATGTGGCCACTCCCTTTCCCCCAAATATAAATTGCAACCAATGCGGATAATAGAGTTATCCATAAAGTAACCCTGTCTTTGGGCCTCCTTTCACCCCCTATCCCCTCTTTCAATGGTACATCCGCAAAGTAAAGACATTTTAAAATAAATCTTTGTATGAAATGCTGCAACTCAGCATTTGATGCACAAGGTTCAAGAGTAATTATAGTGGTTGTACAGTTAGGAGCAGTGAAAATATATGTGGCAGTAGTGGAGGCGCTCAGGAAAAAGGAAAGACAGGATGAAACTCAGTTTACCACCAAAATCGATGGTTTTCTGAGTTTCATCCCCCGTTGAGTGCTAGTGTATTTTTTTGTAGGTTTGTTTTGAATCTCACCTTGTGCGTGACCAAACTCAAGATTCTGGTGCTGTGTTTTTCTTACTTTACGGATAACTCCAATGTCCTTCACGTGATCAGCTCCTGCACTTCATTTGAAGGTGAAAACCTCCCTTCCCCCTTTCTAGAGGTTGTTGCATAACTTAGTTTCATCCAAAATCTCTCCTAAATTGACACGAACTTACATAGTCAGCATTTGGAGCCTGACCATACTCCCTATAGCCCAAAAAAAGGGGTTTGGAATTTTTTACTTGTTGTATTGATTTTAAATTTTTAAAAGTCATTTTTTTTACTCATCAAGCGCTCAGGGGCTAGAATTACAAGTGAAGTAATTTCTAGCTTTCATAAAGGTCAATTCACACTTGGCGTTACTAGCATCATTATTTTGTTAATCACATAATTATATTCATCATTATTTTGATAATCGCATAATTATATTCATGCTTGACATGTTTATTAATGGGTAGTCAACATGTACATCCTACATGATGTGCTAACAATTTGCTTATCATTATGAGATAGCCCAATGATAAGAAAAAATCATAATGATATAAATATATTCAATAAATGTAGATTCTTGGGCATTACAAATTGTATTTGTAATGATAAACTATAGAGTTCAAAACTAATGTGATAAAACTATTAGGTCAATAGTATTTAGTTATACCTCCATCGGAACAAAGAAAGTGCGTTTGTGTGTTGTCACACTCCATCCCATAGGAAAGCTATAAACCAAAAATAACACAAGAAACTTTGAAGCAAAACAATAAATGATGGTTTTAAATTCAAATGCAAACGTGTAGGCATGTGCAAATTCACATACAAGTGCAAGTTTATAAGGATGTGCAAATTCACAAACAACCACAAGTCCATGCACACGCACCAATTCACAAGAAAGCAAATCAACAAGAAGTTGAAAATGAAGTTGCAACGATAGATCAAGAGAACACAATGGAGAAGGTACAATTCCTCTTTTACAATATGACAACTAAGAGTATCCCAGTGTCGGTGCCCATCATTTGTCAACACGAAGAACATAGAGCTTAATGAAAAACATAAAACTTAAAAGGAACTCATTGATCCAAGATCACTTATGATCAAGCTATACAATGTTGGGAGAAAATCTTTAAATAATTAGAAAAGACAACCAATAAAAAATTTCCAAAACATGGTGTCATGCAAAAGATAAACGAAATCTATTGAACTTTGATTTCAAATAACTTGCATACTATCACAAAAGCACCAATAATCATATATGTTTATGGGACTTGACATCTAAAAAAAAGGAACATTTTCATTTGCCTTGTTGATACAACAAATAGTACTATGAATTGATTGAAACCTTTACGGGGGAAAAAATTGTCAATCTTCCTTTACATACCAAGGATGTAAACACCAAAAGGGACAAAATTTACATACCACTAAGGTGAGAGACAAAAGATGAAAATGATGACATGCATTCATTGGACAATTTGCCTTACCTTCAAGATGCAATTATAGATAGTAAAAGCACAAGAGTTGTTAAGAGTCAAGGTGCAAGAATTGTTGATAATGAAGGCATAAAGTTATGTGTTTCATTCTCAGTCAAAGCACAAGAGTTCCTAACAATTCCTAACGATTAAAGCACAAAAGTTATTAATAATCAAAATGTAAAAATGGTTAACAATCAAAGCACAAGAATCATTCATAGCCAAGGTGCAAGAAATGTTGATATTTCATGCACAATAGTTGTAACTACTTCACAAAAGGCCTACTAACCTAGAATTGTTCAATCCATCTTTTATCATTGTATTGAATTATAACAAATTAAAAATATCAAGTTGTCAACCTTGCCTTCATCTAATCACCAAATTCTTGAATCAATAAAAGATCATACATGCAAGACATCTTATAATGACAGAGAATCAAAGCACTCATCATTTCCAACACATGTCTATTGTTTATGTCTTCACCAAAAAAATAAAAAATGGTTGTTTATTTACAAAACCAACAAACACAAATGTAAAGTATATTTGAAGATGATCAAGGACCAACATGTGTATTATGCTTGAATAAGGGCTAAAAGTATTATGCAAGTAAAACGATTTTCGCTACTCTCATAATGATGACATTGAGCAATTATACAAGATCTTACAAACAACATATAGACATTCTCAAATCTAGAGCGTACATAACATAGAAAGATAGAAAGAAAACAATAATCTTGAATAGTGCACAATAAAATGGTGAACACAATGAGCACAAAAAGGTATGGTACAACTAAAAATCCATAGCATAAAACAAGATGAAGAATAAAATGAAGAACACATTGTTGCAAAACATGGTGAGCACATGAACATGATGAAAAACATGTTGCACCAAATTTTGCAAACAATGAAAACAAAACATCGCAATTGTTGTAAAAATGAACATGCCACAACAAATGTGACTATAATTTAAATTGTTGCAAATACACACAATAAGTAAATTGCAAAAAAATGAAGACAAAACAAGCTTTTGGAAGGAAGAATACAATGAGGAATGTGCCACACCAAATCTTACAAAAGAGGAAGATGAAATACAACAATTATTGTAAAAATGAACATGACACAACAAATGTGGCAAGAAACAAAAATGACACCAAATGATACAAGGAACAAAGATTACAAATAATAGAAATTGAAAATGAACATGTGCTAGAGATGAAAACCCCACAACAAATGTGTCTAGAATTGAAATTGATGCAAAGACATTAAGCAAAAGAAAACTATGAAAAATGAAGACAAGTAAAGGTTTTAAAAACATATAACTATGGAGGTGGCATTCTCAATGCAAGCTTGAACATTAATACCACTTTTGACCACACTAACAACACAAGACACCATCTACACCATTTGTTCAATGACCATTGACTTTAATCAAACAACTTAACTTAATCCCATGTATGAACATGGTCAATAGCCATAGGGTAAATAATATGTGCACCTCTTAGTGATTATCATGTTACATGCCATATTTGACTTAGCCCATCTATTATCATGACAACTTAATTATGAACTAAAAGAAAACCAATTTCCTTTCTTAGGATGTTTCAAAATATAATAGTCTCACACCTATTGGCACACTTGCCCCTATGCACACATGATTTCATAATTCAAACTATGTATCAAATGATAAATTGCCTACATCCATTCTTCAAAAACATGAAACTCAATGCCATTAGGTAACATATATGTTAATTTATGGTCTTCATCACAATTTATAATCATACCACAATGATTACCCAACTCATTGGGTGTTGAATAATTACGCAATATTTAAACATAGGTGATAACTAGTGATTTTTATTTGGACAAAAAAATTGGATATTTTTGGACTATTGTGTTTTTAAAATGTAAATTCAACTAATTATGATAATATTTTTGAAACTTTCCCTAAATTTTTTATATCAAAAAATGTATAAAAAATAAATTTTAATGATAAAAACCTCTAATGATAAATATTAGTTGGTTTCAATTCCTTAAAATTAAAAAATCCCCTAATCTTTACTTTTAAAAGATGAAAGGTGAGTTAATTATGAATTTTTAAAAGTATATTCAACAACTCTTGGGATTATGACACCTAGCACTTGTCGGTGCATTATCCATTGGAAATATGTTTCCACTCAAATTGTTGCCCAACCACAATTGAGTTATCAAGGTGAAACCTTGGCAAACTATCTTTTAATCCCTTTTATTTCCCCTTCAATTATTCGTGTAAATAAATATATGCTAGTTTATGCCACCATAGGGGAAAGGTGTTACCAAAATAAAGGACCCACACAAGGTAGAGCCAATCACAACCCTAGTTTTAGTAATACCCTTCACCGAAGGCCTTAATTCCCATAAAGTTCCATGGTTTTTTATTTAAATTGTGATACCCAATAGGTACTTTTTTTTAAAAATGAAAAGTTCCCCCCTTTGTGAAGGAATTCTTACATATTTAGGGTGTGCCTTGCCACAACACTAGAAAAATAGCAACATGGTTTTACACGATGCTCAAGCTTTGATAATGCCCTTCCCCAAGGGCCTTACCTCACACAATAATCAACAAACTTTTGTATTCAAAAAATTATTGTGCTAACCGGTAGATACCCATCAAATACCATGGGGGAAAAAAGAAGATGAAAGTACTACATTTTGAAAACCTTGTTAGAGCAAGCATTTTAATTTTTGAAATGCCATGTTTTGAATGTAGGCACTATTGTTATGAATAATAATGCTTACATTAAAAAATGATGACAAGGATTTACATATCATACATAGGCTGGAACAAATTGTAAGTTATTACAATGCAAGTAGATAAGTAAGGCACTTGGTGACCACTAGGTATTGATAGTCGATGCATGTGAATGGTTACTATAGAGCTAACCACCATGATTGGCTATGAGACAAGAACCAAATGAAAAGATGTTGTATCCACACACACCATCCATTCTAAAAGGTGCCCTAGTGGGGGGTGCTAGATCATGTTGACCCAAATTTTGTTGGCCACCCAATACCTCAGATGGCTTAATTGAAAAAGAAAGGAGATGGGGTCCAAAGAAAAAAATACTTCCAAGGTAATTACAATAATGAATTATCTAGTTTGGCTTTTCAAATAGTTTTTCTTTTTCAACTCAAGTTTAGTAGTAAAAATGATAATTTTTGGAATTTTTGGCTTGACATGATGTCCAAAAAAAAACCAACTATGACAATGACTAATTGTTGCACTTAATGTTCTTGAAAGCATCTTCATTACAAAAGAAGTATTGCCCAACTTCCTCATCTCATCAAATTCTTGGTTGCAAGGAGCATGGACTTCACTTTATCCAAGATATTGGAGTTCTTGTGATACATAGCTAGATACGCAACTAGTAAATCACCTACTTAATAGATATTTAATAGTTGAAGACAAAAAAAACATAAAAACTTTAAATTCAACTTACACAATTGTCTCTCAAGTTCCCAAAATGTTGGCCTCATTGGGTTAATAATTTCCTAGACTCTTGGTGTCTTGGGCAAGTAGGTTCCAAAAATTGTGGCATTTTCTATAAATAATATAATTATATATCACCAAAACTAAAAAGGTGCTACTACAATATGTGTCAACTTGAAGGGCATTGGGTTGTACATCCCATCCCATCAAATGAAAATGCTAGTGATGTACATATCAATAAAGTGAAAGACCAAAAATGCAGTTTTAAGTGTAGGCTCTACTAAGCTAAAGTTTGCAAGAAGAAATTAAATTGAAAAGGAGAACCTGGAGCTATTAAACAAAACACCTAAAATCAAAGAATTGAGACTATTATGGTCCAACACATAAATTGCGGACATTGTCTATATAAATATTTATTTTATTTTATTAATTTTTTTTTGAGCTTACCTATCAAAATTGATCTGGGTAGATACATCACTCCCCTAGTGACAAATTCTCTTGCCAACAATGAAAAGAGACCAAATTGGAGGTGGGTGAACACTCATGTTTGGGGGGCATACATTGCTCCATTTGTTGTGACTCGCGATCACTGATTTGGTCTACATAAGTACTTTGCATAGATTTAGTGAAAGTATTATTATGGTCACCAAGACTTCACAATTCCTTCTATTCTGCCCAAGAAGGTAAGGCCATAGTACACAAGGGTAGCTTCAACACATGTTTGTCCAATAATTGATTAATTTTGAAAATTCAATGTGGAAAAAAAATTAAAAATTTTCAAAATATTATTTATTTCCCTTCACAAATTTTGGCTCTTTGGAAAAAGCATTAAAAATATATATTTCAACTTCTCTACAGATAATATAATATAATGATAGTGTCAAAGCTGCCAAGGTATACTTACTACCCATGTTCCAGAAACTCCAGTTTTCAACAGCTTTTGTCTTGTGTGACTACTCATGTTAGAAATTGAAGCTCATCATGTAGTTTGATTTTGGTGATCTCATGGTCCTCTCCTTGTCCTCTCCTCGGTTGAAGGGATTGACCCCCAATTCTCAAGTGTGTGTACTTGATCACCTTGACTTGGACCTGCTCAAAGATCTCAAAAGTTTCTTCAGCAGTAGAGTTATCCATAAAGTCACCCTCTATTTCACCCCCTATCTCGCCCCCTAATCGCCTGACTTTACTGATAACTCTAGTGATAACTCTACTAGTGAGTAGAGTTATCCGTAAAGTATACTGAACTAGGGTTACTTACTGGGTCTGTCAAAACTGGGGACGAAATTTTAAAAATCAGGATGAAAACAGTAGTAGTACATGGGAAAATAGAGACGACCAAATGTGTTTTTTTTTCTCACCTAAATTTGGTCTTCAAAGGATTTTTCACACCCCCAGTTGTGGAAGGGTGTCCTGGCTATTGGGGGAGGGACAACAGCTCGCCATTGCTATTGTGGCTAGTGCGTTTAATAGTGAACACCCAAACTAGGTTTTCTAGTGAACCAGCACTAGCCTTTATTTTATTCACTGAATTTCACGGAAAAGAGAAATTAAAATTAAAATGGTGAAAATGAAGTGATTTTTAAAATGTTATTAATTGTTAGAATTTGGAAAATAAAAAGAAAAATGGCAGATTTTCATACATGGTTCAAGTACGTGGACCGAAAGTATAGAAGGATGTTGAATTTCTTTAGATTTTCATATTGTGTTTATAACCAAATTTGATTAACTCTTCCTAGGAATGATTGTAACTTTGGCTACATTACAAAATTGAGAAAAATAATTAACTAGCACCCACTAGGCGCATCATGTTGGATGGATAGTATGTGAACAAAAAATATGTCTTTTTATAAAGCTTTTAATGGATGATAAAAAAAACCATTGGTTGGGATATGATACAAGTCGATTTACTAAAGTTAGTTGCCATGATTAAATTTCTTTTGATGGGTTCACAAAAGGCCATATGTCAATCACTATTGATAGTGTTGCAAATTGGTGACAATTTTTGGAAACTCAAAAAAAAAAGGTGTGTAATCACCTAATCTATTGCTTTTGATGAACCCTAAAGAAAGAGAACATGACTTTTCTTTAGTTTAAATTGGGTCCAAACGAAATTATTTTAGACGAGGATTCCGTGTCATTTTGCTTCAAAATAACTTTTTCATACAAATGAATTTTGGAATGAAAATTAAATTTGAAAATCTCATTTTCAAAAATCTTAAATTTAAAACTAAACATAAAATTGAATAAAATGGATTTTGAGTTTCTTGACATTCATATGAGCGAAAAAAGAATAATTCTTGCCATCATTGTTATGATTTCAAATGGCACACACACACACACATATATATATTGATTTTGACTAGTTATGTTTATCATCCGACATTTATTTTGGATATTTTTAGTTTGTTTGGACCCAATTGTGCAAATTGCTTTGAAAGTAACCCAAGGTAAACCAACACCCGTGTTGATACTTTCACCTTTTTTTATTGAAACCTTTTAGTGGTCATATTACCTTTTTAAAATCATTTGATTTTTTGTTCACAATGAGAGACAAGGGTGTCATTCCAATGTAACCATCACTAAACCACGTGAAAAGACTAAATTTCTAAAATTAAATTTGGTGAACTTGTAATGAACTTCACAACAAATGTTTTGGTAAAAATTTGTATTTGGATGTGGAATGGAAAATTCTCACTATTGAATGCGAGGTTAATGTAATTTCAATAATCAAAAATGTTTTTGAAAATTGTGATTTTTACATCATTTGGGGTTTCAAAATTTCAAAAAAAAATTGGATTAGGTAGAATGTGATCATATGAACCAAATGAAAAGAATCATGTTATTTCCTTGAAGCATGAGTAACTAGAAAATCATGATCATAGTTCAATGATCATGTGAATGCACCCTTTTAACAAGTAATGGTGCCTTTTTTCTTGTTGCTAGGCACCTTGTATGGCATCAACAATTCCTCACATTCCCTAAGTTCCCATCACCTTAAATGATGTTGAACACGTAAATGGGCTTTTGAGTTGCTTCTATTGACCTAGAGACCATGTACTTTTCATTTGACTTTATGTGAGTCACAAACCATGCCTTTTACTCTTTTATGTGTAAAACTTGCAACATACAAATGCTTGAATTGCTTCAACACATTTCACCCCCACCAATAATAGACAAACTACAATTAACATATGTTCATCCCAACCAATAGCTAGGAACAAAATTCAACAAAACAAATGCCATATATTGGCAATCACAAATCAAAGCTTCAACAATAAAAATAAATGACATGCCTAACAACATACATATTGAACTAATAGAATTCACACATCCCAACAACCAAAAAAACCATCAAATGTATGTAGACTTGCCACCAAACTTGCTTTAAACCCAAAAATGCCAACAACTTCAAAATTTGAACATGAAAAACCAACCTTGTAAATGGTGTTGCACCACACCTTTCCTCCAATGTAACATACATGTGCTTGTGTGTTATGGAACTTGAGAAAACAAACACCAATGAAACTATGGCATCATTAGACATGGGACAATGCCATTGCACCTTTTTACTAACAAATCACACAAAGCCTACTTCTCCAATTGAGGTGCCCACATTACATGTTATAATGCAAACTAAAAGGGCAAGGGAAACAATCCTTTACCATCACCATTTTCTTTGACATTAAAACGATCCCTTGTTTGATTATAACCCTAGTCACAAATGCACTGAACTTGAGATGATTCATTGAAGAACTATGTTTGCCAAGGTGGGCCATTTGTGCTTTGTACATAATATATGAATCAACCTCGATTAGGTCATTAGCATGCCATTGAATAACACATGTTGATATATCAAAATCAATAGGATTGAAAGTCATGGACATAACAAAAACAAGTTTATTATCAAACCAATATATGATCACCATTTCACCTTATGCATGTATGCGATACCAAAGTTGGCCTCATGATCCTTTCCTTGGATCAATGGAAACAACAAAGTTAGCTTTTGTGATTTGTCCTACATGTCCCTATGGCATACACCCAACTTTCAATAGATCCCAAAATAGATTAAGATTAAAGAAAATATATATCACATGTTACAATGTGGTTTTTATTTATATGTTCGTCCATCAAAATAACTACAATTTTGTAACCAATTGCATGTTCCTTGTCCTCATCACATGCCCCACAATATACCAACATGTGTTGCACAAATTTAGACTTAACGTTAGCCAAACACCAAATTTTAACTCCATACCAACATGGTTTTGCCTTCATGTATTGGTGGATGGGTGAATACTTCCCACAACATTTTACTATCATTTAATCAACAAAAATATCCTATTTTTCATTTGACATAATTCCACACAACTCATTGTGAGCTTCAACCAACTAATTAGTTTTAGCATTCTTAAAATTAAGTTGGGTCATCCTTGTTTTCTAGAACATTTTTATTGTTAACCAAATGTATGCACTTCAAAATCTCTTCAAATCTATAATGTATCATAATTTTTGCAATGGCAAAAACGTAAAAGAGGTCTAGGGACTTGGACCATGTGAAGCTTTGTATGTGATGCCTTTTCAATAACCATGAAAATTAGAACCCCCATGAACACTTCTATTTTAACCACAATTAGTTGTGCCCACATGACCTTCCTTTTATGCTCCCCCCCCCTCCACCTCTTTGGTGGCATAGATGTTGGTCATCACACACAACTTCCTCAAAACATGAATAGACTAAAACAATAGGAAAAAACCAATTAGATATTCACATTGGGGTAAATCAATTTGAAGGCCTTCATCTCCACCCTTCTATATAATTGAAAACAATTGGGTTTTAGAAGAATTCCACATCGATGGTGCAAACAAGTCATCATATGAAAGGTCCTTTATGTTTTGCAATGACATATATTAAAGCTTTGGGGTCTTGGCATACTAAGGTGTCCATTTTTTGGTGTCACAAGGGTAGTTTGGGGGAAGGGGGTGCGGGGGGGGTAACCTTTAAATTTGTTAGGATATGATTGAAAATAATAGAAGGGACTCATTTAACTAATCTATAACATTTGAAGAATCAAATTTGAAAAAAAAAATGTCATCATTTCATTACAAGGTGGACTTTTAAAAGTGATGTAACATCTTCCGTCACAATCCATAAAAAACATTTATGGATTTTTATTACATAATAAACATGTGTGAAATCTTTTTTTTTTCCTCCTAGTATGATTGTGAAGGTATTGTAATGTTAAAATAAGGGCTTACAAATAAGTTTAATATTTTAATTTATCAATATTTCGTAAGATTACCAATAGTCTATAAATCCATAATTTATCAAAATGGAAAATTTGAGGATTGTTGTTTTGTAAAAAATGACATTATTACACTACATAACAATGGCCAATTGTAAAAATTGAAAAAACCCATTTTTTGCTTCTAACTTTTCCCCTACCCAATCAAATCAAAACACGTGTCACAATGTAAAAACTTATAAGTTTAAGTTTTAGGTATTCCACTCGCCTCCTACTTTCAAATGGACAATTTTACATTGCCAAAACACAAAACATTTGAATTTTAAAAAATTAAAAAGTAAAACTGTGGACACCACATGTGTGCCTTTTAATACCACTTTAATGTGCCAAGACCCTCCAATTCTTGGGTTGCATGATTCGAATCTACAAACCATTTTTTGGTGCATGGTGACAACCACATAAAATTTAATTTAACATTATCATTTGTTATTTCATTTGAAAACCCAAATGTTTAATTTGAATCATCAATGGATTTATATGATAAAAAATGAGTTGAACACATAAACTTCATGCCCAAATCTTGAACATCTATAATTGAAATAAAATTATCATCTTCATTTATGTGTTTTATGACAATAAAAAATGCATTAAAGGTGCCATCACTAATCACTGGTCCAAAAATGAAGTGTAATTCATTAATCTAAATCGTTGTGGGATTTTTAAAGTGAAATATGTTCACCTCACCTTAATCATTTCACCTTGGTTAAAGTTATATGTCACTATAAAGTCATTATGTAATCATTGTGTTTCATTACTAGCTGACATAATTCATTATTAATTAAAGTAATTCACTATAATAAATAGGGTTTTAAAAATATTTTTGCTTTAAATGTTTTAAGATATTATACTAGGTTAGGTTATTTTGAATTATTCTACCCTATATTATTTTTAGTTATTCCATCCAAAGTTATTTAAAATTATTGTATCCTAATTTATTCTTGGTTCTTATAGGCTATTAAAACTTTTTAGATTTAATAAAAAATATCCATGAACAAAATGTTTAAAAGTTCTTAAAAGATGTAAAATTAATTAGAACTTATAAAAAAAGTTTTTAGAATACACGGTCACTGAAAGTTTATAAAAAACATGGCTAATGCAAATCTTTAAAAGATTGTTTAATATATATGTATAAAAGATTTAATGAACAATTTAAAAAAAAAGTTGATAATCCTTTTAAAAAGTTTCATCAAATAATATGTAAAAAGTCAAAAGGGCACCACCTTTCAATCTCACCAACACAAGTTGTAGTTTTTTTTTCCCCTTATTCATCTCATGTTTCATTCACATCATGTTGTGTTTAAAAAATAAAATAATTTAATTTTTGTTCATTGTTAAATTTTTTGTTTGTCAATTTTTTTAATTTTTTTAAAGTTGTGTTTTTGTCTTGTCCTTAACAATTATTTTGGATTATGCTTTAACCTACTTAAAATTATTTTAATTATTTTAAATCATTTTACCTTAAGTTATACCCTAGGTTATTTTTAATAGCCTATGGTTATAACTTATAACCTATAACCACTAATGGTTACATAATCTAAAATAATCTAGGTTACATAACCTAAAATAACATAAGGTAAAATATCTCATAATAGTTGGTAATAACTTAAATTAGTTGAAGTTGTAATAACCTAAAATGACCAAAAATAACCTAGGGTGGAATAACTTGGAATAATTGATAATAACTTACGGTGGAATAGTTTAAATTTTTAAAAAAAAAACCTAAGGTGAAATAACTTATAATAATCAAGGGCAAATCAATAAATGAATAACTTGAAATAGCCTAGGGTATAATAATTTAAAATAACCAAAAATTAATTAAGACTAATTTAAAATTACAACTTATGGTTAATAATAGCTTAGGAATAATGTAGGAACTTACTTTATAATAGCCTACACATAATTTAGGAAAGAAATGTGCATAATAATATGTGATGACAAATCATTTTGTTTATTTAAATAATGGTCCAATGGTTAAGGACTTATTTTTTGAACATTGAAATGAAAAGAAGTGAAGGGAGGTGAGGGGTTCAAACCTTCACACTTTCACACTAAATTTGTGGGCTTAAATGGCCTACATTCATAGTTTAAGTTAAATGGCCTAAGTAAAATAATTTAGATTTTTAGTTTAATTTAATTTTGGGTTCCTATGTCCTTAGCTTAATTTAACTATGAATTAGGAGGTTAGTTTAATGAATTAATTATTAATGAATTTGATCAGTTATTCATTTGTTCATAACAATTGGCTTTGGTTATTGAGGGGTTAGCCTTTTTGTCATGATAAATTTGTCCAAATTCACTCAAAATATAATGAAACACAAAGTGAACCTAGACATATATTGGTGTAATAAATGTTTAAGTTGAACAAAGGTAGATTTGAAACCACCATTGTCACCATCACCATCATGTTTTTGACAACTTTGCATACCATCAACAAATTTTTAATAACAATTAATGCAACAACTTGGAACTCCATCACCATGTAGAACTTTAACACTAGGTCTTACATTTATGCATGGGTTTTGCATATCATGTGAAAAAGGTTTTGCACTTGGGAAGCTTCCCTAGAGTTTGGGTTTTTGAATCAAAACAACTTCTTCCCCACCATTGTCGACCATCAATAATTGTAAACTATTTGCATGCTTCATTAGAGTCAACAAACCTAAACCTTTAGTCATTGTTTGTTGCACATGAATATGAATAGACATGGCACCTTCTACACTTAGGACTTAAAAGAGTTTTTTTTGCATGAATATGGAACTTTCACTCTCAACATAAACATAATCTTTTATGCACATGGTTGGGGTGGCAAAAGATTCTCCAATGTGTGTAGATTTTGTGACACAAAGTGTAACACTTTCATCACATCCAAGAACTTCCTTACGCAAGGGAATGAAAGGGAGGTTTTATTGATCCTCCTTTACATATGATTCATCAAAAAATCAAATTTGTGAGAAGTGGAGGGGTGAATAGGCATACCTATGAGTTATAATCTTATTAAGTTTCCTTTTTTTTAATGGTTAGTTTGGTCTCCATTCATCCAACAAAATGTGGTTGAAATCATCAGAATTTTTTTATTTTTATTTTTCATTTCTCTTATCTACCCCCCCAAGTAACCACACAATGTAATGACAAAATAAAAAGCAAATGTTTTTTGGACTTGCAGTTTCTAGTCACACAAATCCCTTTGGTTTCTAGACCTTCAACACTTTAACCTTGTTAATGAATGACAATACTTGTTAAATAATCAAATTTGTTTAGTGTCATCCTTCAACCAATGATGTAGTTTTCAATTGACTTAGGACAATGACACTCCACATGAATAACTCATTTGGTTTCAACCATCCCCTAACTCATTAATGGTAGTTGCAAAATGTTATTAACTTAACAAACTGGTGTAGTTTGTTAAAACAATTTCAACATTCTTTTGCACCAAAAATTGGATTACCAACCGTAAGAATGGCAACAACTGATTATGGCTTATGGGTAGCGTGCTTAATTTTGTTTTTTCTACTTGGGTTTCTCATGTCTTTGAACTTCTCTTCACACTACAAAACTCACCAAAACCTAGAAGCAAAACTTGTTCAACACATGAAGAAGATTGTTGAGGTGGGAGAAAAAGAACAAGATGATTTAAACGAGAAAAAGTTGTAAAATTCATTTGAATTGTGTAGGAGAAATGAGGTTTGTGGTGATGTTTAAAGGTTAAGCTCAAAAAAATTAAATTTGAACTCAAAGACCCTAATTTAGTCTAAGCATGGGATATTTGTAATATTTAAAAATAATTTAAATATATTATGGGATTTTTACCATGGTACCAACGTGGATGTTGGTTCACCCAAGGTAGCAATCATTGGATGAATATGATGTTTTGTGCGAATTGGACATTTCTTCAAATACTATATTGCACCATGGCAAGTTCAATATACACCACGAGTAAATTATATTATCACAAATATTTTATATTGGAAAAAAAGATTATTCAACAACATTGTAAAAGATTATCTATTTTCCTTAACAACATTTTGTTTCTTTTCTAAATTTCATCATTTCTGAAAATAATATAATTATTGTCAAACTTTCGATGCTACTATGGTTGGCTAGGTATCATGAACTCATTTTGTTACCTTAATAATTTTTTATCATATTATGGTGAGACATGAGGCCAGAGGGAACTAACATCCACCACCTAATCAATAAGGATGGATGGTATGTGGACCCAAAAAAAAGAGCTCATTCATTGTATTTCTCTCCCATAGCTAACCATAGTGGTTAGCTTTGCAGTTAACCATCCACACATATTAACCTATTTAAGGTGCATTCACACATATTGTTAAGTGAAAATCTAGGTGGCATCTTAGGTGGCACCCAATGTTAAATGGGGTTGTTTAATATTAAGTGAATGTTAACCTAACATAAAATCTTCGTGGTAAATAGGTTTAGGTCCTAAATGACTAGCTTGGTGTTAGGGGACTTAATATTAGAGTCCATAACACCAAGTGTGAATGCACCTTTAGCAGCTACCAAGTGCCTTACCTACTTAGTTATAGCTTACATTCCCTACTTACGTCTCATACTTACCCTCTTCCAAAGGTAGTACCTAGGTGGAAGTATTAGGGTTTACAAGAGAGGTTACCACTTGAGATGGATCATTGGTAACCCAGTTGTGTGTTCAGATCCCTATCATATTTGTCCAATATGGAGATGCAATTGGAATGTCAGAAAAGGCTTTTGTGCCATTGGCCCAAGTGTGAACACATTGAGGGCTCAGCTGATTTCTCCTTCCAAACCCAATTTTTGCAATTTGTTTGAATTTCTAGCAACAAAACTCACTCCAAAATCAATATCTTCCACACCTTAAGCTCTGAAAGTTGTGAAATAAACTCTATTGAATGGGACCCGTCAAGGGCTTTTCAACAACACCAAGAACACGCCCCCAAACTTCAATATAATTTTCAATTTGAATTTTATTTAATTTTGATTGAAAAAATGATTCAATAATCAATAACTTCCACACCTTAGCTTCAAACAATCTCAAACCAAGTTGGTGCACTCTTTATCATTGAGAGCTTTCGAAAGCTACCAAGAGCTTAACACATGGCTTGGGAGATCTCATTGCGACAAACAAAACTAAACAAACTACCTTGCTTCATAGATAGGTTGAGGAGGTAGAGAATGTAATTATTACTCGGTAGGTAGGTCAATAGGCTTGGTGGTTACTAGGGGTAGGTAGATGCATGTGGATGTTTAGTACATAACTAACCACCATGGTTATCTATGAGACATGAATACAATGATGAAATGTTTCATAGCCACATGTCATCCATGCCCAGGTGGATTCTCATTCACTTTGGCTCTTATTGTGTAGGTGATGTAAATAGAGTGGTTTATGAAATATTTCCATATAACTAGAATTGTATAATGCAATATACCATAGCCTAGGGTCGGTTTTTACATGTACAAAATGAATAATTATTTTTTCCAAAAATTAATTCGCTTTACTAAAATTGAAATTATTATTTTTTCATGATGTACTATGATATCCTCATATGATGAGTGAAATTATTTTCAGATTGTAGCCTGCGATAATTATGATGGTTTTCAACACCTCAGTTTCATATTTTCATGAAAATTCATTTCACTATTTTACAGATTTTTTAATGGCAAAACCCCAATCCGGCCTGTTCCATACAGAGTTTTTTAAAAATTAAATTTTGTGATATCAAAAATTGGGGGAAAATTTCCAAAAAATTATAGTTTAGTTGAATTTTCATTAGAAAAAAAATATTTCCAAAAATTTCCCATTTTTGGGGTGGAGAAAGAGGGGAAAAAAAAAATTGTGGGTAAAAAAAAACACTGGTTCCATAGTACCATAATTTTGTAAAGAGTTGACCGAGAAAAAAAGAAGTGTGAAGCCAAAAATGCTGGAAAATTCTCCTCAAAATTATATAACTACGCAACAATCCAATAAACTAGTAACAAAACATATTTATGCTATTTTTCTTTTTTGAAAGGGAGTCCAACCACATTAAAAAAAAGAAAAAAAGAAAAGAAAAAGCCCACCAAAAAACCGGCAATTTTCCACTCTAGAATTTTAAGGAAAAAAAGCCTTTAGAACCCCAACAAACAAACAAACAAACAAACAAATTAATAACAAAGGGATTGAATTGGAAGTATAATGGAATATTGGCATAATGTGTGTATTTGAGTGTATTTGTAATTCACATCCGTCTTGTATACGATACAGTATCCGGAAGAGTATTGAGGAGTAGACCGTAATTTACTCAACATATTACAGCATCTCCACCAGTGCTCAGTGACACTAGACTGAAAATCTTGGATGAGGTTCATCACTCAAAGCCAGTGAGTCCCTTAAAAGAGTGCTTGTTCACAACCTGAAGAAATGAACAAAACTTCCAGAGCCCTGGAGGAGCCCTAGAAGAACAACAAGGGGTCTAATAAACACCGTCAAAATCGTATTTTGATGACTGCTCCCTGTTGTTGTTGTTGTTTCTGATTCATGGCTCGATAGTTTGATTGGTCCAAGTGGTTTGTTATTAGTAGGGAGTCTTCCTTCCACCTACTTGCGCAGCAGTCCCCTGTTGTTGTTGCAGTTGGATGGGTGGCTGGAAGTTGTTGGGGAAAATGTTAGTAACTAAAAAAACTTGGATGTGAGAAACATGTTTGCAGAGTCACATACTGTATTCCATACCGTATGAGTAAAGAGTAGTTTTTAGATTTTGTCTGTGTGTGTGTTTCTGATTGTTTTTGTTTTTTTTTGGGGGTCTCTACGTGTCTGGTTTTTGTGCATGTTGTTTCTTCGCATTAAATTTTGCAGCTCGAAGTTTTTGAGGAGATAAGTTTGATCTTCTTTCTTGTTGTTGTTTTTGTTTTTGTTGTTGTTTTTTCTCCAGATTCAGCAGCTGCTTGTTCTTGTTCTTCCTTTTCCTCCCGTGGCTCTGCTGCTGCTGTGTGTGTGTGTGTTTTTTTTTGTTTGGGTTGTTGCAGGGGTTTTTAGTTGTTGTTCCAATCCTTTCTCTGGTACTGTGCGGACTATCCAGGTAATCAATCTCCCTTGCTCATCCTCACATTAGCTTTTGGTCTGCGAATTTCATTTCGAGAGGAGATAGTTCACACAACCCTAAAGACCTCTACTCGCTTTGATTCTTTTTTATTCCCAGCACCAGGCCAACAACAGCTCTTGGATTGAATGCTATTTCTGTTTTGAATTTGGCTAGGAGCTTTTATTTCCACAGAGTTTTACATTTAGGTCTGGGTTTATAATTCTCACTTACATGTTTTGTACCTATTTTGTGTTCTGCACAGTTTTCTGCAGAGTCATGTATGTGTGAGGCATGGCATGCTTGCCAAGAGGTTTTTTTTTTTTTACTGCTATGTGTTTGCACATCATTTGGAGGCACATTTTCAGGGGGAGAGAAAATGGGGAGATCACTGCAGGGAAGAATGAATTCGAATACACAACATGTTGGTTGATGGTGTGCAGGTTGTGGACTATGTAATAATACTAACCAATGTTGGTTGTTTTGTGGGTGTTGAAGATCCTGATGGAACCTTTCCAAATTTCTTCAACCATGTGGGGAGGAGGTGTGGCACAGCTTTCAATCTATGCTCATCTCCTCTAACAAGGTGAGTCTCTCTAGTTATGTGATCTGGACTTTTGTGTATACAATTTGCTTCTTCCTACATACACTGGACCTACAATATCTCGGAACAAGGTGACAACTTCTAAATTGATGCATCTGAACCTTGGTAGCCACATTATTGAGAATTGCTTGTGGAACATGTTAATAATCACATTACAAAGCTCGCATATTACCCTGCTTACTAACCTACTCCTTTGGCTTACAGGGAAAGGAAGAAACTCCAACATGGAGGACAAGGAAGGGAGGGAGCGACTGCGGCGTCACCATCGTGGTCTACTGCCCAGGCCCACACAAGCACCAAGCATGGGCAGCATGGCAAAAAGCAATGGCAAAAGTGTTCAGCCACTTTGTGAGAAAATTGTGCTGTTTGAAGGTCGGCGCAAGTATGTGTGTGCAGCTGTTGTGGAGCAGTCTTACCATAGTCCTCTCTTATGGTCCTCTAGTTACTCGGAGCTTGGTTTGCTGCGGGCAGGTAGAAGACAGGGAGTCTCATCAGCTCTTGCAAATCTTCTTCAGGCCTTTTCAAAAGGCAGAAATAATGTGAATCAACAAGACCAAAGCGGAGTAGCAAATGCAGGGATACTAGTTGTTGGAGGACTGCTTACGGTTATTAAATTTGCAGTGCTCTTGTTGTCAAGATCTCTATGTTCTGGTGCCTGGCCTTATTTGCAAGTACTCAGCATTTGCACTCTACCTATTGGTCCACTCAAACATCTTGTAATAATCTAATCTTGGCTTTTGTTGTGATGCTTTTGCTTTTTTGATTATTTTCATGCATGCTGGACATTGCACACTTGTTGGGTTACTGCTTTTCTTAACATAGAGTGTCTAGTGTCAGCAAGCTCTCATGTGAATTGACCTGAGAATGTTGTGGATTATAGGAGCTTCCGGAGCCCATTAGGAGTGCAGCAAAGTCAATAGCAGGGCCAGTGCTTGGGATCACTGTTGCACAGCCAGTGGTGTGGTGGTGTTTGCCTGATGTTTATCGCACAGCAAGGTTTTGGCATCGTCTTCTGCCAATATATTTTGGGTAATGCAGACACTGAATTCTAAGACTTTTAATTGAGTTGAAAGTAAGCAGTTACAGCTGACAAAAGTTGACCAAAAAAACTGCTGTTTTGAACTTAAATTAAATTTGCAGCCAATATTGCATTACACTGGAATGGGGGTTCAGAGAGTGAGAAATTTAGGAGAGTTACCAAAAGCAAAACACTTTCCTTGATGGAAAATTTGATATATACAGCAGACTACAGGGTATGATAGTGAGTTTCAACGTGGCTAGCTCTGCAGCAGACTCCCATTAAGTCAATGCATTTGCTGGGTTGCCCTCTATTGCAAAACAAGAAGAATTGATGGGCTGTCTGAAGGATGGGGGGAGTTTAGGTACATGAGGACAAAAAGGCAGGTGAGGAAGATGACACCGCCTGAAAAGGACAAAGTATGGGCAGTTCGTCATGAGTGGGGTGGGGAGAAAGTGCATAAATTGGTACTGGACATGAGTGGATTTTATGTCAAATCTGCCCAAATATTAGCTACAAAAGCTGTGAGTGCACCACTCAATTTTCCACTAGACCGGTTGAGTTTGACTGTAGAGTGAATTCGTGCTGGTAATATGTCACACAGTTGCTTTGTTTGGCTAAGGTGGGATAGATGCAAGTATTATGCACATGCGTGTTCCACATGCAGGACTTTGTACCAGAACCATGGATAAGACGGTTGTCCAATCACCTGGACAATGCACCACCACGCCCCTTTCCTGAAGTGGAACTCAGTATCATGCAACAACTTTCAACCTGTCCATGCAAGTCATCATTGCCCGTGAACTCACGAGGGCTGGTGCCTCTTGATGCAGTATTCATGGATGTAGATCGTACAGCACTGGCAGCAGCTTCTATTGCCCAGGTATTGTGATGTATCCATGAGGGGTTCAATGTGTGATTCTCCTCTGTATTGGATTATGCAGCTACTGGTTGAGAAGAATAATCGCTGTTTGTAAACTCTTCCACAGAAAGGATCAAACTGGGTTATGTGAATGGTGTATGATACCTGGTGGTGGGTGGGTGGGAGGAAAGGTGCACACAGGTATGCTGAAGGATGGTTCACGGGTGGTAATTAAAGTCCAGCACTTTGGCATGGAAAAAGTGATGGCTTCTGACCTTCGTAACATTGGTTGGGTATGACTTGTTCTATTTCTGTCATTCTCCCTAACATATGGCTTGGGCAATGGATGTTGGACTAGATGTGAAAAGTTGAATAGCTGGGATGATTTGTGTTGAGTGTGAGTAAACTGCTACCAAAAGTTCATGTAGTGGTCACCTACATGTTGCACTGTATGTGGGCAGTCTATGAGTATGTGCATCCCTAAGTAGAGCTGCAGAAGCAAGTTTCAGGTCACAGGCATTTTCTCAAAAAATAAGCATATGTTCAAGTTTAGTGTCATGTCTGTTGTCAGGCACCTGATATGTTTGCATTAATGCAGGTTGCCAAATTCTTGGAAGGGCAGCTACCATTTGATCTTGGCCCTGTAAGTGACATTTCAGTTTCAGTAGTTTCTTCTATTAGAGTGTAGAAGCAACATTGTCTTAACATTAAACAGTACTCATATGTGGGTGACAGAAGCTATTCCTGTTTCATGGCATGTTTGCAGTATTACTGTTTTTGGGACGTTTTTGCAAGCATGACAGGAATTCTAGTTTCAGTTGTAGTATGGGATTCATTTTCTGATGACATCCACTGACCTTGTTTCTGTGGTGCAGATTGTGAAGGAAATCCAGGCAACAATCCCTCTAGAGTTTGACTTTCTGCGTGAGGTTTGGTTCATGGTAAACTACATGTACCTGGGATGTTGATTGGTTTAAGGTTTCAATCTGGAGTTTCTTCCCTGTCAAGTTTCTTAGTGTTGTCTGTTGACTATGCATCCATGATAACTAATTTTGAATCTTGCCATGGTGGCACTGTCTAATGGGGCAAAATGTGCCATGTATCTCCACCATGGATGGCTTTTTTAGAGCTTACTTAGCTAACACTATCCAATGGGCCAAACTTGTACCATTTGTATCTACACCAGGAACAATCTTAGTTTTAGATATTCTTTTGGAAACTAAAGTTGAATGTCAAACTTGAATGTTCATGGCTAGGCCTTAGTTTCTGTCAGATGTTCTTATCTTGCAAAAGGGAAATTGCAAAGATCTTGATAACCATGTACGTGCATGCAGGTAGAGATCAAGAGGAGTTTAGAGGCAAATGGTTTCAATCAAATTGTATGCCCTGCACCAATGCTGGACCTGTGTGCCAAGCGCTTGATTGTGATGGAGGTATGCATCACAAAATATTTGTCCATTTACACTGGCTATGAGGAGCTTCAATCACAGTTTAGGTGAATATGTTTATTTGTCAAATTTTGGTTGTTTTTGCTGAGCAGAGGTTGGATGGAGTGCCTTTCACCCATATTCTACACCCTGGTGCTTCACAAGAATTACAGAAGAGGTACATGAGACCTGCACCAACATCTACAGCCTGAATTTTCTTGTGTTGTTACCGCAACATATGCTTTGGTATTGTGCACATTGATAAATAAGCATCAGCAGAAGAACAACATTCCAAGCAAACATTTCAATATCATTAGAACAATGTGAATGGCATCGGAGAATTCTAATGTCGGGATTGTTCTTGAGGGGGCTAAGCTAGGCCTTGATACAGCACACCTTGATAAGATCTACATACTTGCTTTGAGGCTTTGACACTTTGACCTGCAGCTTGATGTCTCTTGCTTCCAGGTCACACAGCATGCAATTTATCTGACTTGACCATCAGTGTAGGTGTGACACAATGAACAGGCAGTGAATATCAGCAGATTGCTGATAGCTATGATTTCCATTGTTGTCATCAGTGGAGAATCAATGTGGCATGTAGTGTTGACTAGCGTATTAATGCTATGTTACAGGATTCCTGAGGTTGTTCGTGCAGTGGAATATTTGGTGCATGCATATGGTCAGGTATGCTCTATGTGCACTGTGCTGTGTTTGTAGCTCAACTTACTTTGGCTTCTACACTCATTTGGTGTCTGACATATCTGGACACAGATGTTGTTTGTAGATGGGGTCTTTCATGCAGATCCACATGCTGGGAATCTTCTACTTCTGGCAGATGGCCGACTTGGGCTGCTTGACTTTGGTCAAGTAAGTTTTGCAATTTGGATTCTGCACATGCTAATGGATGTTCTTTGACTCTAGGAGCTATAAATGTAGGCAGATTATAGTGTGGTCCATTTGCAGTTGTATTTCCAAGGTGATTCTATTGAAGGTTCTGATCTTTGGATGCTCTGCACTTGGAGGTTGCAAATAAGAGGGTAACCTGGTTGATGATCTGGGAGCAGAGTAAGGTGCTGCAGAATTGTGTGCGGATAAAACTTGCACGCATGATACAGGCCTTATCAAACAAGGAGGATGGTGCCATCGCAAGAGCATTATTAGATTTGGGTTTGGTGTTTGAAGACATATATGGGGGTGTGGTCTCTGAAAGTAGATTGGCCACAATGGCTCGCATTTTGTTTGATACTTGTTATGTCGCAGAAGCAACAGTGTCCCCAATGTCACAAGACTCCCTTCTCCGCACAACCCCCCTCAGAGCCTTCAATCAGGCCATTTGGATGGTATGCCCCTAGTCTCCCATGTCTCCTTACTGGAGTTATTGCCCATTGTTGTATTCTGGCTTGTTTGTGGAGTTTACTCTGCACTCTCATTGATGCTATTATATTCCTATGTATATATTGTTCAGTTTTGTATGTGATTCCCTGCACACTTAATTTCACAAAAAAATTCAAAGACATTTTTCAAAATTCCAAAATGCAAAGCACCCTTTCTACCTCTTGTCCATCTTGTACACAGGCTGCAGTCAAGGGAATTGTACATCTGACTGTTTTGGTCAGTCCTCTAGTGAGAGTTCATGTTCTCCAGTTGCTTATAGCCCCAATTCTGTTTTGAAGACTTGGAGGTAAGTTCAAATCACATGAATGCTGCGTAGTCTAAATATAGTTGGTCTTCTGTTTAGGTCAGTAGATTATACCATTTGGTGTTGTTACATGTTCTGATAAACCCTTTCCTTTTCCCTGTTATGTTGACAGGTTGTGCGTACACTAGTAATTCTTCGTGGCATGTGCTTTGCCTTGAAGATGGATTTGTCTGCAACTACAATCTGGCTTCCTTTTGCTCAAGCTGCCTTGCAGTCAGAAGACAACTCTTGATGCATGTGCCCAGAAATATTCATTTCATCAGCAAAATCTGCCTCATTTACTTCAGCAATAGACATATTTTGGCTCAAGTGCAATCTTTGAGAGCAAGGATTCAGTAGTGAATGGTTAATTGCAACTGATTCGTGTCAGGTGTAAAGATGGAACAATTGCAAGGGTGATAAAATATTTTTGAGGAAGTGTGAATTGGGATGCTTTGTATGGAACGATGGTGGTGTCTTGTTATGGGGAGTGAAAAACAGTGTGTAGGGACCCTTGCGATTCAGGGACTATTTCATGTTGGCATGTTACTTTCACACTGGCCTTTGCTGCAAGAAGAGGTATGAATTTTGACCAATTTCAATGGGAGAATCACCACAGGTCCATAGAATGTCTCTGCCTTCAGTTTCTCATGATAGTGAGCATGATCAATATATTGTTGGGTTCATAAGTATTTGCTGTGCCCTGAAATTTATACCAAGCTCATTTTTGGTCTATATACCAAAGGTAACAATTAACCCAGATAGTAGCCAAATCTCTATTTATGCCTATAAAGTCAATGAATGTGGCAAAAGAGTTATCATCTTGCTAATGAATGGTTCTCATGATCAACTGTTATCTTGCAGTTGTAATTGTTCTTCATAGTATTTGCCTGTGAATGCATGTCATCATCTAGGACATGTTGCCATTGTGTTCTTTCTTATCTGATGGTGGCTATCTTCATGATTTCATGTAGTTATCTTGATCCAAGTTTGTACTTATGATTGTTGTTTGGCTTTTCGCTTTGGTCTTATTCATCATGGTCACCATTATTTAAGTTTTAATCTCATTCAACATGATTGGTCAGGACTATAGGCTCATTAAAGATCGGGCTTCTTGTACCACTGTTCTTCTGGAGGGACCTTCGAAACCTGCTACCTATCATTTGGGAGAAGCAAGATTTTGTTGTAATGTCTAATCTTGTGTTGATTATGCTTTTTTTTTTCTGAGAGCTTCCTGCTGGCTAAGGCTAACCTTATCAAGTCTGTCATTGTTTCAAGGACAATTCTTCTTTGCCTTCCAAAATTGTTTCTCTCTGGGGCTGATGAAGTCGGTGCAGATGTCATTGTCACAGATCAATACTATACATCTTGTTGCTGAAGGTCTCTGACATGCCTGTGACCATAATTGTTAAAATCACTCGTCCATTTTGTTTTGTTTTGTCTGTCAGGTTTGGATTTACCCTTTTCCCTTTTCGCTTTTCCTACTGTGTTGTCAGATCCAAAATCTCTATAACCATACTACTATTGGGTCATCTCAAAATTATTCAAGTGTAGAGAAGTTCTCAGTACAGAAGAAGATATAATTTGCCTCTACTAGATAGATGGGACCTGCTTTTCAAAGAATCCAGTCAATTTAGCTGAAATTGGATTTAGTTAAGTTTTTTGATTCTTTAGGATGTGTCTATTTCAGTACAGCAGCACATGTGGATAATGTTACCCAAGCAAAAGCCAGGATGCAGTGAGTCTGAAGGATTCTTCTAGAGTGATTTGAGATTGGAAACAAAAGGGGTCTGTGTAAAGCAGTTTCTTAGTTTTTGACCTAAACTGCTTGAGGTATCTGCAGCACTCAAATCTGTGCAGGATCTCTTAGTTTTCAGTCTGAAGTTGCTTTGCCTTGCTTCCACTTTTCAGGAGCATTCTCCAGATGTGAATGCGTGCTACAGGGTAGTGCAGGTGGACATGCTCCTTGTTGTGTGGTTTATCAAAGAAGTCAGGATCTTGACATTTTTGAAAGCTTGTCATGGTCTATGAATCTTCATTAGTATTGATTAAAACATGTCAATCACTAATAAAACAAAGCACCCAACAAAGTGGGAGAAAAAGGAACAAGATGGAAGGACCCAAGTCTTGGCAAATGAAGAATCCTCCAAAGAGGGCAGACTGATAGGGAAATGGGAACAAATCGAGTAACTGAACCCCCCTGTGATGTTGAAAATCTGGTACAATGATGAATGTTCAGATTTTGTAGATGGTTTGTTTGCAGGATTGTGTCTGTTAGCAAAAACTCAAGCTCTTGCATTTTGGATTCCTCAAAAGCAGGCAAAAAATTGGACTTGTGATGTTGCAGAGTGAGCAGATGGTGGCACAATGGCATGTCCATGAAGCCCTCACAACAACCTTCACATTGGTAATGTGTGATAGGATGTTGCCTATCACTTCTACTGGAAATTGCCTCTATCCCTCTTTCCTGATGTCCAACTTCTTTTACTCCTCCTGACTCAATTGTTGTTTGGATGCCACTCGTGTTTCCTTTTTGTTTTTTCCACTGCTCATCTGTCATGATAAATCAATTGCTTTGAATACCCACAAGAGAAATATCGACAAGAAAAAACTCAAAAGTTGCTATCACTAACAAGGATTCCAACAACAATTTCTTGGGTGCTTATGCTAACAAAAACGAAACACTTAAATTATTTTGGAACTAGGCTTGTGCAATTTAGAAATGTTCACTAGATAGTCCTCCTGAAACCAACAAGTGCTAGGCAAAAAAATTTGATTCATGCTCAAAAAATTTAGTTGTCAATTTCAAGTGATTACATTTTTTTGATTGTCACCTTGAAAGATTTCAGTTTCATTTGGAATTTTTTGGTCTTGTCAATTGAAGATTTTTAATCGTCTAAGGGACAATGGTTTAATCTCCACCAATGATCTAACAACTAAATTTTTTTCATTTTTGCCCCATTTTTTAGTTGTTGTCCAAATGTTTTTTCAATTGTTAATTAAAAAAATTTAAGTTGTCACAAAGTTCTTGATGTGTTTTTAAGTTCCTTAATAGATTCAAATGTAAGTCTAAAGTGAAAAACAACGGAAGAATAAGGAGTCGAAGCATGTTCCTTGTTCGCAGCATTTTGCGGGTAGAAGGGCATGTTGGAGCTCCGAGATGGGGACTATGAAAAGTGACAAGCATTAATTATTCACACAAACCTACACAAACCAAATAATAAGTTGGTTAATGCGTAGTTTGAGCACTTTTGGTGCGCGAACGAACCACGAACAAACACGAACTCATAAAACTCATCACGGCCCGGACTTGGGAGAAGCCACCACCTTCCCCTTTATAATATACTCTGTGCTTGGCTACGAGGCCAACACTCAAATGTCATTTTGTCTCGAGACTCTCAAGTGAGATTCTTGAAATTCTTGGTTGGCCATTTTTTAATTGCTTTGGTCACAGTTATCTTAAGAATTCTTAATGGTAAGAATCGTTTGATGGTACTTTTATGTTTTTGTGGTTTCTAGCGGTAGAACTTGCTCTTGTGACATTGCACAACATTCTTTGAAGAGGTGATGTCTAGAGATCTAGCTACAATCAATTGTGGTCTTTGATGTTGTGGATTTCATGCTTTTAAAGGGATATTCTAGCATCTTCTCTTTGTTTTCAATTTTGTGGACAATGTTCTTCAAAGAATGGTTTTGCCATGTCTTTATGTTTTTTGGTGTTGAGGTACAATAGTTCAAAGAGGTGCACACACTCTGGTGGTGCATATGGGATTTTTTCAAAAAGAAAGGTTCCATTTTTGGGATTTTTTTGTGTTAAACACAACATTATTGAAAAGATGTTTGATTATCATTTGGCATTGTAAATATGTGAACACCTTTTCATATCTTGTACATAGCCCTTTAATTGTCGAAATTTCTACACATGTTTGTTGACCTTTGTTGTCAAAATGTTTTCATACAATTTTCGTTGTTAAGATTTTTTTAATTGGTTGAGATCTATATAGATATAGCTTTGCTATTGAAATGATTTATGATGTTTTCTATGTTTTTGTCAACCTTTGACATCTATATATATATAAATTCACTATGTCTTCCCGTCCGTCCGTCCGTGACGTGACGTTCTGCTGCAGAACGCTACCCCATTCCAAGTTCCAAGTTCCAACCGTCTTATGCAGCAGAACCGGCGGCAGTTG
>Ga0116227_10004402_pt1 | contig 30616 bp, 25 predicted proteins | sample S1TSphgellanicum_FD_89693 | JGI IMG/M metagenome (GOLD analysis project Ga0116227, IMG submission 89693) | Host-associated microbial communities from peat moss isolated from Minnesota, USA - S1T2_Fb - Sphagnum magellanicum MG | ecosystem: Host-associated > Plants > Peat moss > Unclassified... | reverse complement strand
GTCTTCTTCTTCTCCTTCGCATTCATGAGCGTAATGACAAAGCCGACAATGCTCAAGAGAAGAAGCTGGTGAAGATGATCATACGTACCGGTCCTGATGGAGATGGCGCGGCGCTTGTCGGCAGCAGCTGCTGCATCCCACTTGCTGCTGCTGCAGCTTCTTGATCTGGTCGCGTTCGCTTCATCCCAAGCTTATGCAGCTCCTGCTACTGCTGCAGCGACTCTTCTTCTTCCTCTTCTGCTGCTCCTGCTGCTCCTGCTGTTGCATGTTGTGACTAGTCTAATATCGATTACTGCCGCAGAGTGCAAGCTTGATTATGATCTCGTATCTCATTTCTTTTCTCATTCAAAACTGTTGTGGAGCATCATAGTTATGCATCGATCTCTGTATATGATCCGCGATCTTCCTTACTGATCTAGCAGCAGCATGATGAATCTAGATCATGATCAGCTTGATCCTTCAGAGACTAGAGCTGCTGCAGTTGATGATCTGTACTAGTAGTAGTTGTTGTGATCATGTCTTCACTTTCTCTTTGTCGGCCCATTGGAAAAGACCCATCACTAGTTCTCATGAGCTCATCATCATCAGCAAGCAAGCAAGCAGCATATCCTGCAAGCTTGCTGCAACTGGTACTCCCTGCATGCAACAGCAACCCGCGCGCTTTGATCTCTCTCTCTCTCTCGATCCTAGCTTTGCAACCAGATCACCGGCATGTATCTCGCTTCCGGTACTTGAGCAGCAGCATCATCTTCCCGACATCTGTCGCAATGTGCAGTAGCAATTCTGTACAAGGTGTTCGTGTCAGATAGTACTGTGTCTGCCAGACTTAGACCTTCGTCCACCTGCTGCAGCTAACTTATATCAACAGCTTCCTGCTGCAGAAGACTGCAACTAGCTCCTTATCCGCCATTGCAGTCGATGGCCATCACGAGTTTCTAGCTGTGCAGCAGATTCCAAGCAATATTGGGTTGGTTCCGACAGACAGACGTTGAACTCTCCATCATCTCCAGCTGTTGCAAAGCACCACCGGCACCCATGCAGCACGGATGATCATTAGCAGGCGAAAAACCAAAGCTTTATTATAAGAATCTTCACCGCCGCCGCTGCCGCTTCTCTTGATGATCATGTGCACAAGCTTGATTACCATCAGTATTCTAAGATCATGAGATGCCAACATGAAATTACACCGCTGCAATTAAAGCATCTCCGAACACATCGCAACACTAATTACTGCAACCAAGAAACCGTATTCTCACCAAACAGCAGCATCACATGACGCTCCTCACATATGCATGAAGCTCCTCAGCTACTAGCTAGCTAGATCTAGATATAGAGCTAGCGATTGCTGCTACTGCAAATTACTGCACATCACAAAAACCACCACCCAAATTTCGATCTTCATCACTACTGCATCCTTTACACTGCGACGACAACGACGAGAGTACGTCTGGAACTCACTCTAGACAAGCTGCACAGACAACAACAGCAGACGCATATTGTTGTTCACAGTCGACAACACGTAACAGACAAGATCTAAACAGAAAGAACACTAAAAAAAGAAACGAAGAAACGGAACAAAAGAAGAAGAAGAAAAGAAGAAGATCGAAGAAGACTTGTTCTTGTCACCGTCCTCCCCACTACAACAACAACAACAGCAACTGACATCGTGTCTTTTGACATTCTGGTGGAGCACAGAAGCAGGCAGACAGGCACACAGAAAGAAGGGAAAAAAAAAACCTAATGAAAATCTCACGCAACAGCGCAAATCTCTCTCTCTCTCTCTCTCTCTCTCTGCGCGGAAGAACAAGGAAGACGACGGAAAACACGGTCCCCAGAAAACACGTCTCTTTTCCTTTTTACCTTTGAAGCTCCTCCGTATACGATCCTTGTACACATACACCCGCGTATTTGTACACCTCGAGAATACATATACACACATATATATACACACAATATACAAAAAACCTGGGACATATATATACTTACTTATACGTACAATATAAATACATACGGATATACGTCATTTTGGAATTTTTATTTTCTTTTACTTATTTGCTAGCCTGCTTGTTTAAAAGTTTATATATTTTTATTTATTTATTTATTTATTACCAAATTATTTATTTTCTTAAAAAATAAAATTTACAGGTGCTTGGGCTGTGTATTCTCCTGACTGCTATATTTGATATATCATTCCACACTCCAGTGAAAATTAAGAAACATAAAATAAAATAAAAAATAAAAAATATTTTATTTTTATATAATAAATTTTTTAAAAATGATTTATTTATTTATTTATCTATGTGAATATTATTATTATAATTAAAAAGCCGACGGTGAGTGAGTAAAAGGGGACGCTTAGGCGACCGGCTGGCGCCGGTCGCTGACGCTTCGTCTTCCGGGGACAGTGGAAGTCCAACCGTCGCTCTTGCGCAACCGTCATCTTCAAATCGTCTGCCACGTGGGCGTAATCGGACGGTTGATTTGGGGTCCGTAACTTTTCGTGGTTACACCGGTCCACTTTCTTTCCTTCGTTTCTTTCTTGTATTTTTTACCCTCCTTTTTTTACCCTCCTTTTCTTTAGCTTTGAAAAACTCTTCTCTTTCTCTTTCTCTCTCTCTCTCTCCCCTTCGGACAATTTTACCAGGAGTAAATAAATGTAATGTTTTTTTGGTAAAAGTACAACAGTAACAAGTACTAGGGGCCAGTAATTTGAGCTTTTACCACTCTCAACCTTTTTGGTACTAAATAAATAAATAAATAAATAAATAATATGTTATTAATTAATACCTTTCATTAGTTTATATTATATTATATTATATTATATTATATATACCTTTCATCTTTCTTTATCTCCCCCTCTCTCTCTTTCTCTCTTTTCCCAATGAATTTGAATTGTGTAAAAGTGGTGACAAAGTTATTAAATAAACAATTTTTTTTTGGGGACAATAATATAACTTGGAATTTTATTTTTTATTTTTTTCAGGAGTGTGAATTTGGCTAACTTTGGTTTTCTTTTGGAAAAATATCACTAAGTTTTTGAGACCGCAAAATTTTTGAGGAAAAAAAAGAAAAAGAAAAAACCCATTGGTGCAAAATTGTGGCTCTCCGTATAGTCGAGGATTTTTCAAGAAGGTTTGTTGACATGGCATTCATTTATTGGCTTTAAGAAGGGCAGGTAGATAGATCCCCATAGACTAGAGCTCTTTGTTATTGCCCTTGTGACCTACCTAGTAGGTAAGTTCAATAGGCAAAATTTTAGCTAAAGAGGTAGGTAGGTAAGTAGGTAGGTAGGTAGCAACTTCGACTATGTATGACGATATGTACCACCTAGTTCCGCTTGATGATTACAAGGCCATGTAGCATGCCCATCAACCTACTTACTAGTCTCCACCCGCCCACCCGCGCCTCCTTAACTAGGGTAGATAGATGGTTTGCAACACCATTGTAACGAGGCTCAAAGATATGAACATGGACTCGACCGTAGGTGGTAGTTATATGACTACTACTACTACTACTATATTCTTGAGTGAGTTTTCCGTCATGTAAATTACAATTTGTAATTTTCCCAATGTTGGAATTACAATTTGTAATTTTCCCGATGTTGGGATTATGAATTGCGTACAACATCATGTCAGCAACTTGTCTTCCAGTTTTTCAAATATTTGTCGGGGCACGGAATTTGGGGGGTTGGTTAGGGGGGGGTGGGGGAAGGGAGGGGGCCATTGGGTTCCATAAAATGGGAATTTTATAGGGAACCCAAATGTACTAACCATATGTGATTCTTCAATATAATTAATAATATATTAATATAATAATAATAATAATAATAATAATAGGTCTATTTTTTATATGAGGATTTTTGAAAGATGATATTTTGGCTTGTGTTGAAACTTGAGATTTAGTTATTATAGAGTTATGATATCTTGAAAGATTTTGGGTTTCTTTTTTAGAGGATTTTTTTTTTGGGAAGATTAATATATTTTTGCATGGTGAAATATTTTGAGTTTTCATAATTCTTCTTTTTTTGCCTTAGTAAAGATACTTTTGAATGTTAGCGTCTATGTTTGTACAAGCTTTAAGGAAGCCATCAACCTATAGTCGAGGTGATGATCATCTACCAAGACTAGTAGGTTGATGACAACATGCTACATCTTGTGCAAAGATAGATGTAGCAAGCCATCAACCTAGTCGAGGTGATGATCATCTACCAAGACTAGTAGGTTGATGACAACATTCTACATCTTGTGCAAAGATAGATGTAGCATGCCATCTACCTAGTTGAGGTGATGATCATCTACCGAGACTAGTAGGTTGGTGACATGCTACATCTTGTGCAAAGATAGATGTAGCATGCCATCTACCTAGTTGAGGTGATGATCATCTACCAAGACTAGTAGGTTGATGATATGCTACATCTTGTGCAAAAATAGATGTAGCATGCCATCTACCTAGTTGAGGTGGTGATGATCTATCGAGACCAAGTTGATGGCAATGCTACATATTAATATGTAGTCAAGCAAAAGGTGGTGTGAATATCATATCATTCATACATAGTTGAAGTTGCTACCTACCCCCCTTTTTGGCTATCTAGAGCTAGTAGTATTCATGTTCCCTACTTTGAATGAGAGGTTTAATGTAGAATTGTTGTTAGGATTTGAACATAAACCTTAAATTTGTTTAAAGAAATCAAAACAAACACCCCTTCACTACTAGGCAAACAAAAAGCAAAAAGAAAAGAAAACAAACACCCAAGCACAAGTGTGGGGGCTTTGGTAAATACACCCCGAAAAAAACAAGTTTCTTGCAAGAAGGGGGGCAAAAATAAACTAGACTCACAACCAAGTATTTTTGCTATTATAGGACATCTTACCCTAACATTATTATTATCAAGTGATTTTGGAACATTGAAATTCTTGCTTCAAAATTGTCCCAAAACTTGAACTATTTCCCAATATGAAGGCACAAATTAAAGTACCCTCCAAAAGCCAAGCATTTTCTTATGAAACAATATTACTATTATTATTATGCAAGAGTTGAAACAAGTGAAAACAAGTGCTCATGATGTAATGACTTTTGTATCCTTTAGGGTAGGTTCAATTGAAATCATGGGAAATGATGAAAACCATCTAACATATGGTTAGATAATTTGAATGCAAGATGAATTTGGAACTACCTAAACCTTGTTTTCTAAAGTACTTTTGAAAACAAGGTTTGGTAGTTTCAAATTTAATTTTCTTAGAATTTCAAGAGTAGAGGAATAAATATGCAAAATACATCTTGTGTTGTGCATTTTTAATAGCAACCCAATGGTTTTCAATTTTCAACAATTTTGACAAATATTAATTTTTATTTTATTTTATTTTTTCAGCTAGACCTTTTGCAAATTATTTTGTGTTGAACATCAAATGTAGGTATGATAATTCTCATCTACTTCACATATTGAATAATGTGATCACATCTTAACATGGAACCTCATAATATTTTTATTTTGTAAACATGCATTCACAATTTTTAAAATTTTTTTTTGTTAGATTTGTTTGAAGGGGGTTTTCTTTTTAAGGGTAAAAATAACAATTTGACCTCTTGAAATGAAATACAATTCCCAAAGAAATATTCTACAACTTGAAAGCAAATTAAAACATGGAAGTCATGAAAATATGTAAAAACAAAGGTATGGCGTGAAAATGTACAACCATAAATAATTAAGAAAACTAGGGTAAAGACAATTCACAAAATATTTGATATAGGAACATAATCACAAGTAAACATGAAAATTAACTATTTTAGGATAAAATGAAAAACAAGGAAAAAACTATTTGATTCTTCCTACTAACTTTAATAAGATTTTTAAAAAAAAGTAATGCATTATATTACATGAATCAATTATGTAAAAGTCCATAAGGCCCAATGACTAAATTACCTTCCTAGCTACTATCCCACTCATCCATAATGTGTGGAAGAAATGTATGGAATATGGATGAAATAACAAACGACTCTCATGTCTAAATTACATCCATATTTTGTGATTTAAACCATAGTAGGTTGCATGGTGTGTGCCATTGAAGATATATTGTAATGCATTTTTACAAAATATAAAAGTTTTTGTGGAATCCAAGTTCCCTAGAAAAAAAAAGACTGATTTCAGATTTTCTATTGAATTTCCAATGACAAAATTCCATAACTCATTTAAAGTTTTGTAATTTAAAGATCTCATTATTTGAATGTTCTTTGGTCAAATTCAATGTTTTTTTGGAGGAAATCACCAAATTTCTTAAAAATTAAGAAAATCTTGAAACATTGCCAGATTTCTAAACATGGTTCAAGTAAGTACCCGAAAAATATATAAATATGTTCAAATGTTTTCTTATCATATTTTATTAATAGCCCAATTTTGCTAAATCAGCTTAATATGGATGATCTCAAGCTTGGCTACATCACAAATTGGAAAAAAATAAGAACTGAACCTGACTCCTTAAAAACCACCTATAGAAATCCATCCATCCATCCATCATCCATCCGTTTCAATGAATGTATCATCCAAGGTGGATGAAGTACATATACCATTGCAAATTTTTTACCTACTTATTTTGTTAATCACTTGAGTTAAAGAAAAACTCTACTTCATTAAAGAGGCTGTTTAATCATAATAATATTTGAAAATTCAATTTGGAATATAGCTACTTGGGATGGGAAGCCATATTTGTAGATTGGATGACATTTTGGGACATCAATGATCATACTTCAATAGTCATTAGGATGAAAATTTGAAATTATTGAATTCATCCATCCATTCATTACCCTATTGTGTCTCTCTAGACCTCCTAATATATGTTCCAGATCTTTTTTTTCTTTTTTTTAAATTTTAATTTCCTTGAAATCTGACAACTTTGGTACATTTTTTTCACAAAATGCACTGGATTTTATTTATTTGTGGTTGGAAATTTGCCCAAAAAAGGGAGAGCCATATACACTTTGATTGTGGCACCTACAAGAATGTACAAAACATGCCATTCAATCGGATGATTTTTTTTCATAAGTAGGAAATGTAAGTGGTTACTACGTAGGTAGGTAATTACGTGTAGATTAAGCACTTGTTGCCTACTAACTAAGTAGGTAGACGCATGTAGATGGTTAGTACATAGCTAACCATCATGGTTAGTACATAGCTAACCACCATGGTTAAGCCTTGGGACACGAATAAAAACCCTAAAGTGTTTGTTGTCCACACACCATCAATCAATCGTTGAGGGTGCGTCCATGATAGGTGTGACCGATTTACTTTAGCCGGGACAAAATGGGTATAGATTAGGGTTAGGGTTAGGGTTTAGGGTTTGTTTTCTCTCCTCTTGTTAGATAAACTTAGTGGGTTGGTAAGTAATACCAAGATTTGATGGCGAATGCATGTTATATACACAATCTATCAAAAAGGTGTTTGATTGATGTGAAGAAGACACGGACCCCATGTTTCAGCAACCAAAGTAAGTTATTACGAGTACAAATTATGTTGCAGGCAAAAATTTGTCACTAGATCATGATGTTGTTAGATGGTGTCTGTGATCGAATCCTTGTACATATTTCGCGATTTGCTATAGTAAAAGGCATTCATCCATTTGATTTGATCATCCAAAAATCTGGTTCCAGTTCCATTCATTACTAACCGGAAGTGGCAATTCTTTACCCATCAAAGTGGTTACAAGCCCAACACCAATCCGGAAGTGGCGATTCCTTATACCCACCAAAGTGGGTACACACCCAAAACCAATCCCATCCACTTTGGAGACACGAGTAAGTAAGTAAGTAAGTTTGGCCTAATCCATCACCAATCTCATTGATACCCAAACCCTAAAACCTACTTAAACCCTAAAAAAGAAAGGAAGGCATCCTCTTCCACTTTGGAGATGCAAGTAAGTAAGTAAGTTCGGCCTAACCTACCAATCTCATCAACACCCCAAACCCTAAAATCTACTCAATCCCTTTTTAAAAATAAAGGAAGGCATCCCCTTCCACTTTGGAGACACAAGTAAGTTTGACCTAACCTACCAATCTCATTGACACCCAAACCCTAAAACCTACTTAAACCCTAAAAGAAAATGAAGGCATCCCCTTCCACTTTGGAGACACAAGTAAGTAAGTTTGGCCTAACCTACCAACTCATTGACACCCAAACCCTAAAACCTAATTAAACCCTAAAAGAAACTGAAGGCATCCCCTTCCGCTGGGAACACAGAAGCCCCTTAATAGGTTTATGCCAATGTTGTGTTGGTTTTGTTAATTAACCTCTAGTTCCAGTTTTTCGACAAAGAATCGATTGTCTAAGTTAGGTTCTTTGACCCAAGTCATTGGTTTTTTTAAACCCTAGTTAAGAGTCAAAACCAATTCTATTATTTTTGAGTATTGTCCATGGAGGCCCGGTTCATTCATATACCCAACCCTTGCCAAATGGTTCTTTCTTTGGAAAAAGAGAGAATCGCCCGACACTCATATACACCAATGTTGGTCACGCCCAAGTCTAAGAACCAAACCCACTATACCCATATTTGTTAGGTTTATGTGGACTTGTTCACTCAACTTAAAACAATCTTGGATGTTTTTATAGGGTCTAGGTCATAGGTTTAGGTAGGGTCTAAGGTCTTATGTTCACATAGGTTTAGGATTTTTAGTTTTTAGGGTTTTAGTTTCTAGGGTCTTAGGCTTTCTATGTTGGAGATCAGATCAATCTATAACTCATTTGGCTACAAGTTGCACACCTTCTATTTGGAGCTCGGGAATTTTGGATGTTTGGATGATTTTTGGATGATTTTTTTTTGACAATCAATTTATAAAGCCTACTTAGAATTGTCACCTTTCAATCATTTAGTAACCTACCCATTCAATGGTACATCAATTTGGTAGAATTTCATTCCACTAAGACATTTACATCCCCCTTAGACATTTTTGAGTGGCCTTACCAAGCATATGTTAACTAGACCTAGAACTAGAGGGTCTTCCTTTTCATAAAAAACCCTAAACCTAAACTTGATGGTTCAAATAAAAACCTAGACCCAACCAACACTAGTTTACACACACTTCGGAGATTATGTGTTTTGATAGCAATTGATTGACTCAATGGACCATCATCATGTCTTTGTGTGGTAGGCTATCATGGGTAGCATCTAGGATGATCCCATAGTGATTTGAACCCAAAAACACCACAAGGTGCTTGGTTGCTTTGGATGCACCTCTTCATTTCAAAGGATATATTGGCCAAGTGTATGCATATAAGATCCAAATTTATGATAAATTTAGTTGTAAAATCACTTGAATTGGGCACAAGGACAACTAGTTTTGGCAAAAGAAGGAATCAAATGACAAAATTGAACAAGATTTCAACATGGTTAAAATCTAAGGATTAAAATTGGATTTTTCTTTTTTCTTTTTTTCCAAAATTAATCCATAAAGGAGCTTGACTCCTAGTTTTACTACCAACAAGCCCAAGTGGTCTCCCTTCATGCCCCGCCTTTATTGTCCCTAAAAATGAAATGAATCCTACCATTCATACTTTTAAGACAATGAAACTCTTCAATTTTTAGAATTTTTTTGGGTTCTTTTTAGTTGTTTGGTGTTCTCTTTGGGCTAACTTCAACAAAGAATTTCCAACTTAACATGAAATGGGAAATTCATGAAGTCCAAATTTGCACCCAAATTGGTGCTCAACAAGTATAATTTAAAAATTAAATATAGTGATATATAAGCTTTGAAAATTTATTAATCTAGGTAAGAGTAAAGGTAACTAACAAACATTTAATCTCTTCAAAAAAATTAAGATAGAGCTAAATATTCACCATAATTATACATCTACCTTATGGAGAGATATGGGTAAATGGTTAGGGTAACCTTAATGTCCACAACAATGTGTGTATAATTATGGCACATTGGCAAACGCGGAAAACTATTAATTGTGAAATTGGAATTGCAAACATGAATAATATTGGACATTATATGTAGTGTAAGGGGGAAAAAAAGATTTGTTGAACAATAATATGTTCAAGGCAAAGTTTATTTTCTTTAGTTTTGAAATAGAGTCAATGGTGAGCATCCAAAATATATATAGCAATAATTCATGGCATATTTTGATGGAGACTATATGTGTGTGTGTGTGTAGATTCAATCTATCTCTAGCAATGTAGATAGTACTTAGATCAAATTCTCTAGCAATTTTCTTGAAAGAAAATTTTGAAATAAACCTCAAAAACATCATTTTTCCAATTTGTTGTTTTAAAAAAACCATCACAAAATAAAATCCTTGGTTTAAAGCATTCTTATGAATAATGGTAAATGGTACTAGAATCCAAAAACGTTCCAAGAATATAAGGCAATAGTAGTCTTGCTCAAGGTAATTAAGCATATGAATAAAAATAAAATACAATAAAAGCAAAAGGATCCATGTGTTAGTCATCATAATTATGTGCCAAAGTCATAACTATGAGAAATGCATATAAACTAAATAATAATCAATTATTGGTTTTTAGAAGAACTATAGAGTTAAGGTCTAGAGTTATTTTTTGTAAAATAGAAAACCCTTTGTTGTAATCAACATAAGTAGGTAAAAAGAGAATATTAGAAACAATCTTCTTTGGATTTCATTATTGTATTTGTAACCATGACAACTAGGCAAAATAATTAGAAGTAGTCTTTGGGATTATTCAAGTTCAAGCCAAAATGAAAAAAAATTGATGAAATTAAAACCCTTCTGAAAAGGCCTTTAAATTTTGACCTTGCAAAAGGGGCTTCAATTGACCAAGAGTTGTGAATCACAACGGACTCTTTTGGAGTGCACAATCTTATGTCAATTGAATATTGTTCAACCCTATTGAGGAAGCCCAAAAAGCACACCAAAAATTCATAGATGAAGATTTGGTTGAAATGGTTGCAATTTTTTATGAGGATGTTGAAAACAATAGAAGGAGGTGAATTATAATTAGGATAGGATAATGGCTATTGTAGTAACTTTGATTAAAAAGTTGAAGGTTTTTTACCTTCGTTTTAACAATGATGGATGTGTCCATTCCATCATAACAAGATGCACATAAGGTGCTCTAAGAACTTCATAATAGTCTTTGAAATCAAGGAACAAGACAAACTTCCTTTAATGGTTGGTTCATCACAAATCTGTAAACTTCCTTAAACAAATATTTCCTAAAAAATTATTAGATTATAAATAAGAATATATCATTTAAAATTGTAAAAACAACATCAATGGAAAAGAATTTTATCAATTTAGAAAGGTTATCAACTTTGGGAGGATCATTTAACAAGTGTTAAATTGTATATTATATAATTATGTTCAAAAATGGATGTGGGCATGTACGTACCATTTGTTAAAAAGAAGTGTTAGGTTTTCTCCCCAAGGGGGGGGCATGTGGACAGTAGTAAAAAAAAGTAGAAAATACATGAGTAAAAATATAGGTTGCAATATATTGGTTGTGTAAAAATAGGGTGCAAGTACGTAGATAAGAGCCAATGGGATTACTTTACAAAAGGACCACAAGTCTTTTTTAATCTTTTTTCATTTTTTCATATGAATTGTTTTTGGAATGAAATCTTTTGTGACTTGTTATTAAAAATACATAATTTCCCCAATAGATCACATGTTTTGTGTTAATCATTGTTGAATAAATATGAATTTTTCAAAGCGTGTAAATTTTGTTAGATTTTACATTTCATCAAAAATTTATCATAATTTTGAATCATACCAAAATATGTTAACTATTTTAGTTTTTGGTTTCTTATATCACAAACTACAACTTTGTTTTGTATGTCATACACATGACACCCCATTTACATGTGGTAAAAGATTCTTGAAATTTTTTAAAAATTTAAAATACTTTGAATTTAAAAATTTTAAATTCCATATCTTTTTAATTGTGAATGATTTCTGAACTTGGGATGTAGGTTGCTATCATCTAAAATTTTTTACCATCAAAATTTTGTTATTACAATAGTCCTTTACCTGGTCCTTTGTAAAATTACCACATCTGATGGAACATTTATTCAAGTTCAAACATCCTTTTTAAAAACCAAAATCCAAATTTTAATTTAATTAATTTTTTAATTTGAATTCCTCAACTTTTTATTTGAATTCCTTAACTTGGAATGATTAACATAACTTTAAAATGTCAAGAAAAAAACATATGTAAAAAAAGTTCACAATTTTCACCACTATCCAACATGGTTTTTGGTTCATATATCTGTACTTACGCCCAATTATAAGTTAATTGGTTAAAAAATAGGGTGCATTTTATTCAACTAATCAATTTAATTATAATATATGGTATGTAATAATCTAAAGCAATGGATTATAATTAATGTAGGGTGGTTTTAATATGTATATATATATTAGATAATTAGACAATAATATGGTGATAAAAAATAGGTTGGACAATTATCTAATACCCCCTTAAAAATGGTCAATTGATGCACACAAATCCCAAACTTTACACTAAGTGTCCCCCCCAGGGGTCATCTAGAAAAGGTGTTTGGTGATGGGTTTGGGTTGTCACATTCCAATGCACACAAATTTGGGAATATCCCAATGCATGGGATGATAATTGATTTGTAAAGGATTTTATTTAACATAGAATTATAAAAAAAAAATCATTATGTGAAGTGTGTGTTCAATGGTTTATATGTTTCATAGTCCAATGCACACAACATAATAAAAATCTTTTAAAAAACAATTCATGGGGCTTTAAGTGTTTGGTTTAAGGTGTGACCTAGGGCAAATCTACGAACATTATAATTTATAGTGTGATATAAATTGTTTAGTGAAATGGGTACAACATCATCAATAGAGTTAAAACCCTAGCTAAAGTTGTAATGCAAATTCAAAATTTGGGGTGGAAGGTGCATTTATGCACCTTGTAACAATCCAACCAAATAATCAAAAGACATATTGTGGGCTTCGAATACTACAATGCAAAATTTATGAATAATTTTGAGGACCACCAAATAGATCCCTATACCTACAACCAATGATATTTCCCACCAAAACAAAAGCATTATAATTTCAATTCCAAAATGCTTCAATCATGCTTCAAGTTCATCAAATCATTTAATCTTTTCAACCAGGAAAAACATGTCCAACTTACCAACAAATGTGCTAGATGAACTCCAAATTAGTCTCTTAAATCTTTCAATGTCTACTACTATAGTGTTAAGACCAACATCAAAAGATAAAAGCATGCATGAAAGTAAAGGACCAATCTAGTGATTCAAGGAATTTAGAATTTTAGAAATAAACAAAGTTTATAGCAAAAGGTTATCTAATACTATCATTAGGTAGCTAAACATGTAATTACACAAGTAAGAAAAATGCAAGAAAAGTTGGCCATTGCAAATTTGAGTGCATTATCACCTCTTCTAGTATCTTATAGCTTCAAAATCACATTAATAGCTTCCACAACAATAATATATAGAAATCTAGATTGGCAAGATTAATTCGTAAATTTCGATGATCCAATCAATGTTAATGTAATGATAGGAGAACATGCATTTCCATCATTTTATGACCTAGCCTACTTTTTGTTTTCTAGGTTTGATTGTAAAGGGAAAAAAACATACCTCTTGTGGGGTTTAGGGTTACCCCATGAAAATAAGAATGGATGAAAATATTTCATCTTATTTATATGTGCATCATTTGGGTTTTAAACGCATGACATTTGTGTGCAAAATGTAAATGATTTTCACATGATTTCCATTACCAAATTGTGGGATGGGAAGTTTGTGATGTTGATGTTTGTTTGCTCAATTCACCCTACTAATCTTGATTTTATTGTAAAGAAACAACCAACCAATTGGGAGGAGATTCAAGATTCAAATTTCTTCCTTCAATCAACATCACAAACTTACCAACTTCATTAGTTTGTTCAAAACTCGCACAAAATCTATTATTTCATGGGTTCATGTTTTTTGCACATGGATGTCATATGTCTAAAACACCAATGATGCATGAATAAGTAGATGAAATATTCTCAATCATTTGAAAATCTTATTTATATGTGTTTTAGACGCATGACATCCATTTGCAAAAAAATGAACTCGTGGAAAAATGATTTTCACATGATTTCCACTATCAAATTGTGGGACGAGAAGTTTGTGATGAGTTGGACAAAACATTATCGAAGTTGTAAAGGTAAGTTGGGATTTACATGTTTTTTTACTTTCAAGATTTCAATTAACTTTGTTATGAAAATGAAAATGATTAATGTTTGTCTAAATGTTTTTAGGATGCATTTGCATTGAATGCATTCTTCAAAACGATTCAGACAAATTATGCATAATTTCAAATTATCATTGTTTAAAGTGAAAACTTTGTAAAATTATGCAAGTTATCATTTGTCATGAATAGCTTCAACATTGTTAGGCAAACAACACCAACATATTGAAAGAGCTTGGAACACACTCAGCAAATGTGGATTGAATACAACTGTCCATCTAAAAATATTATCAACTATAATTGAAAGAAGTTAAATGCATACAAAGTTTGATTGAATAATTGGCATGGAAGGAAGAAAATTATATCCAAATTTTTCCTTTTTAATATTTTTTCAACAAGGCTACTTGTTAATTGAGATTTGAAATGGGTGGCTCTTGAATCAATATATGATGTTGCATGATTGATCAACAAAATTTGAGGGTAAAACACATAGATAATGAACAAATGTTGTTGGAAATGTAAGAAACAAACAGAAATCTACCATGAAATTATGGTCTTTTATGGGTTTTCAATTTTTACATCTATAAACCTTATGTTCTACATAATGGAAAACTGGCATGAAAAGGAAAGGAGGCATATGTACAACAATATGTTGTTTACACTTCTAGATAGTGAGTTTAACAAGGATGTTTACAAGTTTAAAACAAGGTTGAATCCTTCAAAGGCTCCACCACCATAGTAGTTTACTAATATGTTTCAAAGATGGATTGAAAACATGGACCATGTACCTAACCACCATAAAAGTTGAAATAATCCTATAAGACATTCATTACAAATATGTGACCCTTCTTAATTTGGCTGCATTAAGGTTATAATCAATAGTGATGTAGGCATGAATAAAGTGCTAATTGATGACATTCCTTCAAGAATTGTTGTGGTGTTGACCATTCATGCCCTATAAAAGAAACCTCATGTTTGGAAAGGTATAGATTGGGAATGCTTATTTTTTAGCCTTTTCAATTGTAAGGTCAACTTTCAACTTATTCTTTCTCATTGCAATCATGATGCATTTTTGCATCTTTTTTCAATAGTACACAAATACCAATTTTCCACCAAATTCCAAATGGAGTTTGGGTAATATATGGCAATTGATGCAAAGGTGCCATTTCAAAATGATACAATTATGAGATCTTTTGTATTTTTTTATACCTATTTCTTTTGTAACTAAATTGAGATCAGTGTGAAAATTGACTTGTTCGGTCAAAAAAATTTCATTCATTAATGGTTAGCACCGGAATGGCATTTCCAAAAAATTGTCGACTATACAATTAGGAAATCAATCTTAAAGTGTTGAAGACAATTATGGATTTAAGTAAACCTATAATAATGGGCTACCTAAACATTTATGGAGGAGGATTCATGATTCACCTCTATTTGGTAATATTTCCTTACATTTAAATCTTTTTTATTTCGTTATTACGATGTTTATAAACTGCAATCCATTATTGAATCTTAGTACCTTTTTTTCAATGTAGGGAAAAAAATGAAGGATTTTTAACCTTATGATTGAAATGCTAAAGTGAATGGATTCAAGAAATTACATTTGTTTACTTCCATATGCTTTCAATCAAACAATTGATAGACAACATGTGGAAAAATATGAAGCTACCTAAGAATGAAGAATTAGGCCATATGAAATTACACAAGAAGGGGGAACCATTCAAGAAGAAGCCACCCAAGAAGGAGAGGACGCCACATAAGAGATTGACATTAAAGCAAGAAATGTCAAGAATAGAGGTCCTCTATCCATCACCAAAAACCCCATGCCAAAAACTCCACATGCTAGGCCCAAGTAGTTAGCAAAATAAAGTAGAAAGCCTTCATCCCAATCCATAAGAAAAAAAAGTTAATATGATCAAATGACTACTAGACATAAAAAACAAGATGAAACAAAGGAGACCACTACAATCACCACTTCATCCATTGGTAGAATTTTGTTGCAAAATCTTGATAGCTATTGTACACCTTTTGAATCATCCTCAATACCATCCTTAGATGAAACCCACTCAATAGGTTTAATTCCATAGATAATCCTTGAATGAGAGGTTTTAAATAAAATGTCAATTTTTTTTTTCTTAAAAGAAATTTGAGTCCTATGAAATAATTAAACACAATTGCAATAGTACATTGGATTAATGAATGCGTAGTCATAAAAAAATGACCCATCATAACATTTTGATTTATTTTATTTAAATAACCATTTTTATACTTTATTCATGTCTAACATCACATCATGGGATGTCAAAATCTTCTACATTTTTGGTATGTCACATATCTTCTTTTTATGTCTATGCCATGATTATAAGAAACAACCTAGTAATCAAATGTGGTTTTAATACTTCTCTATCTAGAATGGAAACAACTTGGTGGCCATTAGGTGCTCTTTTTGTAACTATGTTTAGAGAGAAAACCCCATGGTGGTTAGTACTAGGTTGTCTTTCTACTTTTTGGTTTAAAGGGGAAGCCATTGGTGGCCACTAGGTGGTCTTTCTACCTCTCTATTTAGATGGGAAACTATCTAGTTGTGCCTACCATGTGCTCTTTGTACCTTTTGTGTCTAAAAGGAAAACTACTTGGTGGCAACTAGGTGGTCTTTCTACTTCTTTGCTAAGATGGGAAGCCACCTAGTGGCCACCAAGTGTTTTTCTACCTTTGAATCTAGAGGGAAAACCACATGGTGGCCACCAAATGGTCTTTCTACATCTCTTTCGTGAGGGGAAACCACTTGGTGGCCACTAGGTGTTCATTATACCTATGTGTCTAAAGGGAAAATGTGTCTAGTGTTCTTTCTACCTATATGTCTAAAAGGAAAGTCACTTGGTGGCTGCCAAATGCTCTTTATACCTATATAGCTAGAGGGCAAACAACCTAGTGGTCATTAAGTGGTCTTTCTACTTCTAGCATAAAACACTTGGTGGCCACCATGTGGGGTTACCTATGCCTCTAGAACTTAAGCCAATGTAATCATCAATTTAAGTTCAAATATTTGTGGGATTTTTTTTTAAATTATGAATTTGTCACACTTTTACATTATTCTTTTTTTGATAGGTAGAGATCATGTTCAAATTTATTGCTTAGAGAATTCAAGGATGAATAGAATTGTTTTTCCTCCTACGGTTGATGTCCATGTTTGGAAAAGAAAAAATTGAAAGCTTGGAATCAAGAGGTAGAACATTGTTACTACCTCCATCTTTGCCATACTCTTTACCATCTTTACCATCCTTGCCTCCATTTCTAGCATCCCCACTTGCATTTATGCCCATTTGTAGAACTTGATGTTTTGAAAAATGAAAAATTGCCTCTAGTTGCCCTTGACATTGGTGAAAAAGATACATGCTCAAATCTTCAACTAGTCAAATTTGAAAATCTCAAATCTCCTCATTATAATGATGCATAGGACCTTAAGGTGAGTCCTTTGCACATAGTTTTTGACTTAAAAGGTGTACTTGTTGGGAAATGATATTTCATGATTAATCACCTATTGATTTTGCCACTTAATTATGTTATTATATCATCTTTAACAAGATGGTCATTTTGAAGCCTAGACTCAAGGAATTCCTCATTAAATGCATAAAACAATTTACAGTATACTTATGAATTTGAGCTCAACTTCATAAGATGGAAATGTACTTGATGAAAATCATGAAAAGGGTGAAAATAATGATCGATCCTTAAAGGATTATTGGTTGAGATTTATGCAAAATTCACAAGCATATATTACAAGTTATCAATAGAAACACTTTCAAACACAACATTCTTAAGATTCACAATAAAATTGTTTACCATTAAAAAACTTTTAAATTTTTTCCTAGGTACTTTCTTACTCACCTTAGAATTACATTATTGATAAACAAACACCTTATAGATGTTGCCATAATCTTCTTTTTAAAGAGTTTTTCTTTTAATTTTTATGAGGACAAATTTTTATTGTACTTGGAATCATTCATTACTTTAGGCTTAATGTTCCCACATTGTTGAGGACAATTCCTTTGGCACCATCAGAAGTATTGTTGAAGATGATGATTATTACATGGCATTGTCTAAAAAATGCATCAACAAATGTAACACTAGTTTCTATAGAAATTAGTTCACATCCATAAAAATTAAAATTTTCCTTTTCTTTTTAAAATATTTTTGGATGGTTGAATCTATTTATATGGTAATTCCATTTGTGGATTATCTTAATTCCTCTTGGTTTTGTAGGTAAAAGGTGAGTTGTTTGGTAAGATGACATAAGATGTGGAGTTGTCGATTTCATGATCTTTTAGTAAACCATATTTTGATGAGATGTTTTCAATTTTAAGTCTTGCAATCAACCCCTAGCTAGCCTATATCACAAGTGGTGATTCAAAATAACTTTTTAACTTGACATCAAAGAACTCCATTTTGCACCTTTATTATGAGGCTTGAATTGAAGGAATTGTTCAAAAGTGTATAATGTAATTCATTCTATATTTTTGGTCCATAGCCCAACATCACAACATTGGTAATTATTTGAATAAAACTTGGTGTGAAACAAAAATTACCATTGATCTATTTAGAATACTTGGTCAAGAGCGTTGCATGCAATACATTAATTTCTTATCAATTAATCCTAACAAGCTTGTTTTTCATAAAAACCTTGAATTTTTTCCCCTAAGTTTCATGACATTCACGTCGAAAATACATTACTTGTAGACAATATGCCTTACAAAAGTTTGTTTAATGGATTGGGTGGTTACAAGGTATGGTTCATTTTTTGCGTCATGATCCAATTTTTTGTAAAGTGGTGTGCATTTACATGCTATTAACATGGCATAAAAATAATAATTTTCCAAATTTGTGGCAAAATTTTGATTGTCAATTTGAAGAACAAGACATCTATTAAAAAGATTGCAACATATATACACAAAATATATAATAATGGATTTTTTAAGTTGAAAAATATGGATTGGTTTGTTGTTTGTCCCTCCATATAAATGCATTTTTCTATATGAATTTTATTTGAGATCTTATAGGGACTCAATATATGATATGTTTTTAAAAAAAAACATATATGCAAAAAAATTGCTAGAAAAAATTTAACCAAAAGAAAATTATAGATTTTTGGATGGCTTAAAATGAACTATATTTTCATAAGTCCATATCATAATCATTTTTGGGTGAACTTCAATTTTTATTTTTGTAACATGTACATTAAAAAATTGTTTACAATGGCTATTCTTCATATGGACTTTTTAGTTCATTAACCACCATGTAATTCTCCACTAAATTATTGATATCAAAATAGATTGCCATTTTAACACTACCATATGAACTTTTAGGGAGTGGAGCATCTAACCAAAATGAATTACCTTAGTTTGCAATCACCTAGTTGTTTAGTGCCATGTTCTAAGAATTGTTTGATGATTTTTGTGGGGATAATGATTATTTGTTCAAGATTGTTTTCCTTTACTTGGAATCTTTTTATATTTCTAGATGTGTTGTTTCCACTTTTGTACATGATAGTTCCTTTGGTAGTATCAGAAGTATTAGTCAGGATGATCTTAAACAATATGAAACATATTATTTGTGAACTATAGTAGTAGATGTGATGTTCCATATTGTATATATGCAAATTTGAAAATGAAAAAGTAATGGTAATTTGTTTTTAATTGCTCTTTTCGCATTTTTAACTTCCTAAAAATTTTCTTTTCAAATACCTTAAATCATTAAACTTACTGAATGAAAAGTTATTACTACAAATGTTGGACCTAACTTTTGTTTTCAAGGTTTGTATTTTCAACATTTTTTTGATTTGGTGGCCAAGTTAGGTTGAACTTCCTACTTACTTTTGGCCTACTCTACTATGTACATATTTTTAACCCTTCACAACTACAACATCTAGTGGTTGCTTAATGTACTTCTTTGTTCACACTTATAATCCTTTAGAATCAAAACCACATAGTGACCACCATGTGGTATTTTGTATGCTTTGAATCCAATTTCTTAACTTTATTTTATAAGTTCTCTATGGATGTTCAAGGTAAACATTTCATATTACCCCTCTATGTTTTGGATTTTGTTCCAACTTTTATTAAATTATCATTTTTTTTTGGTAGGTTGTTTATTTATGTCCATCTCCACTCACCCAAGGTTTGCACAAATGTCTTCATTCACGTTTTAGTATCCCCAAAAATTAGTTAATTCTCAGTGTGAAGGATGTCATGTGTTATTTTTCATAATGTGATTTTTTGAAGGGAATTGTCATGTGAAGGGGAGCAATATTGACATCATCAAAGTGGAAGCAAGAGCTATAGTGCAACATCTTTTTCCTTGAATGTTCAAACAAATTATATTGTAATTTGGTCTTATATGCTGTTGGAAAATGTGATGTAAGTTTTTCATTTACTAATGCCACAAATATTTGTAAATCAATTTGTTTTCATTTGGGGATGTGAACAATGCACAAGGATGTGAAGTCAACACACTTTAGGAACATATTATTATTTTAAGGATTTGAAACATGTGTATTTTGCATGTAGAGGATTAAATTATGGGATAGAAGATTAAATGTTGTTCATTGATGACGAATCAATCAAGGTTCTTCGAATTCCAAGTGTAGTGGTATCTTCATTGGGTCTTTTAATTGAAGGATGTAAAATAATATTTAGTTCAATGGTTGGACCTTGCATCTCATTTGTGGTTAACGTTGATTGGAATGCTATTGGTGAAGGAAATTGATGTCCATTATGAAATCATTGTCAAATATTTGAAACCTCATTGCATCTATGAAAAATGAGCATGGGGATGTTGGCATTGTTCAACTGCATTTAGGTATGAACTTTTTACCTTATATTTGAGAAAAAGAATTTCATGTGTTTTCATGGTTCACCCTTGAATTATGCCTACTTATTAAATTCAATTACTAAATTTTGCTTGTAGTTGGTTCAAACTATGTGATTACATTTGTAGCTCTAAAGGGTGGAAATTCATGTTCTCTAGTTGGATTTCTATTTCAAGAGGGTGTTGATATAGTTGCCTATCTAATTGTTGGATAATCATGAATATTGTAACTACACTTATAATATCATGCCAACAATTGATGAATTCATTGGGCTTTCAAACTTGCAATCCAAGTTTTTTAGTTTTTAGATGAAATGACACAACTGAATACATTATATATAATAATAAATTTTATTTTAAATGATGGATCTTCAGTATTGCTTTTTTATTTTGAAAAAAAATTAAACATTTCAAATATGCTTTAGTCTATATCTTTTTGAGTTTTTGTTTGCCAATAACCTTCACCTTGTGATTTTCCCTGGCATAGCTGGGCTATCCTGGATTTGAACCAGAGACCTGGTCCCTGAAGTAAATTCACGCACCTAAGTTATTGAGAATAAAATATTCAAAAAATTCTCTGATTTCATTTCACAAAACAAAATTTCTTTCAAAAAAGGAAAATTTTCAGTTGGCACTTGTAAAGAGATCAGTCCATGGCCAACTGGTTTAGTTGTTCTGGAACAAACTAGTTGCCAAGGACATGTTTGATCACATTGATTGGAAGGGGTGGAAAATTCTTTTAGTCCCATCTCTGGCAATGTAAATGTTGGGTTCGGTTTTTACAGGCAAATGTGATTGTGATACAACAACACATCATGCCAGTGTGCACTGCGGAACTAGAGAAGTAACCTCTTGACTCCTAGTATCCCTTGCAGATGAACCTTCCATTCCCATTGCTAACTTCTTGTTCGTAGACTTCTAGAACCCGTTGTAGACAAACCTCCCATTCACATTGCTGACTTGTTGCTTGTTGTTCGTAGTTGAATTATGATTTTTAGTGTCTCTGCTGTCCAGAGGGAAGAGACTTCACATCTGTGCAGGATTTGGGGAATAAAATTTTGGTTTGATCTTGAACCAATGTGGTCGTGACATGTCTGCATTAGAGGTGGAGAACTATGCGTCAACGTAGAATTTTGGGGTAAAATTCTAGCACATACTTCAACCACTGTACAAGTGACAACTGGAGAAGCTCTAGGTACCTTACCCAATCAAACATAGTTTTCTTCCTTGCACCAGTGCAACTCTTACCCAAAAGGAAAGAATTCATTTTTCACATATCAGTACTTCTTCTAAGGAGTACTAGAGCAAACTAATCTAGAATGGCACAAACTTAGGTAAGCAACTGCAGCTTGTAAACTGTCAATCCTGGAGGACTGAGCTTTGAGTGGGTCAACTTCTTTAGAGGACTACGTTTTTGCAGCCAAGTACACACCAAGTCCTGACCACCCTAGTCCAAGAGAAGAGAATAATGATGATGGCTACTGGGAGCTTGGTGACAGGCCCACCACCAAGCACCCATTGATTGGTGGCAGGCCCATCACCAAGCATCCATTGTCCAATCCATAGCCATTGTCATCACTGCCGACTCATGACCAAGAAGGGGGTAACCCTGTTCTGAAGCTCTCAGCATTGCATTGCATTTTCAAAATCATCATGAACAACAAACTCAGTTGTATACACAGGTTTGTAGCTCCTAGCATTTTGGCATTTCTAGGACTCATTGCAAACTACAAAGTCATTGTATATTACAAAAGGTGGGGGGGAAAAAAAACATGTGTGCTGCACGCACCTGTCCGTGGCTTGATAATATTGTGTTTTATACTTTTGACTTGACAGGATGGATTGATGGACATATGAAGTCTGCCAGTCCGTCCCAGCTGCAAGCAAGCAAGCCCCCACCACCACCACCCAAAACCATGGCACCAATAATATCCACAGCCACATTGATGGATACAGATCCAAGTCCACATCACAACTTTTGCTTCCTCTCTACAAAACAATCTACCGTGATGTTCAGAATTTATATCAGTTCTCAAATGTGTACCAAAATCTACTACAGAAATTGAAAATATTGTGACTCTGTATAGCAGGAAAACTTCACAAAACTATGAACATAAAGCTTCTGCACACATTACCACTAGTGTGAAGGAACAACCTTAGACAAAAACAGAATGGCAGGAAGGGAGACTGCGTCACATCAATTATAAGGCCTCCAAACAAAATCAAGGCAGATGTTAGGAGCTGACCAGAGAAGATGGACTGAGCCACATACAACTAAACACAGTCCTAATTGATGTACAAGGGTGGAATAGGATGTGAAGGATCACCATGCTTGCAGATTCCTTTCCTGTCATAAACCATCATCTTTCTTTCAGTCTTGGTTGAACATGTACACCACCACTCTTCATCTCATTAGCTTCCTTTCTTGCATTTCTCTTGTTCTAGAAATTTCAAAGTTCTTATGTACATGGCACGGAGAATACACACCTTTCACCCCTTGAAAGCAAGAATGCTGGCCATGACATTACTGTGCCCTGCTATGAAATTTGGATGCAGAATGTATCACTATTTTCTGCTGCACAAAATACACACTTAAAGCCTTTTTCATGAATATACTTCTCAGACCTTTCTCATGCAGAATGCTTAATTACTGAACACAAGATTGCAATTAATCTTCTATGAGACCACAATAACAGGTGGTCTCCACTACACAAAACTGACATCCTTCTGTCTATAAAACCCATGGATTTAATGGGCCAGATTGACAAGACTTCTGAATGTCAGAATTCTGATAAGTGAGATAGCAGCACAACTGACCCAGATGTCAGAAACCATCTGGTGTGGATTTGTGGCACTCTTAGAAAGGTGATACTGTAGTCTGCTTGAGAGCAGAAGAAACAGATGCCCAACAATAGACTTTGGATCTGTAAGCTGTGTACCTCTGTCTGATGGCCGGGCTTGAGATATATCTGCAACAGAATGCAACACCATGTATTGCAAGACATAGCTCTGAACAAGAAGAAGCAGAGCCAGTCACAGAAGATTTGTTGCCTACAAGATCCAGCAAGAAGAACGACGACTCATCAAACAAATTTGCAAGCTGGGTTACATGGTGTGATGAAAAGCAGAGATTTTTTATTGCCAATACATGATTCTGCAAATCTTTCAACAGCATAAATCTATCTTGTTTTCACAATCTTTTCTCATGTGCATTAAAAAGAGCTCATGTCTAAGTTGGAGATCACCCTTTGGTTTGTCTTGCTTCTGCTTTGTTTTCTTACTCTGCACAAGATCATATCAGACAGAAAAAGGGTTACAAACACTTCTCTTCAAGGCTGTGTCTCATGGGAGAGTTCTTATGAAAGACTTGCAGAAAACTGGCTGAGGCTTCTCTTCCAATTTGCTGCCAGTTGCTGGAGCAACTCAGAGAGATGTTAGTTCTCCACCAACATGCATATATGGAACTGTTGCTGCAACAACAAGAAAGCCCTTCCTGCAGCAGTTGCTCAGAATTGGTACCACCGCTTGCAAGTTGCTGTATGCCAGTCCAAGCTTTGCAATTTGAGCAGTGGTTCAACAAAACTTCTGAGCTGCTTTCCTCAAACTTCCCTGACCAAATTATCACAGTGCTTCACGGCCAGGTGGCCTTAATTGCCGCCAATCCCTTCCTTGATTCCTACCCTGATCCCTTCCTTGGAACCCTTGCTTGCTGTCCAGTTGCTGTGAGTGCCTGTCCACAACTATCTTTTCACTTTGCTTTACACTGGGCATAGCTGTCATCACAACAGTGGTGGCTGCTTCTGTTTTGACAACAACAATTTTCTCAGTTTTCAGCTTCTTTCTTAAGGGTTCATCATTAGCATACACTGCTGCTGCTGCTGCAGATTCTTTCTCTTGTTGTGATTTTGTGCTGAGTTCTCTTGACATCTCCCCATTTGCAGTGCTCATCCCCTGCCTGGACAAAACACAAGATTGTTCTTGACAAGCATGAGTTCAATGCTTGAGACATAAGAAGAAATTTCCAGAATGTTATGCTCTGGTTCCAAGCAAACCCCAAGTTTCTATTTCCATTTGCAAGCTCTCAAAGGTGGAGAAGTACACATACCAACATAAGCCAATAGAGCCTCTCCCATTTGAGTTTCAGTATGGCAAAGTTCTGAGAAGAAGATTCGATAACTGGAGAGCAATCTCCACTTGCAAAAGAAGATCCTCAACCAAAGCTGTGAGGGCAATGAGGATGAAATAGGTTGAAGGAGAGAGAAATAGTCCCTACCTGAGATTTTGTCGTCTCATCTCCACCTCCTCAACGATCTTTTCCACTGCTGGATTGAAGTTCTGGAAGGACATCCTGCCTAGGGTTGCACTGGGCTTGGGATCCCCTTCCACAATGACTACACATTTGCGGGAAGCAGCTGCCGTATTGTGACCTGGTGCCACCCAGTGGCTGTCATCCTCCACACTACTCTCTTCCTCCTCTTGCTGCTGCTTTTGCAAGGCTTCCTCCCTCTTTCTGGCTCGTTGCATGAACTTCAGTCCCTGCAGCCGCCCAGACAACAGCTGCTGCTTGGATGATGGTAGACTCCCTTCCATGCTCTCCTCCTCCTCCTCCTCCTCCTCCTCCTCTCTCTCTCTCTCTCTCCTTCCTTTCCTCTCTTATACCTTCACCAATTCCAAATCCTCTCGCGAAAAAAAACAAAACAGACAAAAAATCTGAGAGACATTACGTGCTCTTGTCAAATTCCGGCATCCTCCTCATCCTCCTCACTACTTCTTTGCACTTCAATGAAAACTCCTCCGAGATCGAAACCCCCGATCACGAGAACGGCGGAACCAAACGGAGCCAAAAAAAACCTACAAAACGCAACAAGAAGAAAGGACCAAGCCAAATCCGCGAGAAGCCAAAGCGACGAAACCCGTAATACCGCGACAGACGAGAGAATCCAAGACGCGCAAGAACTCGCTGGCTGCTCCGTTTTCCGCGAGGGTCTTCTGTGTGCGGTAGCACTCACTCTCCGCGGCACAGCCCTCGCCAGGGGAGGAAGACAAGACGGGTCGCCCGGTTCCTTCCCGGGTCGAAGGATAGGGGTGGTCTAGGCGACTGGAGGTTTCGAATAGCCACAAAAAAAACACCATTTCTCCGGGTTCTTATTGGCTAAAATTTTATATTTCCTCATTTCTCCGCCTATGAGAGGTTTTTGGCGAGTAAATGGCGAAACGGCGGACCCCAAGGATCGCTGGGGGAGGCGAGGAGGAGGATCACCAAACCCTAGATTCTCGCGCGTCTCGTGCATTGTCCCTTGCTTCGTTGAGGACGTTTTCCCAGATCGTCTTTGCGTTCGTTCTGATCGCAGCTTTCTGCTGCTTGCAGTAGTGTGGTCAGCCGGACGAGGAGTGCGGGAGGAGATTCAGAAATTGAATTTTTAGGGTTTAGACACGACCACAACAATGGTGAGCGAGCTCTTGAGGAAGAAGAAGAAGAAGAAGAAGAAGAGGGCATGAAGAAGGCTAACGCCACAACAACGGTGAGCTAGCTCCTCTTGGCTACCAAATTTATATATTTCTTGTAGCAAAAACCCTAAACTGCACAAGTCATGTTGAAGAATATGTTCCTCTTCTTCTACTTGTTCTTCCTTTTGAATTCTGGTGTTAAGAACACAATATGATGCATGTTGTCATATTTCTTCAAAGATTGATTTGGTTTCGGGGTTGAGATGCATTTTGCCTCACATATGCGCTGGAGAACTTCCCTGTTGCCAGAATTTATGTGTCTTGTCTTCCAGAGTTCCAACTTCCCCGTGCCATCATTTATGGATCCAGGCATCTCCAGAGTTGTCTGCCATAGTAGACTCCTGACTTTTTGCTATTGAATTGTGTGTGCTTTCTCTGTGTAGATTTGAGTTTCTGCAACCTATGTTCAAGGCATTGATTGATGAAGGAGCACTACTGCATGAAGCCAGTTTTTTTTGCCCTCTCTTTCCGGTCTGATAATGGGATCTGTTCCATCTTAATCTCACTCTTTCCCATTGAGTTTTTTCTTTGATATATTACAAACACTGCAAGGCTGCTGGCAGCAGTCTTTGATACCTCTTACCAATCACTGTCCATTTGCTGGATGGAGGTCAAACTTAGTGAGCATTGTCTTGTTGGTTGTCTGATTGATCATGTACCATGGAATTGTCCAAGCCCCTGCTCATAATGAACATGATGCTGGACAAATCCACAAAGCATTGAAGATTGCATTATCACACATGACAGGAGAAGAATTTCTTCAATTTTGGGAAGGATTGAAAAGCAAAAATAAGTACAAAATCTTAATCAATCACAAACAGACAGCAAAGACTGATACTGTTCTGGAAGAGATTCAACAAGTGCAAACAAACATGGATACTATTCCAGATGATATTCTACAAGTTCGACCTAACATAAAAAGAGTTAAGGTTTCTCCATGATAAAGATGGAGTTTTCATCTGTTGGTGGTTTTTGTTTCACTCCAGCCACAGGTATATTTTGTCAGCAGTCATGTGGTAATGACACCAAATTTGCCATGGAATTCAGTGAGTCAAACCCTTGTGTTTAACAAAGACATTAAGGGGCAGGTGCATGATGTCTGACCATTTCACAGGTCCAGAAGTCTAAGGCAGCTTGTAAATAGGTAGTTCTTGCAAACTTTTTCATGAACTTCTGAACTTCTTCGTAAGGATTTTGGATTAAGGTTTTCCACTCATACTATGGAAGGAAGTGTCCAATTTGATCTTTGGAGAACACATGAACTTTTGAGAAGTTCATCAATCTCAGAAGTTTATCACATATTGTACAAAAATTTCAGTTTCTCTTTGTTGCTGAGTGGGATGAGTTGTTCATGGACTATTGCTAAAGACAAATGAACATGGTGGTGGAGAGATGTCTTGGCAAGCAATATGGACACTACAAACCAAGCTCCTCCTTTTCATTGAACTCTGCTGTATCTGCACATTTTTCTTAGAGAGCAGGTGCCACAATCAGCCTAGCACCCAATTCCTCATCCCCTTGGCCTTTTTTATTTTGCTTGTTTACTCACTGGTTACAAGATTACCAATAAGATGTCAGGATGTTGGTTATGTGAAGGATAACATGTTCAGGGAGGGAGAACGGCGCTATTCAACCTTTGCACAGGCCATTGCTCCTATATTTCCCAACTGCAAAATCCATGCTTCCAAGTCCCTCCAATCATCAAAATCAACAGCTTTCTGTGCAGCATCTTCATAGTCTCAACTAGGCTTACAAACAGGACTTCTCAGTCTACTATTCAGAGAAGCGTAACATGAAGCTCAAGTTGAAATCAGGCAGAGTTCACTAGTACAGCTTTCATGCCCTGATTAAGCCAGAAGTACAACTAGGGGAGCACAAAAGCTAGAGAAAGAAGAGGATGCAAACTCATGATCTCAATGGCTGTGAGATTGAAGGTTGTGTAGGGGAGGATTTGAATGCAGAATAAAAGCTCCTGAGACAGACCTTAGACAGAGGCACAACCATGGTTTCTTCACTAGATTTTGTGTGACAAATCTTGTCACCTGCATCCTGATGAAAAATTTCCAAATTGGCAGCAACCACACTTGTAAAAATCATCATGAACTGCAGAACATTGTTAACATGTGAACATCACCATACCGAAGAGACTACTGCTGCAGAGAAGTCTCTAAATAGTAATTTCTCATTCAAGCCTGCAACTGCAAACCCTATCCCATGAACACTGGAAAATCTTCATCAAAGAGAGCATGCAAAGGAGGGCAGAGATAAATGTCAGAGAGGTTTGTTACCAACAGACCCAATTCTCTCACATGGAAAGACAAAGAGAACCTTTTTCTGAACCCCCAAGATCCATGCTGCCTGAGAGAAAAGCAGAAGCACAAAAGAGGAACTCACTTGCAAAGAACCCTATAAGCTTCTTCTTCTTCTTCTCCAGAACCCAGCAATGTGATGGACGATTGAGAACCCAAAAATTTCGACAACCTTACCAGAGCTGATTCTTCCATACCCCATTATTGTCTGGATCTCCAGAATAAGTCCAGCAAACAATATCCTCCTAAAAGCTTCCTGATCTTCTTCTTCTCCACAACCCAGCAATTGCGACATGATTCAGATTCCACTCACAGAAACTCTAATTCTACAATCTTACCAGGGCTGATTCTTTGATACCGCATCGTCTGGATCTCCAACAGCAGTCAAGCAAACAATCCTACAAGCGCTTCCTCTTCTCCATAACCCAACAATTGTGATGTTTCCAGAACCCTAAACCTAATTAGGTTTTAAAATCTCGTAGTATGGTACCTTACCTCAGGTGGGTTGCCTTGGATTTCAGAACCAATTCAGAAATCTTCAATTGAAACATGATCTCTCAAGTAACCAAAATCAAGAATGAAAATTTTGAAAAAGGAAATTGGATTTCAGACTTTTCCATTCAAATTTGAACTTTTGTTCCTCACTGAATTTGCCAATGATGAAAATGACTGATAATTCAACATCTCCTGCAACTTAGATCTACCTATCAATTATGAAATCACCTCCATGCAACCCTAATCATCAGGGGTTTCCAAAAGTATGAATGCATATAGTGCCTAAACCCTAAACCCTAAACAGTTCCCAAACCCTCTAAAACCCAATTTCCCTATAATTTTGATTTTGATTTTGATTGAACTTTCAATGATAGATTTATTCAAATTTCAATACCTCCAGCATCCGAGGTCTAAACATTATCAAACCACCTTGCTGCACCTCTACTCATCAAAGGTTTTTCAGCGGTCCCAAGAATATGTCAATTGAAGCACTCCAATTTGGGAGATCTCAATGTTACAAAACAAAATGAAACCAACTAATTGCCTTCCTTAATAGATGGATTATGATTTGAACTCTTGCAAGTTGAAAAATTCTTAATGGGTGTTAAACTTCATCTCTTTATATAGAATCCCATATCACATTTCTAAAATTGAAAAAGGCAATATGAGAGAGTAGATTTATTTTGCAAGAGTGATAGGTGATCTTATTGAGTTTGGACCAATGTTGGTTGTATATTGATTTTTTGAATAAATGTATTTCACACAAGGTATCAAATATTGTAGTACCTTAAATGGATTTGATAGTAACTAAATTATTTTCTAAGTATCAATTTTTTTGAGAAATTCCTTGCTTGCATGTAATTTTTTTGAAATTTCAAGTTGCACGATGTTGAAAGTTTTGGAAACCTAAGGGTTATGAGCCTCAGTTATTAGCATGTTTTTTGTCATTACAAATGTACACACTTTTCTTGGCTAATAGCATGGTCTTAAGTTTTGGTGGAGAATGAGATATTGTGGGTGCAAATGTTTGGTGAATAGGCTTGTGTAAATGTCAAAATTTGACATAAGATTGTTTCACACATTTCACCAAAATCACACTTTACAATTTTTAACCACCTTCAAAAACACAAATCTTCCACACATTTTAGTGCAATCCATTGCATTTTGAAGTCTCTAGAGATGAATTGAAAGCATAACAAGCAAAACATAAAAGCATAAAAATAAATGCAAACAAGAATTTAAAAAT
>Ga0116227_10004401_pt1 | contig 30618 bp, 26 predicted proteins | sample S1TSphgellanicum_FD_89693 | JGI IMG/M metagenome (GOLD analysis project Ga0116227, IMG submission 89693) | Host-associated microbial communities from peat moss isolated from Minnesota, USA - S1T2_Fb - Sphagnum magellanicum MG | ecosystem: Host-associated > Plants > Peat moss > Unclassified... | reverse complement strand
TGGATGTAGCCTCCGTGGAGAGCTGCAGAGTATACTATAAGGGGGAAGGTGGTGGCTTCCCCCAAGTCTGGGCCGTGGTGAGTCTTGTGTGTCCGTGTTGCCCGTGGCTCGTCCTAGCACCAAGGGTGCTCCAACTATGCACTAACCACTTTGTGTGGGTAGTGTGCAGGCCCGTGTGAGTGAGTGAAGCTTGTGAACTGTTCCTAGTCCCATCCCGGAGCTTTAACACGCCCCTCTACTCCTCAAAGTGTTGTGAGCTAGGGAACGTGCTCCGACTCCTCCTTCTTCCGCTGTTTTCTTACTTGGGCTCACATTTGAACCCTTTGAGGAGTTGGGAGTGCGTCAGTGGTAATCATCAATATTTCATGTACTAATTATGTTTGTTGTGGGATCTTTTCATAAATCCATTAAATATGACCATGTGAAAGGTAGTTTCATTCACATGTTATACTAAATCCAGAATGTTAGATAGATTCCATTATAACAATTAAAGGAAATTATTCTTGATTCTTAATACGAAAGGGGATAAAAAAAAATGGTATTCCTTAATAAAGGAGGCAATGATTGACTATTTGTATAATGTAAGTTTTAATTCTTTTGTCATTGAATTTCAAACATGATGGATATATGCTTGTGGCTTGTTTTTCTTTTGTCATGGCTTGTTGATGTTCTTTTGTTACAATGAGAAATTATAGCTATGATAGATTTGGCTATGCATTGATATTATGAGAATGTTGTAGAAGTGTTAGAATGTTTTAAAAAGGAATTGGAATAACTCATGACCGATGCAATTGATGACAAGAGAAAGTCATATGACACAAATTTTGGGAAAATGGTGTCTTTGGCAAATCCAACATTAAGTTTCAAATTTTTTAATACAATGTCATTATGACTCAAAATGAAATGAAGAAGCAGAGATGACATTTGAAAAACTATAGCTTTTGGTCACATCCCTTGTTGAACCAACTCAAAAAGTAACTTGGCTAAGTGGTGGAATTCAAAATGTCTTGTTAGGGAGAATTTATGATGTGTCAAAAATTAACTTCACACATTGGTTGCACTATGCAACATTTTGGGCTTAGGTAAATCATGGTTTTGAAGTTTTGATTGCAATAATTACTTTTTTTTAAGAATTAATGTTGATTACTTGAAATTTTCACATGTTTGTTTCTTGTTGAAACAAGTGATGGTTACCGTAAGAAAGGACAAATTAACAATGGGGTTGAGATTTGCACCACAATGCTAGGAGTGGAGGTTCAGTCAACTGATGAATACATTGAGCATTAGTGATAAAAGATGTGGGAAAATTGTTTCTACAAAGAATTCAATGGCCTTATCGAACTGGTTGGGATTCAAAAAAATCATTAATGGTTGAAACAATTTGGGTCCTTATAAGTACTCAAATGAATTGTGTGCATGTCTATATATTTTAATGCACATTTCCATATTGGGGTTTAATATAAATTAAATTTTTTTTTAAAAAATTTTGTTTCCTTTGTCAATTCATTATGTATGAAATTTGATTTTTTCTTATTTTCCTTTGCATGGTGGTTGTGTAACAGGTATCTCAAGTTTGTGTTGTTGCCTACTCAGGTATTTACAAGCATGCCCAAACTATACATGGAAATTGTTGATCTCGAATATTCATTAATCATGTATTCCAACTTAATGATAATTAATTGGAGTTTTAAACATTTGGACAATTGTGGGTGGTATTTTGACTATTCCAAGAACAAAACTTCACAAACTAAGCAAGGGTTTCATGAACAAATTGAATTAGGTTTCTTTCAACATGTGGTGCTAGAGGAAAAACATGGGGAAAAACAAAAGAAACCACCTTTGAACAAGAACCTAAATTTGGACAATGCCACAATTGCTTTTGAAACACGCGAAAATAAATGTAAGGTGGTTGATCTTGAAGGGGAAAATGTTACTAAATTAAATATTGTCATTGAGGAAGCATATGACTACATGAACACCCATCACAAGAAGCCATAGTAGACTCGAGGTGTAGCTCCATTACAAAAGTGAACTTGGTCAAACCCCCCTAGTTAGATGTAAAATGCAAGAATTGGTCGTTACTACATCATTCATAGGCATTGTGGACAACAAGAGAAGCATAGGTGTTTGGCCACAATGTTTTGTAGATATGAAAGGTTTCATCAAACATGTATTATGTGCAATACAACCTTGTGGTGGGTTTTTAATACACTTCCATGCCATATGCAATTTTTGAAAAAATATGTCCACTTGTGTAGGCGTGTAGTGATGCCAAATGATATTTTCGTGGGAAATAACATGATGGTGGAGTAGTTGACCTTGTAATTGTTGATCTTTCGGATGGTCTACCTATGCTTGATTTATCATTTTCAAATTTTCTTGTGCCCCCTTGGAACACAACAAATGATTCTTTCCTTGATTGTTTGTTTTCTTTTTGCACATCTTTTTTGCATGATGATGGTGCACTACTCATCTTTTACCCATATGACCCCAAGGTGTTCAAATAGATTGGTGCTTACCTAACAAACAACAATTTCCAAGTTTTCCAAAGGTGGATTGTGTGCAATATTAGATTGAAACTCACACGACCTTTGGATCCAAAAGAAAACAATAAATTTCTTGACTTCATAATGTAGTCATCTAATGTTTAATCTTTTTGGCTTGAATGCAATATCCATGTGAATGTTATTTTCTTATGTTTGAATTTTTTGTTTGTTCATGCTTTTAGACAATGGCTGGTAGTCTTGTCCTCCTTGTTTGTAACTTTCCATCAAAAAAGAAGATGGTTCAAGTTCCAAAACCTTTCAAGTTGTGGATTGATGAAAAGTTGGCACATTTTGGAGTTGATGTCACAATAGTTGATGTGTTGTTCAATCGCATTGACAAAACATTGCAAATCTTATGTGGAGATGATATTTCGTAGTGTGGTCCAAAGGAGAAACATCATGACCTCCTATCCATCATCTTACGAGCATGTTGTTGTGTGGGCAATTTCAGGGCTGATTTGATAGTGGGAACAAGTGCCAATTACAAGATCATCATTTTCTTGTAAGGAAACAAAAATTTGTTGGTGTGAATTGGCATGTACATGTGATGGTGTTTGAATTCTTGTATGTGCACTTTGTCTAAAAACTTTCTATCAAAACTTGTTGCAATGAAAACATGCACATTCTTGCACTAGAAGGTGACACTGATTTGTTTCAATATGTTCTAAAACCTCAAATTGATGACCACCCTAAAGACGTCCTTAAGCTCAAATTTGGTTTTCAGATCTTGGACGAGACTGATTTTGATGAAGATGATGATGGGGTGATGATCCCAAAACAAAGCCTTCAAGATTTATTCTTTACATAAGTGTCCATGAATTTTTTTTCAATTTTCATTTTGTTTGGATGTCATCATGTTGAATTTTGATTCATCTTTGTCTAGTAAGAAAGATCAAAAAATTGCTTTAGTCATTGACAATGGCCAAAAGTTTTTTGTGATGTGGGTTGACATGTATTCTGTTTTGTTGTTATGTACATCATCATAAGTCCTTCCATGAGTCTAGGTCTACCATGTTATGCTTCACAAGTGGCAGATATGTATGCTACCCAACCAACATCCCCTTCGTCCACATCTTCACCATTGAAATCAAAGAGATATCATGTTGGAGTGCATTGTTATGTGGATGATGAAGTTTTAAAATCTAGTTCTACATGTACTTTGGAACATGTTTTGAAATGGAGTGGTTTGGCACTCAAAATGTTTTTTCCAGATTCCACCTTTGTTGCTATGAATGTGGATAGTTCCACTCTTAAATCAAATTATATTGTTTGGACGTTGTGTTTCCATCTCATATTATTGTTTTATTGTCATGTGTCATGGCTTTTTTATTTCTTGTTGAAGAATTTTATGGTTTCAATATCAATAAAATTTATTTTCAACTTGCACATAAGAAATTTAACCTTAAAAAACCTCAAGTTCATCTTGAACTTGCATTTGAAGATGTTAATTTATGGTGGAAAAAAATATTCCCAAGTTTTCCAAAGACTTACATGTGATGAAAATAGTATGAAAATAATCCTTCTTGTTCATTTGCAAATAAATGATTTTGGGCATACTCCTTTTATAACAAAGTCTTTTAATGTGACAATGACTTTGGGGGTGTGTATTTGGGATTGGAGAATCAAATGTTGGGGTCATTCATGTTTCCCAAGAGAAAGAAACTTATCTCACATTGCATTAAAAAAATCATATTGTTTTCAATGTTTTGTGCAAATTTATAATAAGACTTGTTTGGTTTATGCAAGTTTAAGATCTTATGGCTCCAAGTTCAGTGAAAAGTTCATAAAGTTGTAAGTTCATTTTTCTATACAAACATGTCAATACCAACCTAAATTTTGTCCTATTAAAATGAAGCTTGCCAATTATCTATTAAATTTGAATCATAATTTTATGTTAGTATGTGATTGAAATGTGTCATTTTCACAAAGAATTATCTTTTTCATAATATCAAAAATATCTTTATGGAGGTTGCTTTCTTTTCCATGCTGCATGCATGGATGAAGGATAAAACTTTTCAATGTTCTCGAAGCTTGAAAAGTAAAGATTGTTGTCCTATGCTTAATGACAAATTTTTTTTTGAAAGGTCAATCTTATTGTTTTCTTTAGGGGTATATACCTCAAAATGGTAGAGCCTCGTAACCTTGTTAAACTAGAGCTATGCAAAAATATTAGTAAATTTTGTTTCAAACATTCATAATTTCTTTTTTCATTTCATATGTGGGATCATTTCCTTTCTTGAATTTTGGGATGAAATTCATCCATTTAAAAAATCATTCATTTATTGTTATCAATTTCATCCAACATTCATCTATGTGTCCATATACATTTCAATTCACATGTACATGAAAAATTATACATATTTTGTACATACATTGTCTTTAATGGATGTCATAGTCAACCTTGGGTTTTTCATTAGAAGGGGGGTAACCACATGCACTCTATGAAAGCACGCTCGGTAAAGACAACCTCAAAACTACCAAACCATCATACTAGGCCAGTCATTAATATGTGCTAAACAAGAAATAACCATACCCGGCTCCATACCCGGCTGATTCTTTAAAAATGAAAAATGATCAAAGCACTGGACCCAACAACCGGATCTCTGAAAATAAGAAGTCAGATACCAGGAACCGGCTAATCTCTTTATAAGAATATGTAATTAAAAAAATTCAAAGAACCGCCGGACACTGGACAGAACGGTCAATAAAAAACAGGAACTACGCTAACCAGTGTGGTTAGCTCCGGGACAGCAACTGAATGAAATTTGTTTTTTCTGTCCATCCAACCACTCATCCATCCGGGATGGTGCGCTGGTGGGGGGGGTGCTGGTTCGCTCTGGCCAGTTGTTGATCGCACGACTTTAGTTGTATACCAATTATAGATACCTACCCAACGGATACATACGGTACACATACCTACGGTTCTCTTCTTCAACAATCGAAGATGGGCGCTATCGCTCGATGGCACGTCATTTCGGGACCTCGATCGGTCTGCGGATAGGGTAAATCATGCGCCAATGGCATCTAAGCTGACTAGACACACCACGGGCGAATTGAAAACTGCCTTCTCATTGGTTGTCTCAGACTGGGAAGTCTCTGAGTCTGACACGTGGACCACTTCTACTGGCTATGGGGAATCTAGCAGGAGGTAAGTACTGAGGTAGGCAGGAGACAATGATTGGCTACTTTTACTAGATCGGGTATGTAGCTAATTCAGCAATAATCGATTGAACAGTTACCATCTATTACTGTCACTAGTTAACTTACTAGTAAGAGGATGGCCCTCTGTCTGTCTGTCTGTCTGTCTGTGCCCTTGTGTGCGTCAGTGTTTTTTTTTTAGGAATTAAAAAAATTATGTAGCTTAAAGTGGCAATCTTCCATACGAACAAGTAGGAAAAATGGCGATCATCCGTAGGAATATTTAGAAAAATGTGTCTATAATCACAGATATGATTCATGAAGTATATAAGTTTTTTAATCTACCTTCTATATTTTAATGGCTACACACTGAAAACTAAATATGGAAATATGGACATTTTTTACTATTTATTTTGCTCACTTTCTGGCTATTGAAACCTTCAAAATCACTTCATTTTCGAATTTCGGCAATTAAAAGAAAAGGTTCGTGTGCAGGAGAGAGAATGACGTTTTCCTCCCTATCTCTCATCCACATGAAGATGGAAAAAATGGCGATCATCCCTAGGAATATTTAGCCAAATATGGCTATGAACCAGATATGAATTATGTAAATTTTCAATCTACCTTTTATATTTTATGGCTATATACCTAAAACTAAATAAATGAAATCTGGCGATTTTTTTTTTTTTTTTTCCTCTCTCTCTCACTTTCTGGCTATAAAAAGCTGAAAAACCTCCAAAATCACGTCATTTACGAATTTCGCCAATAAAAAAAAAGGGTTTGGTGTGCGTCGAGTCGAGTCGAGAGAGACACAGGCTTTCCTTTTGCGGTGTCGCTCGCGGTTGGAGACATGGCCGGTGTGTGCATGAGTTTTGCGTTTGGAGTCTTCTCTCGCTCGACTATTTTGTCTTCTTTCTTGTCTCTGCATTTTCTGGATTCTTCCAATTCTTGTTGCTGCAGCTCTTTTCGTTTGATTGATGTATTTTGATCTCGTTGAGCTTGAGAATCAGTCGTTTTGGAAATCAGCCCTTTTTGCCGTTTGTTTTCTGCTTCAGTATCGGTCGTTGGTACGCTGTTGCTGTCCTCTCCCGCCACTCCACAACACTTTTTTTTCTCCTCCCCCAGAGAACCTCGAAGGACGGATTATTTTGCCCGGATATTGTTGTGATTTTAATTCCTGTTGCAAGGAGCCAGGAGCCAGGAGGAGGATCTAGACCCTGATGCGCATGGCATCGGCAAGTCGCGCATGGCATCCATTGATATTATGCGACCACCGATCGTTACACGCTCTGGTCGTAGGATTCCTTCGCATGGAGTTTCTAGTAGCTGATGTGCTGTGAGACAGAAGGAACTTGCGGATGCTTGGAGCTGTGCCTTGAGTGCAGTTTGAACGTAGCATAAAGAAACCAGGAAGGAGACGGAAAGGAGGCGAAGCAAAAGGAGGATCGTAGGAGGGTGATGAGTCGGGCTAATCAAGGAGGTTGCTGTATCGCAATGTACGCAGGCACTCCGGCATTCCCGTCCAAGAATCGATATGTTATCATGTCAAGGTATCGTCCCATTGCACCGAAGCCGCTCGCTCCGAGCCCGGAAGCTGGCACGGATCCGTCAGGTCCGCAGACATCTTCCTCCCTCTATTTGGACAAGGGCTCCAGCAAGAAGCTCACAGAAGCCAAGGGGGGAAGATCTCGCAAACGGCAGACTGATTACTCGCCGGCATCAACAACAAGACATGCGAAGAAAGCTTCCGTCGCCGCTGCTCCTGACAAGGGCCGTAAGGTAACCACCACCACGAACAAGGCGTCGGTAACAGAGAGGTCCAAACGGAACGAGTCTGGTTTTCCCCGCAACGTCAAGCTGGAGGTTCCAGTAGTAGAGCTTACGCCAATTCTGAGCGACATCGTGGCCCCCGGAGGCTTGCAGAGGTTCAACGAAAGCACAGTTACGAAGTCGTCCAGTGAGTGTCTGAGAGGCAATCTCATGCCTCTGCCGTATGCTTCTGCTTCTTACGGCGCCGAGAGTGAAGTTTGTTCGGGCGAAGATGTTGCAGAAAGCAGGAGAACGGATGTCGTAACGCTCTCTTTACTGCCAGAGAATCCACTGCACGGGCCATCATCATCGCCGTCAGACTCCTCCTTTGTCAGCTCTTCGTACGCCCAAAAATCCAAGTCTTCTTCACTTCCAAGTTCATCCGCGCATGGTTTGAGAATCGACTGCAACGACGAAGGAGGAGGAGTAATCAATCAAGTTGTTGTTGCGGATACGAAGCTGACCATGTTGAGTAGAGGGGAAGAGCAGCAGCTGCGGGAGGAGGAATGCAGAGATCCGACGTGCAACAAGGGGCTGAAGAACAACCCAAAGAAATTCGAAGACATGCCAGTAGTGACAGACAACTTTGGGCCTGTGGCTGCTCTGGGTTTTGTGGAGCAGGTGATGAGCGGGAGCAGGACTACTCACGCTCCATCACACTGCCCTGCACGTAGCGACACAAGACAGGCTCCGAATGGACCGGTTGTGGATTGGTATTATCTCGACCAAGTGTATGCAACCTCATCTGATGCTATGCTGCTCACAGATGAACATAACAGCGTGCTATGGTCCAATTTAGCATTCCAGAGAGCAGCTACTGAGAAAACAAGTGGCAAGATGCAGGTGAGTTTGCTCATAAACAAGTGTTTCAGGGGCAGTATTGTCACATTGCCTGTTTCCTGTTTGACTCTACTCATTTGAGAAATTCTACACTCTTTCTGCATTGGATCTACAGCCCTGGAGGATCTTGTTAGGAAGTACCTTGGCCTGACATCGAAAGGACGATGCTTCAGAAATGAGTCCCTTGCATCAAGTATGACAGAGTGATTGCAGGACCATACTTGATGAATTGAAGCTGGTTAAACAGATGTTGCAGCTATGTTAGCATTAGTTGATCACCATCATCAGAGGTTCATGGTTTTGTTACCACTTTGCTCTTCTGAAGCTTCTTTCTCAGTGCCTGTGGCCCAAACTACCTTCAGCACACCGAATCCTTTTTGCTTCATGCTTAAAGGGCTCACACTGTATGGTAAATGGTACAACAAAATCATCCGTTTCTCTACTGCTACCCTAAGTGCACAGATTCTGCTGGGATGATGCAGTGTGTTGCATTCATGTCTGAATCTGAAAATATCTCAACCCAGAAGAGAGAGGAACCTTGAAATTCCCGATTTTCATCATTTCTTAATAATGCTTGAATTGCTCCGCAGGATCTGAAGCTCCTCCTATTGGGAGGCAGTTTTACAAGGGATCTTTATAGGTGTTTTGAAAACCAGGGGAATTATTGTCACAGTTTTCTTGAGAAGGGTCAAATCTGAGGACAGTCTGGGACAGGAATGAGCAAAATACTCTTTGCAATATGGATGGAAGATAATTTTGGCTGCATCTGCAGAATTACAGTAGATGGACAAGTGTACAAAAGGACCAAATTGAGCCTGAATTCAAGGTCCTTCAAGGTTCTTGGAAGAGCTCGCATGCTGCTCAATAGTTTTTGGCAGAGAAAATCTCTACACAACGTATGTCCAAGATATCTAGAATCTAATATGCACACAAGTTTTGCAGGATTGTTGTTCATGAACATGGGTCTTGTGCAGAGTACTGTGTTCACTGTAGGACATTTTTGCAAACTCTTGTTTGTCTTTCCAAATTCTCAGCTATTTGGAAGATACTAAACCTTAAGGCACTGGAGTTAGTTCAAAAGACAAATCTGGAATCTCTGACATTTGGTACCCAATGTCTTAACAGACCTCTTTGTGGCATACTCTTCTATAAATATGCTGGAAGGGGTTAGAATATTCATTAAAATAATGTGATGTTTCCTTGTGTGAACTGTCAGGGATGTTCCTTGTATGAACTCTAATGGTGGTGCTTTCACTTTCTCTGGTGTAGTCTGCAGGTCCACATATCAATCCACTGGGGATTCCAACCCAACTTGCTGTCTTGACATTTCAGCCCCGATACTCTGCTGCAAAGTGTAAGGCTGTTCTATGGGGTTTCTTGAAGAAATTCATCTTCCAAGAGGTTCATCCATGCTTTTCTGACAGCAAAGGGTTGGGAGAATGGATGTTTCAAGCCCAATTGCATGAACAACCTCAAGATTCGAGAACAGTGTCGTTTGATGCATCGATGGTTTTGAAGCATATTGTTGCCTATGAAGGAGACCTCTCATTAGGTCTTTCACCACACAAGGTTATTGCTCCACAACCTGTGCAAGCTGTTGGATCCACGATATGTCTAGAGTGTATAACCAAGGTCAATCAGCTTGCATCTCCAATGACAGGAAGAGTGGAGGCGTTCCAAGATCAGCTTGAGAAGCTGCTGTTGCCAAGTGTGATTACTGATGTGACACACAAGGTACGTTGGGTGAACACAGCATACAAGCAGATGGTGGGACAAACTGAATGTGCCTGGTTGAGTCCCAGAGTTGGAGGGAACCTGGAACCTGAAGTTCACTTGCGTAATGGGTTAGCTGGAGATGTCTCAATTGTCTTTGCTGGTGAGCAACCTCCAGTGGATGCAGCTGAGTTTTCTTGTCAAGTTCGTGTCCAGTGGCCAAAGAACAGAGGCAAGAACAGCACATTTGTCATCCCCACAGATGTGATAAGACTCGATGCGGACAGTTCAGGTCCTTTTTTGGTTTGGAAATTCAATATCTTCAATGACTGGCAACCACTGGGGATTTGAGGGGATTAGATGTTTTGAGAGCTTCCAGGCAACAGCAAAGGGGAACTCATCCATTTTTGAGGAATGGGATTGCATAATTCAACACATACTGAACAGGGGGTACTGAAGGGTGTGTCTTAAGACTGTTGACGGGCACAGAGTATGAAGTTTTATACCATTGGCTGCCTTTTCCCTTTGCTTTCTCTGTTTCAAACGAAGTTGAAGCAGAGAGTGTAAAGTCCTTCAGAGAGTTTTGTTCTTGAAGGAATGCTGCAGAGCATGGAACAGGCTGCTCTTGGCTTGGTGGTGAACTCAAAGTGACAAGACTCTTTCAAGTCAATGTGGCTTTTGTTGCAATATACACACTGGAAACTGTAGAGAGACACTCAAGTGGCTTTGCACTGTCTCTCTTGTGTAGAACAGAACCAATACTAGGAAAGTGACTGTAAATATTTACTTCATTACAAGCATCACTCTCAAATGGAGTTTGCATGCCTTGTGGTGAGAGAGAGACGAGTACTCGAAGTTAGCAATTTGTTAGTGGTAACACTCAGCACCTTTTTTGGTGTCTTATGGGAAATTGTGATGGTTTTAATGAGATTACTATACAGTGGAAGTGGAGACTGGTCTTGATAGGCTCGGTAGGTGTTTGTTTTGCAAATGCAGATGTTGGTTGAAAAGAAGCTCTAATATGTTGGGTGTGTGGAAGAGTGAATGTGTAGGGTAAGGCCCCAAGGTGAGCATCCCAAAAATAAGGGGCCTAGGACGAGGTGCTAGTTGAGTCCAGCATTATATTTTGAGATTGTCCTCCACCCTTGGGCCTTAACCTATTGTAAAGCAGGAGGCAAATGTTGTTATCATAACCCTAGTCTTGCTCTTCTGTTGGTGGGAAAATTCCCGTGTTATAATGTGTTGTCAAAATACACTAGGAAATGTCTGTTGAAATCTTTGTGTATAGAGTGCCTTTCAAATGTGAGTGTGGTACAATGCTGAGGATAAGAAGTTAGGAAAGAGAGTGAGTATGTTGGAACTTGATTTTAGGAGTGTGAAAATGGTCAATGATCGTATGATTCTTAGAGTATGAGCTCGAGGAGGAGTGGAGCTCTTGGTTGGTGCAACTTTTGAGAAGGTATAATATTGATATATTAATCCTGCAAAGGTTCTCTTGACCGATGGTTTTGTAATGGATCTCTCAGGAATCTCAGCACTTGTTTTGGACAAATTCTGTGGGTTTTTTTGAGAAAAAAGGGATTTCTTTTTGTGACGCAAATTTGATTAAATTGTCTTCTTTTTTTGGGTGAAAAATTTGCCAAATTTTTGATATAACACAACTGATAAAAAATCCCTGCTCAGGATCACTTCAGATCCTAAACATAAGGAAGTCCTACACAAAAGATACACCTATGCTTTGGTCCTTCTCCATTTACATCTAGATAAGTTCATTGATGTTCAGCATTCATTTTGATCAGCTAGCTGTTAGAATTCTCAGGTTCAGTTGCTTTTGAGTATATTTTTGGAGTCTTAGCATATCCTGTTTCCAGCATTCTCCTTCATGAGTTGTGTGTACCAATCTGTTCATTTTTACTTCATGACAAAAATTGCCTGGTTTTGCATACCTATTTATCCCCTGCAATCTATGGAACCAAAAATACTTTTAGCTCCATTCCTTCCTTCTACCTTCCTTCAATAAGTCGACATTCATACAACCACAACGCGTGCCAAGAATCTCTCTCTGTCTCTACTCCCCCCGACCCCACTCGGAACCTCGAACGTTAGAAAAGGCAAAACACGTCGTGCTGTGCTGCAAAGCAAACCAAGCGCCTGGATTACCATAGTCGTCCCCCTCCCTCAAGGAACTCCTGTGTACGACGAAGAAAGATATTGTCCCATATCAATTGCCAGAAAACACCGTTTCTTGCAGTATAAAGACCAGGTTCACAATGAGGAGAATTGCTAAGACTGCGTTGTCAGTGCAAAGCGAACTATTCTTTCGCCTTTTACTAAAGAATACCGTGCACAGGCCACACTCACCGGTTTATCTCCAATTTTTGGATTGCCTGTAACAGGGCGCCATACCATCAACATCAAAATGGATTAGATAATGAGTAAAACTGTTCCTGAAAATCTTCTGCCTGAGAGGAGGCTTTCTGCTTTTTTTTTCAGCGACTTCTTAAGTATTTTCATTAGAGTCAATTAATTGGCTACAAGTGTCCTCTGTCCTTAGAAGACTGTAGCAAATAAGGTCCTCAGAGCATCTCCACCGCTGCTCAGTGTGTGACTCCAAACAGCAAAATTTGTTGTGAGAAGGTAAAAATCTGCCGGTTTAGCTCAGCAAATTGGTTCTTCTGCACCACATTCACAGCAGCTTGCCATGGCTGGTAAAAGATGCAATTATGCACCACCAAAAAAGAGTGTGATAAATTGGACCTGACTGCGGCTCAGTACTTTTGATTGGTCGATCATAATGATTGGTCCAGGTGGTTTGCTATTAGTAGTAAGAGTGTGATAAATTGGACCTGACTGCGGCTCAGTACTTTTGATTGGTCGATCATAATGATTGGTCCAGGTGGCTTGCTATTAGTAGTTCCCACGTATATGCAGTTCCAGTTCCAGTTATTGGTGGGGTTGCCAAAAAACAAAAGAGCCAAACTTAGACATTTAATTTTATTGTCCAGAGTGACGACCAGAACGAACCAGCAGCCACCAATGCACCTGTTGGTCGTTTTGTCCACTGGATGGTCTGCGTTTTTTCATTTGGCATTAGATGGGGTTCATCACAGTCCATTTCTTTTCATTGCTGATCACTATACATTTTGTTTTGGGTTTGTTCTTTGTTGTTTTTTCTTCAGACCTGATTTCACACATAGCTACCCTACTCACCTTCCTACCTTCATAAATATTGTACCAACCTTGGTACCTTACTAATTATCCTAGTGACATAGCTACCTTAATAACTAATTATCCTACTGACCTAACTACTATATTAACTATTGACTCTACTAACCTAGCTACCCTGTTAACTGTATACCTTATTGATTTAACTTCCTTACAAATTTAACCATTGTATCAACTACCTACCCTACTAACCTAACTACATTACTATTTAGCAACCCTATATACACAATCACCCTATTGACATAAATATTTTACAAACTTAGTCACCTTGATAAGGTAACTTGTTCTTACATATTAACTTGCCTATCTACCTAGCTACCTTGCTAGTGTAACTTTCTTCCTATCTACTAACTTGCCTACCTACATGCTTATCTACTTTAGTAACCTATCTACTTTGCTCCTTGAAGTTCCTTTCTATTTACTAATTACCTACTAACCCAACTACCTACCTATATACCTACCTATGCACCCACCTTCCTACTTACCTCTTACGTTACAAAACATCTTTTCATGTAATTATTATATTTATGTACTATTGGATTATGGTTTAGGTTTAAGGTTGGGACACATAAATTAGTTAGCAAGTTTTTCACAAATTTATAGTAAGTAACCTAAACTAAACTAAATTTAGGGGGGAATTTTAGGGTTTAGACATATGTGACGTAATACAATTTCATTTTATATTTTTTTCAAAAAAAGTGGAAAAAACTAGTTTGGAAAGATCACACAAAAGTAAAAGACATATATTTTCTTTTGGTTTTTTACAAAATTTATTTGATTTTTTTTTAATATTAAGGTTTTTTTTCGGTTAGTAAATCTATGGAATTTAAAAGTTTTATAATTTGGTTTCTAAAATTTTCCCTATTTATTTATTTAGTTTTGCATTATATAATTTGTATATTTTGTATAATTTTTTGAATTTAAGACATATATCATTAAAACTTTTTATGATTTAATGTTTAGGAATTTGCTTCATATATATCAAAGTTTAAGGTTTATATTTCAGACTTTGCTCATTGTATTAGTTTTTGATCTTATCATTTGTTTAGATCTATAACATAATTATGAATCTCCTTTATTCCATTTGTTCCATAGTTGTTAAAGTTCAATATTTCCTAACCCACTTTTGTTTAAATGCAATATCTATATCATATTGTGATAATTCATTAACCATGAAACATAAAAATATTTTTTAAATATTTGATTCTTCGCCAATACATCATGAAATTCATGTTTTCAAAATTATTTATTCACCTTATAATATGATTTAACATATATAAAAATGAACATAATGCAAAATTGGTCACATTGATGATATAGGGGGTTAAGGTTTAATGTAAAATTTATTACTTAATTTTAAAATTATGGTTTAGGTTTGAAATTTGGGACATACGAATATTACAATGGATGTAAAAAAAGCTAATAACTATTTACAAAACCTATATGCGGGTATTGCAATGGATGTAAAAAATCGACAACTATTTAAGACACCTATATGAGGGTATTACAATGGATGTAAAAAAATTAGCAACTATTTACGAGACCTATATGTGGGTATTGTATATTTGAAATGGCCTTATGGAAATTATAATAGAAAAGGTGTAGGTATTACACAATGTTCATTTTGATTTTTGTGAACCCTAAAAAAATTAATGTGACCTATTCATATGGGCTTATTTAAGTTTTGATTCTTAATTTAAAGTATTAAGAAAATTGTGAAAAAAGAAACATATATAATTAACCATCTACACATCAAACAAGTATGACTAGAGGAAAATATTATATTGATAAAAGATGTACAAATATGGGTGGATCAATAATGTTAAAAAACATAATGAAAAAAAAGATTCTTTGTAATATATCAATGGACCAAAATTCAAAAATTGAGTAGTCCAAAAAATGAAAAGGTTGAAAAAACTTAACGAACTGTATAAAGTGGAAACCTTAAAGCATATCATTATCTACAATCTCGTGTTTAACTTGGTAAGAAGCTGTTGCATTTGTAACCCTTGTTACATGACGAACAATGTATAAATGGCAGCATTGCATCTCAACTTGAATTGCATTTGCAACAAACTCTTCTTTTGTTGTGCATTAAACCTTATAAACATCCAAAAACCATCAAGTTAAACCTTAACACCACCAAAGAAGAAAGCGATAGCAACAAGTTGTTATTGCCTTCTTCATTGGAACACCACCATAGAAGAAAATGTGTTGCCACGCTGTCGTTTTCTTTTTTTCAAACACAAAAAAGAAGGCCACCATGTTGTTGCCGTCACTTTTTTTATTGTAACAACACCATAGAAGAAGATGACGACACATTGTCATCATCTTCTTTTTTTCTAACAAAAAATAAGGCAATGACAACAAGTTGTTGTTGCCTTCTTTGCTTCAACAACACCAAAGAAGAAAGCGATGGTAGTTTGCTACCATCACTTTCTTTACTAGAACACCACCATATGAGAAGACGACGGCTTGTTGCCACACCATCCTCTTTTTTTTTTCTTTTTTTTTTAAACACAAAAAAGAAAGCGACGACAACTTGTTGTCGTTGCCTTTTTTGTTCTAATAGCACCACAAAATAAGACAACGACGCATTGTTGTTGTCTTCTTCTTCTCTAACACAAAAAAAAAGGTAACAACAACAAGTTGTCGTTACCTTTTTTGCTTGAACACCAACAAAGAAGAAGGCAATGGTAACAAGTTGCCATCGCTTTCTTCATTGGAATAACACCATAAAAAAAGATGACGGCACATTGACAACATGTTCTCGTCTTCTTCTTTTCAAACACAAAGAAAACAAAACACACAAGAAAACAACCAAAAAAAAACCAAGAGAAAGGAGGGAGCTTAGAAAAGAAAAAAAAACACAAAGAAAAAAGAAACCATAGATAAGAAAAAAAATGTAAAAAAAGGAGGGAGCTTACTTTCAATCTCTTACTTTGCCCTCTCACTTTTAGTTCCTGCTTCTAACATCCTGTTTCTGACTTTTCATTTCAAGTGCTTTCTTCGTGGCTTCTTTTTCTTTTCAAGCAAAAGAAAAGAAAGAAAAACACAAAGAAAAAAAAAAAAAATTGCAGAAAGGGAGGGAGATTACCTTTCTTTTTTCAATTCTGCATTTGGGATCAAGGGCTCGTCTTACTTTTTCCTCTTCACATTCCTTCAACATTGAACTCTCCACCTTCCTCAAGCCTTGTGTGTCACATCTCCTCAAAGCTCTGTGCTACTCAAGCTCAAGAGCTCTCCCGAGCTCTAGAGATGGAATGAGCGGGAAATGAGGTGAGGGAGGTAGGAGGGGGGTGGGGGGGGGAGTAGGTAGGAGATGAAAATTTTGGAGCAGAAAAGGGGGCTGAAAAATCCTTGGGTAGGGGAAGAAGATGTGTTTTTGGTTCATCCCCAAAACGGCTTGAACAACCTCATTTAAACTAATGCATGGGTGGCTACTGGTTCACTCCAGCCCAAAGTGACATGCTAAACACCAGTGGAGATGCTCTTAAGGGTTGTAGTGCTGTTACAACTGGCGACCGAAAAAGTGTGTAGGTCTAGATGTGGTTTTTTTAAAAAAAATAAAATAAAAAATATTATTATTATTATTATTATTATATTTTAAATAATTTTTTAAAAAATAAAAAAAATAAATTTTTATTTTATAAATTTTTAATTTCGAAAAATGGCAAAAGAATCCCTAAGAACAATAAATTCTAAATCTTTTTTGTTTCATTTTTAGAAAACCGAAAATCGACAAGTTGTGAAGTTTCTCCACCAAAGAAAACAACTCAGATTCTAGATGTGGCTAATTTAATTATTTATATGTCGAAAAATGACCTAAAAATCCACAAAAATCACAAAAATTTCAGTTTCTTTTTGTTTTTTTGTTGTTTTGCCATTTTCTGAATTTTTTTTGCAAAGTTGCGAAATTTTGCCATTTAAAAAGAAACACTGCTTGTGAGCTCTTCAAGATCCATCAGCTTGCAAGTTGGTACATCAGCTGCCTTTCTGTGCTTTTCTTTCGAGGGCCAAGGAAGCTCAGGACAAGATGTCTCATCAAACCCTAGGACCCCCATGTCTTCAGCATAACATTGGATTGTAACTAAGCTGCATGTTCTTCAAGATTTGCACTCAGAAAGCAAGGCGACATCTTTTGTCTGCTCGGTTCAGTTTGAGGTGGATTGCAATGATACAATAATCTCAGGTTCAGGATGGCTTGGTCACTTCAAATTCTGTTCTATGCACCACACCTGCAAGTTATGATGGATGCAAGTCATGATGAAACGATTCTTCATAGATTGGCAGTTTTCTTGATCAATATCATAAACATTGTGCAGGGATCTTCCATGATTTGAGATCTGTGCCCAAGGCCAGTAGCTGGGATTTTTTCACTTTTTAGAAATAGTGACAGGCTGGTACCTTCCACTGATCAGAAGTATAGCTTGGCTGGTACCTTCCGCCGCAGAAGATCCCGCTTGCTGAAAACAGGTTTCTTGAGGCAGGTAAGGGAGCTGAAAATACAAAGGAAGAATCCAGGCAGGGCTTTCTGAGTTCAAAACTTTTGAAGCTTTGATCTGACTTTTAAAAAATGTCCAAAAAATTGTTAAATGATTGATACAAACTAATGAATGTTATGGACGTATTTTCTGCATTATGAGGGATTATGATTGTGGACGAGCCTTTTGTTGTTCCTGTAATTTTTGTGCTGCAGGATGTAGTTAAGTACCTTTACCATTCATTCCAGCATCTTTCTTGATGAATATTTATTTATTTATTTCACTTTGAGAATAAAAATAAAAATTTCCTGAAATCCTTTATGGTGGAGGTGGGAAAAAAAAATGCCAAGTAATTTTGCCACTACTTAGGCACACTGCAACATCAAACTTTAGGGCAGGGGCAGGCAGTCAATAGTAATGTGAAACAAATTTCTAGAACTTTCAGAATTGTGAGCAGCTGATTTTGAAAAAAATTGGCATTTATTCGAAAAAAGTTTAATTACTGCTGAAATTAATTACGGTGAAGGTATTACGATAAGCTGTTAATAAAAATGTTAAATTGACTGGTACAAACTAACGCATGCTATGGATGTATTTTGTGCATTATGGGGGATGATGATTGTGGATGAGTTTTTTTGTTGTTCTTGTATAAATTTGTGTGTAGGGTCAGCCTGTCTTTCTACTAGGTACGTAGTACGTGCCATTCTAGGGTTTGTAGAGCTATAGCGAACTTGCAGAGTTTGGTGCTGGAGCTTGCAAAACAAGAGGAGGAGGAGGAGGAGGAGGAGCAGGTATGGATGAGAAGCAGCGTACCTCGGATCTCCCTCACAGCTATGCATCAATAAGTGGAAGGAGCCAAAGCTGCAGCCAAAAAGTTAGAGCCGGTTTCCTCAGCGGTGCAGTTTTCGGAGCCAGTATGTCTGGTTTGTCCGCTGTGGCCCAAGCTTCCCAACTTCAGATCAGGTGGGTCTCTTCTTCTCTCATATATATATATATATATATGATGATGCGCTTGTGGGGTAAGTATTTCTGTTTCAGTGGCTTCTGTCTAAATTAGGGTTTAAGGAGCTTATCCTGATTTTGTGATCATTTAGAGTAGATGCAAGAGATATAGAGGCATGAACTATTCTCACCTTCTTGTGCATCTCAACGCCTGGTTTTTCCAAAGATTGCTTTCAGTGGATTTGCCGCCCCCATAAGATCTAGAAATTCATTTCAAAACAGTTCTTAGGGTTTGTCTTCAAAGGTCCACTGTGTCTTGTGCTTCAAGGCATCTTTTAGGTGCTTCTATGAAACCATTATCAATTCATTGGGAAAAAGAATGACCTGTAATCTGCTGGATGTGGGTCTTGAGATTAGGCTTTAGGGTTCACTATGAATGCTTTGGATCATTTGAGCTATAACATTGGCTGGCAGGTTTCCTGATGCAGTGAGAGCAGTGGTGGGGTCATCATTAGCAGGTGGTGCGGCATTTGGAGGTGCACTTGGAATTTATAGAGGAGTTGTGTGTTCACTTGAGCACATGCGAGGTTGCTACCAACTTCCACTTGTTGAGGGTCGACTCTTAGATTCTATGTTGCATGTCTTTCAGAAGATTAAAAAAAATTGCAATCAACTGTAACAGGTACCTCAAAGGGGTCTAATCTGTCCTCACTTTACAGTTCTGTCTTATGCATCATGGTAGAGCAGGGGTGCAGGACATTAAGAACTCAATGATAGCGGGCGGCATCGTGGGGGTGCTAAGTGAGCTCCCTGTACTTTTCCGGAGCATGGTTATCACAAGATCTGATATGATGGCAATGGAACAGGTATGTTTGTGGTTTTATAACCATGTGCTCAATTGCTTTAGCAAATTGTGCATACTTTTCTGTTCTGATACATCCTATTTAGATGCTTTCTCCAGTATTGCAATCAATTTTGATTGTCAAGGCATGCATGATGAAACTGATGTGAAGAGAAGGATGATGAATCTTGTTTTGCCTCTACATGCAGGGCCTGCCTCTGATCCGCCCTCGACCACGGTTCCTCACAAATGCTGCAGGTAAGTGGACAGAGTTGTACCTTATCCTGATTTGCACTAACATGGCCCAGTTTGTTGATAAGAGAACATTTTCTGTGTACATATTGAAGTGGGTCATCAAGCTCTGAGATCATTACAGGATAAGGGGCAGTCAGGCATTTGGAAGTTTGTGGCAGTCCTCTGATATGTCTGGTTGACCTCAACCTACTTAATGAAAAGCCCATCTCTTTGAGGAAAGGAAGGAAAATTCCCTGATAGACTGGGTTGAATACTTGTTCTTGGGAAAAGAAGGGGATCGTCCTCTGACTGCAGGGTTGTGCTTGCATTGGAGTTCAATAAATGATTATCTGATTTTGAGCATACATACTAATTTGAGAATGACACCTCTGCCACACAAGGGGAGTTGTCTTTGATGTACGCCGTGTCACTCATTTTAGACAATGGGTGTAGACTGATGAGTGGGGTGGAGTTGAAGAGCACGTGAAGTTTTTACAAGACCTTCACCAGGCTTAGTTTAAGAACTCCTTATGCATTATTAGCTGTGACCAAGATTTTTAAGTTCAGGTTAGTGTTAGGATTCCATTGTGGATGTCCGATAATAGTACCAGTCTCACAATTACACAGGGCTGAATGTTGATTTTGGTATGCAGCTGGGTCAATCATTTGTGGGGTAGTTTATCTGGTGGAATCAGCCATGAGGCCCTCATCAGGGCCACTTCCTCAAGGCTCTTCTTCCTCGAGGCAGCCACCAGTAGATGCAAATACATTGGATAACCATGATGGACAGGACAACAGTGGTACAGATGTAGACACATGGAGTTCTACAGACAGGCTGGACTCCAGCAGTGAATGGATCTTGAGGGACTCACCTGACATTGATGTAACTGAAAGTAAAGAGTTGGATTGGGGAACAGAGTAGATTGAATCAATATTGGAGCGAGTCTCAACATTGGAAAGGTTCAAATCACTCTCACCTTTTATGTCTACATGGTTGATTGGGTGTCTTTGTCCTGTCACATTACTGCCCTGAATGTGGCATTGGCTACACATTGAAGCCTTTAGAAGTCACTTCGGGAAAGTCAAACTAATGAGAGTGACTGCACATCCATGTCAAAGCTACGATCACATCTCCTAGGTCCAGAAGTTTTGTTTCTGAAGTTTGAGATGGAATGCCATGGGGCCCCTGGCTGCAAGGACCTAAGCTTATATGGAGAAGGCAGATAGCAGTACAGCTCTATGATTGCATCTGGGTGACATTAAGCTTCAAAGAGCGATAGAATGGGTATTAGGAACCCCAACATATCTGCAGAGCATCTCCTGTGTTGCTCAATATGAGACCCTGGATTGTTACATCTGAGTGTCAAATGTTTCTTACATCCATGTTTAGTTATTTACTTTTTTCAAACCCCACCCATAAAACTAAAATAGGACTGCAAATAGGTGGTAAACTACTAATATCAAAGCACCTGCACCAACCATTACAATTGGCCAATCAGAAACAGGAAGCAGCAGTCAGATCATATTTATTACACTCTTCTGTGGCAGGTGTTAGGCTTTGTTGTAACTTTTACCAGTCTCAGCAAACTGTGCAAAAATGCTAGGCCAAAACTGTTTTGCTGAGTCAAACTGGCATGTTCCAATTTCGGCCAATTTTAATTTGCAGGGTCACATACGGAGCACAGGTGGAGTTTCTCTAAGCAACACAAGTTAGGATTCAAATTCATGTGATCTCAATAGCATGGGCTTTTAGAGACTTGAATTTTTGGAGGCACAAAAAGAGTTCATGGGTTTACCTCACCTTGTATGGACATTACACAGCGAAGGTAGGATCTCCAATGAATCCCTGTTTCCTTGTTCGACCATTTCAAGCCCACCTAGAAACTTTGGTCAATGGGTACTCCTAATCACATGCCATGACCATAGTCCGGAAGAAAATATAATCATCATGAAATTGTGTCATGTAGGACAACATTGTGTTTGCTTAAAATTGTGTAACCGCCACAATCTGCTCATGTGGTCATAACTACACATTGCAGCAGGCTATAAACTTTGAAGCAAATGGTTGAGACTGAAAGTGCAGGAAGATACCCATGACTAATTTCCAGAACTCTATCTCCATGATCTGACCGGGATTTCAGGAGTCGAGTATCTGCAGAAACTGGTTGGATATGTCGTCTGCTGTCAATGAAGCTTGATATGATCAGGATCTGGAGGAGGTTGTTGTGTTGAGTGAATTGGTTTTGGTTTACTGGCTGCAGGATCTGTGCTCCTCTCTGATTGAGAGGACAATACTAGCACCTGTTCCAGTCCTCGTCATTCACATGTATGCAATAGTACTTCCATAATCAGCCTCTAATAGGTACCTAGCTAATTTGGGAATTGGGTAGCCTCTGTTTATGTCTACTTTCCCTGATGATCATTGAAAAGATTGATCTTGTGCCACCCCCACGAACCCTCACTTAGAAGACACTGAAGATTTCAAACTAAAACCCCTGCCCTGTTTGCTTGCTTACATTCATTAGCAATCTTTTGCATAAGACCTGACTGATGAAGCTTCAATGCGGAACACACCAGTGACGTACTTACTGTCAACCTTGAAGGGCACCCAAGCAGGAAGTGAAAGGAGCTAGTGGACCCAGGAGGACAAAGAAACATACAGAGCATGAAGAGGGTACTGAAGAGGATTCAGTGCAAGGCATTTGTATACCTGCACAAGGAATAGCAATAGAACAAGCACTCCAGCCACCAATGCAATCCCACTTTGTGTACACAAAAGGGTTCTTAGTAGCCACACTGCTCCTGTCAGCAGTACTATACCCCAGCCTACAACCACCTGCAAGAAAATCAGTTTTTCCAGCTCAATGTAAATCCTTGTAAACCTACCCTTAATTCTTTTCAGCCTCTGAAAAGCCCATGAAGAGGGTGGTATTTTGATATGTTTCATTCCTGGATAATTGGACAAAAGTACTCTAGACTTTGAAGGGACAACAACAAAGCTTCTGGACCCTAGACTCTAACAATGAAAATGGTCAAAGTGAAAATTCCCCAAAGAGACTGCTGAAGTTCCACATGCAGAGTGACTCCAAAAATTGGATGATCCAAGACAACAATATCCTGATTGCTTATGGAGGCAACCCAGACAATAATTTCAAGAAAGGTAAATTATTCAGTCTCAGTGGATGCTGGATCATTGCATATAACTCACAACAAGGGGTCGAATGGGGCGAGGATCAGGTTGGTACAAATGCTCTCCAAATGTATTGGCTTTTACATGCTGGTCCAGCATCATGTCCTGATCACCACACACCCACTCAGTTCACTCATAAATGCCTGTTGGGAGTGCAAATGCAGCTCAAGCAAGAATTGCACTTGGTGTAGCTGAAGACTTGCCAGAAGTGCTCATCACATAATCTTCTACAACATAACTATGTCACGGATGATGTTGTACAAGATTTTGTCATTGGCACAAACCAAGAGCACATTGATCAGCACCTTCTTATGAAAAGCTTCACGACACCATGCTGCAATCTCAATGTCAGTTGTGGGTAGCTGCTTCATGGGCACCCGCCTCACATGCACATGCACCTGCAGGCATGCATGATGTGAGTTCTCATCAAACATCCCAGACCAGAATTCCCTATACTTCCTACCTTGTGAATTGTTTGCAATCTATACCCATGGACCATTGTATTTCAGGTTGATGATTATATTTACCACTGATGACTGGCACTTGAGTATTCTGAGAATGGTTGGATTTGGTGCTTCCTTGGAGATTGCAACTGTCATATCATACACAACAGGCACAAAACCACGCAGATTTTGCACTGCTGACACAAATCCCTGCATGTCAGGAAACACATAGAGAAGGCTGTCAAATTTGTTTGATTGTAGTTAGTAATCCCATTGGAAACAATGAAATGGAGAGAATCCATGTCAGAGGCATAGTAAGTGGGGAAGTTCAAGAGTGGAATACAGGAATTTTGCCTTGGTCCTAGGAATGAGGACATGTTTGGGGATCTGCATTCCAACAGATACTGCATATTCTTGTGCAGCTGCAAGCTTAGCCTTTGTGAATCGTGTGCCCTCCACAAAGAGAGCCACCCACATTGGCCGAGGAAAACTCTTGAGCCTTTCAAAGCCTCTCTGCAACATGAAATCATCACTGTTCCCACTCTATCAGTTTGATCTGTGTGTACATAAAATCAGTCAGTCAGAGAAAAGAAAGAGCAATTGCCATGGTGACTTATGAGTATGTATGGCCCAAGTACTAGGTTGTGTGAAGGCTTAGGGTTTAGGGTACACAGGAAGTTTGCAGCTGAGAACTTAACCTTCAATGTGGTCTCATCTCTGGCCCAGTTTCTGGCCAAGAATACATACTCCGATAACCACATTGACCAGCCTACCACCTGTGTCAACCCCACAACTCCTCCCAATGACCCCGGCTTCAGGTTTAATGTCTAGACTTTAGCTAATCATCATAAATGTACTCAAGCTCCAACATTAAATTCCTTCTCCAGGCCAGAAAATGAAGCAGAGAGAGAGCCCAGTGGATGAAAACCCCAGCAAGTTATAGGTGGAGGGGGAATTAGGAGAAAGAAACCGGTAGGAACTTTGTGGACATCTTCATCACAGCTCGAGTGCTACCAAGACAACCAACTCGCTGCAGCAGTCCCCCCAACAAGCCAGATATTGTCACTTGCAGAGTTCTGAATGGCAGAAAGCAATCACACTCAACCCTAGTACTCAGCCCTCAATGGACTGTCTACCTTAAAGCCACACACAACAATGAGGACACTGTGCAGTGGGACAATTCTGACTGGAAAATTTAAGCTTCAAATGCAGTCTGCAAATTGCTAAAGCTGATGAAATATTGTCCATCTCAAATAGGGTTTTCGTGAATTTGCAACTCTTCTGTAAATAACAGACCTGTGAAGAGCCTGGAGAATGATAAAATGGGTACTACTGAAAGAACCCATCTAGCTCAGTGACAACAATTTTGCACCGGTGTCTAGTGAAAAAATTACAAGCTGCAAATCCCTGCTTGAGTTCAATGTAGACCTTCATATAATGAGCTAAAAAATGTGCTATTGGCCCACAAGAAATCACAAGGCTAACAATGCATTGGAATTGAGAAACCATGTTGAGAAACTAAACTGAATAACAAAACACATGTTTCAAGGAGCTCATGGAGCAGAGATGAACCTGGGCCAAGAGCCAGCCAACCAACCAGTCAATATCACTGCTGTGGTTACAAATCAGAAGAGCATGCTCATTACCTGTGAAACAAAATTCACAGCCCAAAACCCCCCATCACCACCACCACCACCACCAACATGTTGTGTTACAGCTTCTACAGGGAGCTACAGCTAAATGTCTGAACTTGTAACCCATAATACCATGATCAGTTGCATGGAGTCATGGGTTTAGGGTCTAGGGTTTACTCAGTCTTGGAGGCATGTGAAAATGTCTAACGTTATGACTTAGGTCATCCGTCAAGTTCTTTCAAATTTCATGACATGCTTCTTTTATTATATTTTGAAAGCAGCATCTAATTCAGCAGTAATTGAATCCAAGAAACACGTGCTTTTCATGCATGCAGTCTAGTTCCATTTGAAAAACATGTCAAAGGAAAAGAAAGTAGGGTTTTGCCCTGAAAGACTCAACCCACCCATGAGCTTCCAAGTCTCTGCATCTGTGTACAATCGTACCTGCCAATCACCAGTTTGTCAAGAGACCAACAAGTTTCTGAACATATATGTCATCCTCTCTTGAACTGCAAAGAATTGGCTTCAGTGGGATCTCTGGAATCGAAGGACTTGGGAAAGTAATGTTCAACAAAGTTGATTGATCATGTGAGGTTCACAGTTCTACCCCACAGAAAGAAATGGCAGAGCTGATCATGCATGCATGGCATACATGGAACACACGGTAGTAGCAAACAACATGAGCAACAACAATGGGGTTGGGTTTCAGGTGGCCGAAAGGGAGGAGGAGAACAAAACCTTGACACCAGCCCACCAGTCAAGCAACCAAACCAGCTCCGACCACAGGCTCTCCATCAGCATTATGTTGGCTAGTCTGTAAGCCTTTCTTGAAAATGGCAAAAACAACAACACTGACAACACCTGCAAGGCATTGACCACGAAGCCAGAGAATAGGAACATGAGTCCCAGAAGAAACCCAATCATGGTGAGCCACCAGCTTTCCTCCATGTTCACCACTTGATCTCTCTCTTTCTTGTTGCAAAGGATCAGCAGCTGCAAAGGGCAAAAGGCAAAGGTGGTGGGTTCTTGTTGCTGCATGCAAAATCACATTCTTTTTCTCAAATATATACCACCTATGCTCGTGATCCTCTCCGCCTCCTCCTCCTCCTCCTCCTCATCCTCCTTCTGTTCAACTTCTGGTGGATAGAACCTGGCATCATTAGTGATCTTTGGATGATAAGTATGGATGATAAATGAACAGCAATTCAAGTTTGCCCTGCACTCAGGCTGAGGAGACACACACATATGTGTTGGGAATATCAGCATTGGGCAATTCTTTGATCTTAAAGAACCGCCGGTTCTGTTTCTCTAAAATATTCAGGGACCAGAGAACCGCCGGTTCTGTTTCTCTAAAATATTCAGGGACCAGAGAACCACTGGCTGGTTCCAGGTGCATGTCAAACACCTTAAGGAAAGTGGCTGTTTTCATGAAAGAACAATCTGCGGTTCTCTGGCTGGTTCTTTAAGGAAACAAATTCCATATTTTTTGAGAACCATGGTTACATACCAAAACCAGTTCCTTTGATTTTTGGAGAACCAATGAGTAAGTGGGTATATACCAGTGTTGGCCAGGTATTGGCTTTTAGTCATACCAGGTGGGCAGGGCATTTTTTTAAATACCATTTGTGAAGCCTAGAGGGCATGGGCATTGGAAATTTTTAAAGCAACCTATACCCAGTGGGCACGGTCATTCAAGATTTTTTTTTTTTTTTTTTCACAAGGGCTTGCATAATGGGCACAAAAACGAGTGATGCATGTTGAACATAAACCCCAGCATGTGCATTAAAAAATATTGTCATAATTGACATCATTTTCAAATTTTTTGAAAAGGAGGAGTCCAAAACAAATTTGAATGTTAGAAATGATCACATAGAACTTGTGTATGTATAAATTAATTGCCTTTGGCATAAAAAATGTGTTTAGAAAGCTACATGTATATGTTTCAATCGTGCTTCAATCACTAACTACCAAACTTAATGTAATTGCTATAACTAAAAAATTGCAACCTAAGTGATCCACCAATTTGGATTTGTCGTTGTTTGATGCCATAAGAATTGGCTAGTTCCTTGAGCTCTAGCTTGTGCAAAAATGACATTCAACTTCAGTAGTAGGTGCAAAGTGCATTCTTAGACTCTCTTAAGCATACACACAAGCAAGCAAAAACCTTCAAGCAAACATGCATTCAAGTTCATACAAAAATTGATGTTGCACATTGAGTTTCACTCAACATAATCACATCAAAGTCTTCTACAACTCAAGAACTTTGCATCAACATTGCAGAAATCAAACAAGCAATTGCATCACAAACCCAAATCCGCACAAATCATGTATATTCAATTTTAGCTAGGCCAATCAATTAGACCCTTGTTGAAATAGTGGAAACAAAAACATATTCAATTGGACCTAAAACAATGGGAACATAAATATAAAATCAATTGGACCTAAAACAATGGGAACAAAAACACATAATCAATTGGACCTTAAAACAATGGGAACAAAAACACATAATCAATTGGACCTTAAAACAATGGGAGCATAAACATAGATTCACAATTGACATAGAATCAAATGGAATCTTGTTGAAACAATGGGAGCATAATCACAACTATTTAAGATCCAACAATCAACACAAAATCAATTGAACCTTGTTGAAATAGTGGGAGTAGAAACACATAATCAATTGGACCTAAAAACAATAGGAGTAGAAGCATAGATTCACAATTGACAGAATCAAATGGAACCTTGTTGAAACAATGGGAGCATAATCACAACCATTCAGGAACCAACAACCAACACAAAATCAATTGAACCTTATTGAAATAGTGGGAATAGAAACACAACCATTCAAGAATTAAAACCAACACAAAATCAATTTGACTTTTGCTAAAATAATTGGACTAAAAACAAAATCATTCAAAACTAACATAAACCTCAAAATACATTGACAACAAGGACTCATAGATAATGCAAATCAACATTAACACCATAGACCCCTATTTATTAACACTAACCTATATTGTGAAGGTCTGAAAATTTCAGGGTGCTTCAAGTTTTTTATAGAATTTTTCTCATCATTGTAGCACTTTGCCTTGAGGGGTTAAAGTAGTTGCATTCAGGGTCTCCTTTTTGTTCCTTTAGCATAGTTTGGTTTCCAAATTATTTTGCACCATTCAACATCACAAGTTGAAACAACATGTTAATCTTCTTTAAACAAATTAAAATCAACAATCAAATCTTCATTCTTAGCAACTACACCGTCTTCAGAATTGAGGAATTCTTCAAATGATTTAGGCCCATTTGTGCATCCGAATTTGAGATCATCTAGCCAATTTTTCATAATTAAAACCAATTTATCCAAATTTTCAATCCTAAGCCAACAACGTTTCAGACTTGTGATGACCCTTGCCATACTGAAAATCCTTTCAATTTCAATTTGGGAACCAACAATTCCCATCTCTTGTTGTGCAACATAAGTTAGATTTGGAAACCATTGCTCATGTTTTGCCCACCTAGTAAATGGATTGAAAGGATCTGTTGGCACTGTAATCCTCTTGAAAAACGACAATTCAGTTCTAATGAACCCCATTGCAGCTTTTTCAATAGAAGCCAAGGATCCAAATACATTTAGCTTAACAATTATGGATGCAACAAATGTAACAATGGTTGAATTTGGTGTTAAGGCTTGATAAACAGTGAGCAAGAATAACATCTGAATCTTTTGATCATAATCCGTAGCAACCTACATGGCCAATTCAAGGCCAACATAATCTTTAACATTTGAATTGCAAATTCTTGAAACATAAGTCAAATGTAAAAACCAGTATAATATGAACATGATAAGGCTAAATGATCATGCAAAAGGGTAAAAACGGGCTAATAGAAGCCAATGGCAACCTCCTAAATCACTATGACTAGTTTTGAAAAGATGATGTGGCAACACAAGATTGGATGAAATGCCACGAAGTAGTGTTAAACAACGGTGCTTAAATAATGTTTTTATATTATTTCACTATGTTGAAAAGCACTAATTATGAGCTTTAAAATGTGTTGAAAGGTATTCCATATTATTGGATTACTTTCAAATTTTACTAGATGTTAAATTAACATATTAAAAAGGGCTTCACATAAATACAACATATACCCTCAACATTAACTTAATGTATTAGACTTATGAACATCAAAACCAAGGACTAATTACGCCAAAATTGGCTCCTATTAACTTGGTTTTACCCAAAAGCCAAGAAAGACTTTAGCACACCAATAATTTTAGCTTGCATTCAATACTTAAAATGCAATAGCTTGGAATCAAAATTAGTAATTTGCACCAACAATCACAATCAAATAATTAGATCATGTTTTTGGAAGAAAATAAATTAAACCTTGGGCAAAAAATTCAAAAACAATCAAACCATGTACTTGCATAATTTCATTTGTATTGGAATTAGTGTTTATCATGCCCGTATGCATGGCCTCATACATGATGGCCGATTATAGGCATGCCAATCATGCCTTTTAGGGTTAATGTATGTTCTTAGGTTATTGTACGCTATTAGGTGTTTTAGGGTTATGGCTTGTTTAAGGTTTAAGCTTGTTGACAGCTATATAAAAGGCCAAATTTTTCCCTTCTCTTGTTAGTTTTTCTAGAATTCCTTTGTCAGGGAGAGTTTCTTCCATAGTCAAACTGAATTTCTAGATGTTCACGATGGCTATTACACAGCCACCATTTACATACATTATGTTTTCTTTTCTTATTTGCAATTTAATTCTAGAAAAACTACTTTCTATCATTTAATGTTGAAAGTGGTAGATTTTTCTTGGTTTTGAATTTTTTAGGTTTCTTTTGCTTGCTAATTACTTGAGTTGCTACTATTTTTTTTAATTTTTTTTTACTCTTATATTGCAACTACAATAGGAACAATAATAACCATAACTAGTAATAGCGCAAGCAAAGGAAAAGGGGCACTGGAAACAAGCTATAAGCTATGAAGTTCTAAGTTTTGAAGCTTCGAAAGGAAGAAGGAGCAAGCAGTTCCAAAGTTTGTTTTACTAGTAACTTTAGGTCTTGGAAACACGTGCACACACACACACAAGGTTGGATTACAGTACAAGATCTGCACTAGCTGATGCAACCCCACATACATTTACTTTCCTTCTACATGGGTTTTGAGGTTAGCATTTGGGCTATGCAGTCCTATGTGTTTTTGAGCTTGTAATCATATAGTGAGTAGCCCTTATAATAGTTATGGAAGAAAAACAAAAACAAAAAACAAATACACAAAGTAGAAGAAAAAATTTCTTTCTTTTCTTTTGTTAACAAATAGGAGATCTACTCAAGTGCAAACATAAATCTTTATTGAAAGGAAAGTACAACATAATGCTCACAACACAAAACACAAGATCAAGAACTCTCCAAGGTTCTTGTCACAAGAAATACACAAACTTGTGTAATAAAGAAAAGAGAAACAAACCATCAACACCAAGGTATTTAACTACAAGACCAAACCACAAAAAACCAAACTAAAATAAGTAAAGAAAGTAATTCAACCTTGTGAAAGTAACCTAGTTACTTTCCTACTCCA
>Ga0116227_10004397_pt1 | contig 30627 bp, 22 predicted proteins | sample S1TSphgellanicum_FD_89693 | JGI IMG/M metagenome (GOLD analysis project Ga0116227, IMG submission 89693) | Host-associated microbial communities from peat moss isolated from Minnesota, USA - S1T2_Fb - Sphagnum magellanicum MG | ecosystem: Host-associated > Plants > Peat moss > Unclassified... | reverse complement strand
TTTTTTTAATTTTTTTTTTGTTCTTTTGTGTAAAATTTAAAAATATTTGTTTTTTTTTTTTTTTTTTTTTTTTTTTTTTTTGGGTTTTGGGTTTTTGTTTGTTACATTGGGTTTTTAGTTTATGCATGTTGTACCAAGTTATTGTTTGTTGCATTGGATTTCTTATTTTTGTCAAGGGCATTGGGTTTGCTTGTTTATCTTTACTCATGTATGTTTTGTTTTTTGTTTTTGGTTTCTATATTATTAGTTATTGTTTGAAGGGATGTGGGATTTGGAATCAAATCATGGTGTAATCCAAATAAGCACATTAGTTGTGAACACATTATTATTAACCACAAGGACAACAAAAGAACTCTGAGGTTCAGTTAAAATTTAATATGTAAATTCCTTATATATGCTGAAAAGTTCAAAAATTAAAAACTCACATGATGAACCTTAAAATTTTTAAATAAATAAATAATTTGATACTTGTGTGTAGAATGCGCCCAAATACTACTATCTGTATGGGAACATAAGAAAAGAAAAAAAGAAAAAGTTGATGGTCACTACTAATAATGTGAAGCAATACAGAGCCCAAGTGACAATATTATGAAAAGGCCTCTCTGATACCCATGACCCTAAAACCCTAAACCCTAAACCTATGGGATTTTGTTTGGTTCTGTTTGAGAGACAAAAGTCTCAAGTATTTTATCCTGACACATACAAAAGGGATCATCAACAGAAATCTGAAGGGGAAGAAGAGCTAAAAAAAACAAGCATGGGAGAAATAAATGAGCTAGTACCCAACTGCACAGCTGCCACAGAGCTGAAACTTGCAGAAGAAACTAGAAACCAGTGAGTAGGGTTTAGGGTTTAGGGTTTAGGTTTAAACCCTAAACCCTAAACCCTACTTAGACAAAACAATGCAAGCTCAATTTCATTTCATGTTATGTGTTGTGTGTGCCATCACCACCACAGTACATTATTGCTGGTCATAGGCAAGAACATACAATGCAATAATAGATAGAAAAGTTGATGGAAAAGCTAACTCATTTATTTGAAGCCAGCCAGTTTTGACTCAATTTGTGGATGACTTTCATCCATTGGACCCCTTTCTAGTGCTGTTTCTCAGTTAGGGTTTATTAGGGCCTAGGGGGCTAGTCTAGGGGTAAAGCAGAGTTCTACTTAGGAATACATTTTTAAGATTTAAAAATTTTCTAACTAGGAATTTTAGGCTTTTAGGTTACATTTTCTAGAAGCTTTTATGGATTGCTTCATGGGTTTCTTTTTTTAAAATAAATATATTTTAAAAATAATTTATGATAACCGTGTTGAAAGAATTGCATGGAAAAACTGACGGTTATCAATATTGTAAGAACAATCCATTTAATATCGAACTAAAAATTATAGGAGAATTTGGGTGCGTTCTTGATATTGTTGGAGAGCCCTTAGCAAGTAGGATTTAATGAAGGAGATTTGGAAATTTTTTCGACCTAAGATGTGAGAAAATAATTGAAACTTAGGGTTCTCCAAAAAAAAAAAAGCAAGAATTACCCAACATGGGTTATAAACCTACCCACCTAGCATTCATCCTTAAACTTATGGAAGTGATATGGAAGGGTTAATTTTGTAATGCACTATAACTGGATTTGAGGCCGTCTATGGTTGGATAGTGGTCTTACTATGTGTTGTATCTCTTTGATGTTGAGGTCCCAAGCCATGTACATTTTGGACTAGGTAAATTGTGAGAGTGCACAAGTTAATAGTCGAGGTGTGCATAAGTGTTTGAGACTATTCATGGTAACCGATTGCACTTGAGTTGATTACATAATCTACCATTAAAAGAGTTCAAGAGTGAAGTTATGACCGGCTTGGGCTTGTTGGTGGATGAAAAAGTCATTGAACCGTGAATGAAAAAAAACAACATAATCCTCCTTTCAATGAATGAAAACTCATAATCAATGTCTATCCGGATGAAATTATGTGAGGGGAAAAAAAAGAAAGATTAAGAGGTTATACATACATACATATATTTGCAAACCTCATACCATTTGAACATATCAACATACAAATAGATGCATGTAAATAGATGCCAACTTTGGTTTTTGAATGGCTTGGAGCATATCCAACCACATTATTATGCGGGCCTCTACCAATGTCTAGAACATATATAGCTAGTGGCTTTGAGTTTATCTCTATGTACATATAGTGTTGGCTTTGAGTAATCGGTCTCTAGTTAGTTAGAGAGTATTTGGACAAGGCAAGATTCTTCCATGCAAAAAATTGAGTGTTTGTAAAGATGTGTATGTTAAGCTTTCTTTGCTCATAATTGACATTTTCGGTGTGTTCTCTTCTCCCTTACATGTGCCAGAATTTTTAATGGCCATTTTACACACCCATGTAAGAGGAATAGTATGTGGGTGGATGGTATGTGGACGGTCCAATGGCTAGCCATGTACTAACCATCCACATGTATAGTCTACCTACCACATGTGCCCACTATTGAAGTGGCTTACCTACTCGCATACCTATGTGGTAACCACTTCCATCCCCGATGGATGCGTATGTGGAGAGTCCCTAGCTAACCACCATGGTTAGCTAGACACTATCCACAGGTGGGTTTAGCTTGGGACTATCCACATACTATTCACCATGATGGTTAACTATGTACTAACCATCTATGGAGGCATATCTATTTGTTAGGAGATCATGGTCACTACAACCATTGTACCACTCTCATCTCTCTCTTCATGGAGACTTGTAAGTTGTGGTACTAGGAGGACCTCCAACTAATGGACTCATCTTCACCTAGGTACCAAACATTGTAACATATCCCAACTTAAAAAAATTGTACTCTTAAACTTCGGTGGATCACATTTCAATTGAGATGCATTTCTTTGAACACCATTATATATACCCCATAGCCTAGGATCAACTTCCAAATTGACAAAATGAATAATTAAAATTTTTTCCCCAAAAAAATTTCATTTTTAATAATTTCAGATTATTATTATTATTTCATTATCTACAATAGTTTACTATGACATTTGTCATACAAGTACCCGAATTATTCGTAGCCTAAGATAATTATGAAGCTTTTGTTTTCAACACCTCAAGTTCATGTTTTTCACCCAAAAAAAAAATCACTTCAAAATTTAAAGGCTAATCTTATATGATGAAATTGACCCTATGGTTAAGGTAGTTCTCAAAATCATCCATTACTTACCAAACCCAAAAGACAAACTTGACACCGATGCATAATAGGGTTTAGGGTTTAAGGTTCCTTTTCTAGGGAAAACAAGACACCTTCTCTCCCAATAGGGTTTAGGGTTTAAGGTTCCTTTTCTAGGGAAAACAACACACCTTCTCTCCCAATAGGGTTTAGGGTTTAAGGTTCCTTTTCTAGGGAAAACAACACACCTTCTCTCCCAATTCCCCAAAAGAACAAAACCCAAATCCACAAAGCTTCCTATTGTTGCTTATGTCCCCCTCCCCTCTCCCCCCAAGCTCTCTCCCCCCTTGTTCCAAGGCACCTTGGCCTTGCCTTCATCATAATAGAGTGGGTGGCTTGCCACCCATTTTGTCAATGGTCAAAATGCACCTACCTACCTACAACCCTAGACAGCACAACACGGTTATGTGGACCCCCCCCCCTTCCCTAACTTAACCTCTCCCCCTCTTCCCTCTTTGATAATTATAGCATCAAATAATTTATACCTTTAGTGAGACTAAAGTTCCTTTGGAGTGACCTAAAATTTGGGGGTCTTTTGTCCACATTCTTCTCATGAGCAAAAATCATGGTAGTTTTATTTTAGCAATCCACCTCCTCCCCCCAAACAAACCACACCAACGGTCTCTCCCCTCTTTTAATTCTTAAAATAATAGTTAGGGGTCCACCAAAAATTTCCTTGGGAAATAATGACTTAAAAAATATATATAGACCATTTTGTGTGGGTGGCATAATGCATTGGATTGGAGGTTTACTAGGGTTAGTTGGTATGAATGAATGAATGAAACATGCTTAACATCCATTAGGTAGCATCCGTAGGCCACATCTCACACATTCTTTTCATATGATGAATGAATGAAACATGCTAACGTCCATTAGGTAGCATCTATAGGCCACATCTCACATTCTTTTTATACGATGAATGAATGAAACATGCTTAACATCCATTAGGTAGCATCTGTAGGCCACATCTCACACATTCTTTTCATATGATGAATGAATGAAACATGCTAACATCCATGAGGTAGCATCCGTTGGCCACACATCTCACACATTCTTTTCATACGATGAATGAATGAAACATGCTAACATCCATTAGGTAGCATCCCTACTAGGCCACCATATCTCACATTCTTCTTATATTATGAGTTCATTTTGGTAGGGTAAAATTAAGGCCACTTGATGAGATTTCGTGCTTCAAGAGTTGGCTACCGAATGAGTTTTTTTGAGTTGTTGGATCATAAAACCACTACATGTTGACATTAGGGTTTTGAGTCCAAACATGAAAACATGAGGTTCTACATGACATGTCTCCTATTGAACTCATTGAGCCCTCCTCCCCCCAAGCTCTCTAGGAAGCCAACAAAAGCATTAATCCCATGCTCATATGTGCCTCCAACTGGAGGCTCGTGCATGAATCTCTTGACTTCGTAAACTGCTTCTTTTTTAAAAAATTATTATAGGGGAAATTTTTGGATGGAATTTTCCCATGGTGATCTGATCTTTTGGTGGTATAATTAGGGTTTAGGGTTTAATTATTTGTGATGATGAAAACCCTAAACTCTAAAAAACCATTTCCACAAATTATACAAGAAAAAACTTAATTTTTTAATTTAATAATGGAGAGTGCTTCATGAACAAATTATTAAGTAAGTTAAAGTGACTTAGAAACTAGTCTCATTTACTTATGCCACCCAAAAAAGAAAAAAAAAGAAAAAAAGAAAACTTCTACTCAAACAATCAAGCAAACCACACACAAACACATCCGTATACATGTACGTATTTTTAAAAAATTAAAAATACCATTCAATATAAAAATTCATATATTACAAATATAATATACGTATTTTGTACATATGTATGTATGTATGTATGTATGTATGCGCTTTGGGCTGCAGTCTTGGGCTGCAGTCTTCGTCGTCCGCATTGGCGTTTCTTCGTGATCTTCTTCGTCCCATTTCGTGGAAAGATCTTGGGTGTTCGGCGCAAGATCACGTTGTCGAGAAGGAGGAGCCGTGTTGAAGAAGAAGAAGAAGAAAAAGAAGAAGTTGGGAACAAGGAGAAGAAGTTGTTCAGAGAGGACTTTGTTTGTTGGAGGAAGAGGAGGAGGAGGAGGAGCAGCTGACAGAAGTGCAGCATTCGTCTGTTTGTTTGTTGGAAAGAAGTACTCAGCAACAACAACAACAACAAAGGGTACTTGATTATGCAGTTTTGGTGTGTTTTTATTATTGTAGTACCACAACAACCACAACCACAACAACAACAACAACAACAACAACATTCCATACTAGATTCCCTGCTTTTTTTCTTTGGCTGCTTGAGTTCAGTTCTGTTGTTGTTTCAGTTTTGGAGATTTTGTTTTGTTTTGTTTTTTTTTTGCCTTCTTCGCTCATTTGGTTGCAGATTGTAGTGTTATGGTAGCTTTCTTGCCTACTTGCTTGCTTGCTTCTTTTTTTTGTTGGGTTTGTCTGAGTTTTTGCATGGACTCTTCTTTTGGGGTTGACAGGTTCTTTCTTGGTTTTTTTGTTTGTGATTTGTTGGTGTGATTTCTCGTGTATGTGGTATTCGTGAAAACACTTCTGTTGCAGTTAGAAGATAAGGTGCAGTTAGTTTCTTCTTTCGATCCTGTGTGCGTCTTCTGAGTGTTTTGTGTGTGTGTGTTTTTCTTGCTCAGATGGTTGTTTTATTGGGCTCTCTGATCGCAGGTGGGTGTTGGTTTTCAAGGATGTCTGCGGAAGAGGAGCTGGTCCTAAGCCTGCAGAGGCGTGTAAGATACACTTCCATTCATGTGGAGGCGGAGGAGGAGCACTGGACTTGAGTTCCAGCAGGAATGTGATCAGGAGTGTGCAGCACTGGAGAAGAATTGAAGCTCATGAGTGAGAGAGAATAGGTAAATAATAGATCCGCGGGGGTGAAAGAAAGAAAGAATATGATGTTGCGGTATGACACAAGTCGAAGCTGGGGCAGCAGGGATGCAGTAGCAGCAGCTGGGAACGAGCATTCGCATCACAGATACAGTCATACTAGAACGATCTAATGTTGGATTGCGAGACTTGGGCAAACAGACAGACACCCATTTTCCGTTACTCCCTGATTTTGCCGTCTGCAACAGGTTCTCTCCACGATTCCAACATGGGTTTGAAGTTGGTGTTCAAGAGGTAGATGCTGGAACGAAGGACGAAGAAGAACAACAACAACAACAACAACAGCAATTCTTTTGCTGCTTTGTACAGAAGAATATAGGACTTGAAGAAGAAGTAACAACAGCTAGCTTGCTTGCTAGCACCCACTTTTCTGTTTGTGTTCCCACACTGTACACACCACACTGTACAGATCAGTGTCGACAGACGGATCGTGTCTACATTTGGGAACCTGCCCACTCACTGTGGAGCAGCAATCTACAAAGGAGTGTTCTTTGTGTCCTTTTGTCCTATCCCTCATGTTGCCGACTGCAGGAACGAGGTCTTCAGAGACCACCTCAAGAAAAAGAAGAACAAGAACAACACCCAGTTTGTTACCAGTAATGCAGTCGTGAAGAGTGGGTGATTCGATCTTGGCTGGTGGCAGATGTTAAGAGAATCTATCAGCTAGCTGCAGGGCTTAGAGGGAAGAGGAGGAGGATCTTTGATGCTGACGAATTTGCAACGACAAGAAGAATTCCGCTTGTGGTAGTAGGGTTAGCTGGCGACATCCACTGGGATTCAAGTGGAGGTAGATCAGACACGCAGCAGGTGTGCTCCTCCTCCTTGGGACACTGGGGACTCAAGAAGTGGAGAACTCATCATGGGGCACTGGGGATCAGTAGCAAACCCAGGAGGTCCAGAGGCAGCAGCAGGAGGAGGAGGAGGAGGAGGAGCAGCAGCAGCAGGAGCAGCATCAGGAGGAGGAGCAGGCAGCATTATGGGAGCTGCAGGAGGCCGAGACATAACCCATGTGTTTCATAGCCCACGATCTGGTGGCACCATGAGCCCCAAGAATCGGCGATTGTCATGGAATCCCAAATGTGGGGGAGGAGATCATCACCATCATCATCAACAGCAACAACAACTGAATGAGTCTTTCAAGGTTTACCAATACCAGTTTGCATCGGATCGATTGGAAGCTCAGGAAGCATTGGGGATGGTGGAGAGTGATGTATGCCTGCTGAAGCTATCAACCCATAGCAACAATGACAACAACCACCACAACCACAACCACAGCAACAACAGCAGTAGCAAGAATAACAAGCTGCAAGCTCATGGGATGATGGTGGAACAGTCGGCTGCAGGTTTCGTAAGTGATTTTGTAGGTCATTTCTGGGTTCACAACTCGTCCTCTGCCACACGCATGACACAAATCTTCACTCGAAAGAGGGGCTTTCGGCAGTCGGGTTTCTACATTTTCGCCCTTCTCTTGCTCACTTTCTTGTTGGTGAAGATCACATCAGGCGGATGGCTGAGCATTGAGTCTCAGAACTATTCTTCTACTCCTCAGGTGGGATTGATAAGCTCCTTTTCCTCCTGCCTTTGTAGAATTTTGCCTCTTGATGAATACTGTAAGATATCATTCTTCATCTCCACATGTCTCCTCATGAGATCCACGATCTTGCCCAAGGCATTCTCACTCTTTTGCAATGATGCAACTCAAAGAGAGTTAGTCAAGGAACAAATTTCAGTTTTGCTTAAATGGAAGAGGCGAACATTTCAGTCTTTACCTTGGAAATACTCACCACTTCCAGACTCACCCCAATAATACTATCAATTCTGGCCTCCCCAAGGAACTGCCGGCAGTGGCACAAGGTTGCTTCAGATCAGGACATGTTCCATGAATTTTTGGCAATGGCTGTTGTGTCACAATCACGGTGATCTTAGCTATGAAATTTTGGCAATGGCTGTTGCATCTCAAGCATTGTGATCCGAGCTCTACAGCAGTAAAGAAATTGAAGGTAATGTTGTTTGGGTGTTGTTGCAATTGCAATGTGATTTTTTTACCAGCAGGTAAGCGGAGCAAAACTGGTTCTTCAAGCAGTGAAGGTGGAGTCCAGTGAGGCTCATAAAGAGTATGTAACACAAGTGTTCAAGGATAGTTTGGTTTCAGAACTATCATCTGACAAGCACAGTGAGCATGATGGCACAGGTGACGATGACTACCATAAGGTAAAAAAACTCGCCATTCATCATATGGATTAGCCCTTTATTGATGCTTCTTTTGTGAATAGTTGGAGTGTTCAACAGAGATTTTGGTCACTATTACTAGTGCATGATCATCACCAGGAGATTATGTCATATAATGTGGTCAAGAAAATGACATAATCTGCCACCCCAGACCTTAATGGTATCATTATGACTTCAGATTGGATATGAACTGGGTTTCTATGAATTTGCCATGAATCTATGGCAGCCAGGGTTTAGCAGCTGCTTATTATGGTCAGGGGGAAAATTGAGTTGGATGGTGATGTGCATTTTGTGCAGAATGCTTTGTTTGGGGCAAGTGAACTTTGGGCAAAGCCGTTAAGTCAAAACCTTGAGCAGTGTGTAGCTCGGAGCAAAGACTATGCCCGTAAGTGTTATAAATTTGCAAAATTAATCTCTCTATAACATCTTTTTCAAATAGGTACCCATGCATGATAGCAGATTTATTTGGTTTGGTCTCTGAGTTGTTTGATGTTTTTGACTGCAGGTCCTGGAAATGGTACAAATGGTTACCTTTTAGTCAATGCCAATGGTGGCTTAAATCAAATGCGAACAGGGGTACATAGATAACCCAAACTCCATTTTGTTCCACTTTGTAACACAATTATCTATTGACCTTCATCTTGCAATTTTGACTGGAATGACAGGCACTTCTAGATGATTTGAGATTGTATTTCAGAGTCAATCCAGCTCTTTTGTCTTTCTGTCTCTTTATTGGTCTTGTCAGGATGTGAAGTTGCAGCAGGCACATATATTATGATAACCTTATAAGTTACAAGTCCACAAGGATGCAAACATGACAAGCTCAAAATTTGAGAACATGGGTTCTCTCTCTCTTAAGTGCCTTTCTGAAGAGGATGACCAAGGTCAAGGATCATATCACAAGGTGCTTTGTGGTAACCTTGGGATTTTTTTGGTTTTGTGTTTTTTCTTTTTTGCAGATTTGTGATATGGTTGCAGTGGCAAGGCTGATGAATGCTACACTTGTCGTGCCCACTCTTGACCACAGCTCTTTCTGGGCTGATACCAGGTTGGCCTTGAAGTCCTCTGAATGGACATGATAGTGTGTGTGTGAGGAAGGGTTAATAAGGCAGAGAGTGTGGGACAATCACCAAGGATATCTGTCTAATTAATGTCATGATAGTGAGATCCAGTTTTGCAATGAAACCTTAGTCTCCCTGGGTCCTTGCATGTGACACAATTTTTCCTTTTCTTTTTTTGCCCACTTTTATTGAAATCTCTCAATCACTGATCCTTGCATGCTGGGTGATTTCTTTCCAAGTCAGGAGTACGTCATTTAGGACCACTGCATTCAACTGTGATATTGACAATTAATTTGTTCAATCAGGAGTCAATTTTTGGAGTTTTGTGGTGTTGTTCAATGGGTATTTTTTAGTTGTGTGAATTTTCCAAGGGGAGGATCATTGAACTGCCATCTATATTTTTCTCTTTGCACTGAAGTTTGCTCTAAAATTTGATTTCTGGGTGCAGTGATTTTGGAGATATTTTTGATGTGCGTCATTTTGTGGAGTCACTCCAGGATGATATTCAAGTTGTGGAGGAGTTGCCAGCTGATCTTGCTCAGATTGATCCTATGATGAAGGCACCTGTATCTTGGTCCAAGGTGACATTTTCTCTTTCTCTCTGTCTCTCTGTCTCTCTCTCTGTCTCTCCTTTTGCCTTTCCATCACCTGGACAACTTGAAGAAGCTGTAAGAGATTTGTCATGAAAGTGTTGTAACTTATGTTTTTGGTTTTGGTGATTTTGTGGGGGTTTTGCAGGCACCCTATTATGAGGAAGAATTAGTGCCATTGTTGAAGCAACAGAAAGTGTTGTATTTCACACATGCTGATTCACGCTTGGCAAACAATGATTTGCCAGACTCAATACAGCAGCTACGCTGTCGTGCAAATTACCATGCTCTCAAATTTGTGGGACCCATTCGGACATTAGGACAAACTCTTGTTGAGCGCATTCAACAGGATGCCCCTTATATTGCCTTGCATCTCAGGTAAAAACCTCTCAGCCTTCTTTGGTCCACCAGTGTTTTGAAGTGATTAGCAATTCTTTGGAGAGATTCATGTTTCTTTGTGTCTGATAATAAAAGGGAAGATTGTTTCAAGGTTTTCCAAAGTTAGGGTTTAGGGTTGTCACTGATTTCCTTGTAGGGTTGTCTAAAATGGGTTGAAATCCTTGTGCGCAGATATGAGAAAGATATGTTGGCATTTACAGGATGTGCCCATGGACTTTCTACAATGGAAGCAGAAGAACTCCGAGAAATGCGATATGATGTCAAGCACTGGAAAGAGAAGGAGATTGATGGGGAAGAGAAGCGGAAGCAAGGGGGTTGTCCACTGACCCCGCTTGAAACAGGACTTTTATTGAAGGCCCTTGGTTACCCAGCAGCCACTAAGATTTATACTGTGGCTGGGGAGATATATGGGAATGGAAGCTTGGACTCCTTAAAGCAGATGTTCCCTAATGTCTACTCCCACATGACATTGGCAACCAAAGAAGAACTAGCTCCATTTAGGGGCTTTCAAAATCGCTTGGCTGCCTTGGATTACATTGTGGCACTTGCGAGTGATGTTTTCGTGTACACCTACGATGGCAATATGGCCAAGACGCTCCAAGGTCATCGTCAATTCGCAGGCTACAAGAAAACAATTAACCCTGACAGGTACACCCATTTTCTCCTTCTGTAAAGACCCCGCCATCCATTTCATTGTCTATTTTGGAAGCTAACTTACATGAAAGAATTAGGGTTTTGGGTGTGAGGAGTTATGTCATAAATGATCACCGTGGTCTCTATGCCAAGCTTTTTTGGTGTAAGGCATTGCTAGAAACGATCAACTTGGGTTTTACGCCAAGTAACATCCTTGGATTGGGACATTCTGATTTTTTTGCATCTGTCTTCAATTATCGTGATGGTCCAAGAGGTAGACATAATGCACTAAACAATGAGAATGGGTTTTTGCAGAGAAAGTCTGGTGAGGCTTGTGGATGAGTATGAAATGGGCACGATACCTTGGGAAGCATTTCAAGTGGAGGTAAGGAAGATTCATAAAGAGCGGATAGGTGCACCACATTACCGAGAGGTTGGAGAGTCCCCCAAATTGGAGGAGAATTTTTTTGCTAACCCTTACCCAGGATGTCTGTGTCAGAAGAGGCAATATAGCCGCCGCCGCCGCCGCTGGAGGTTAGTTTAATTTAATTTAATTTAATATATAAATGCCCTAAAATTTTCCCATAGGCAGCTCACAAAGTGTTCCCTACCTACTCAATGTACTCTATTTTATTTGACCTACTTAAAAAAAGCTTAGGACAGCGGCGAGTATGGAGGCTCTAGCAAGTTGTTGACACACTTGCTTTCAGACTTGCCTCATTACGGAGAAAAAAGAGAATAGAGACACAGAGAGAGAGAGTGAAAGAGGGTTACATAGCTCCATTTTACATGAATTGCAATGTGAAGCTATGGATCCCTAACCCTAACCCTAACCCTAAAAGCCCCCCCCCCAATGGTCCCATCCCGTCCCCTACCCCATTTTTTTGCAGGGATCAACAATAAACATACTTGAGTTCATTGAATACATGGGTAGTCTCAAGGTAGTCCTGCAATCCTTAATTCAATACCATCTTGGTGTTACTAAAATGGGCCTTTTCCACTTATTGGAAGGTTTTTGTGAATATGGCTTTTGCCTTCCCTTTTTTAAGTTTCTCCATATTCTCGATCCCCTCCATTCCATTAATTAATTGTACATGGGAATAAAGAGTTAACAATTCTCCACACCAATTTTACCTTCATTCTATGTGGATTATTGTTATGGGTTAAGTGATTTAGGATTTAGGGTTTATCAATGAAATCCTCGATGTTCCAACTTGTTTTGAACATTGGATGAGTTTGTAAAATGGTAATGAAGAGTAACAATTCTCCATGCCAAGTTGTTGCTCTTCATCATGTTTTGATTATTGTTTTTGTGTTGAGGGTTTTAGGGATTTAGAGCTCATCAACTAAATCCTCGATTTCAAGTTGTTCTCAACAACACGTGAATCTTGGGAGACTTCAAGTCATTAAGCTTTGTGCACATAGTTCGTTTTAATCACAAATTACGCAGAAGGTATGGTATAAGTAGGTATAACATGAAGCTTTATGGAGGGTTATAGATCACATTTATACAACAAACTTTTATCCATTTCTTTGTTTTTCAGAAACTCAACAATTGCCTCATATCTAGAGTATGAAACGATTTCAATAAGTCTTGGTATTGCATGATCTAGGCTACTGTGTTTCTAAGGCATTTTGAAACTTTTGGAAACATGGAAATTTTGATGTGTTTGAAACTTTTGAAATTAAGATCATGTTTTTTTATGCAATGTAGAACCCCTCAACCATTGTTGCATTTGACAAGTTTGAAACCTTTCTTGCATGGGTTCTTGAATTTGGTGTGTATATGTCCCTTGTTTTTCCTTACAATGCGTTTGTGCTTATATGTTGCACTCACAATTCGATAGAACTTTATGTTTTCTTTTTTTGTGACGAGACATGTAAGCTTTAGTATATGGAAAACACATCTCTTCATCCTTGTGGTTGGTTGTGGTGAATTGTCATGTTGGATTCCCCCCAATGCAAACATCCGTTTCAAAGGTTTCAAGGTATTCGATGGCCTCAAATATCTAGAAATGAATTCTTTTTTGGTAGTAGAGCAAGAATTCATGTTTTCCTATTAATGCAAGATTCATTGATGTTGATGTATGCAAGGACCATGGATTCTTGCCTTGAATGAAGTGTACCAAGTAGACTTTCAAATCCATTTCTAAATGCAATATTGCTTTCAATGATGTTGCTACTCCTAGTCAAGTTTCCTACTCGGGCAATTTGCAATCTTTAATATATTTATGAACAACTCCTCTCCCAAGGATCTTTTGTCACTTGGTTGAAGCATTAGAATAAGAAGAGGCATGAATGAATGTGGATGCAAGCACTCCAACAAAACATTGCTTGCCATGTGTAGAAATGGATGTTGGGAATTTCCTTCAAATTTGTCAAATGTCACGGTTGTTCTAAAACCATGAAGCAAGAGTGTTCATATGTGTTGGGCTTTCCCATGTCATCCAAATTCACTTATGAATTATGATTTTTGTATTTGTAAATTGCAGAATTTTGATCCCCATTGGATGGGCAAGTTCAAACTTGATGATTACATTTCAATGTGCATGTTTTTCAATTTGCTAACCACCTTACCCTAAGGTCAGTTTCGTCATTAACTAATCCTCATAATAGTGAAATGAAATTTTGTGAAAATATGGAGTTGACATGTTGAAAATCATCATAATTATCATAGGCTACATTCTGAATAATTTCACTACTCATATTACAATATTATAGTAGATGGTGGGAAAAAAAATACAATTTTTTTTTAAAAATAATAATTTGAAAATTCAAAAACGAATTCATTTTTTGAAAAAAATAATTATTCATGTTGTCAATGTGGAAATTGACCGTATGGAGGTTGGTAAGGAAATAATCAAGAGCAATTTTTCCAAGCCTTTAAAAAGATTTTTTGGGGTACAAATTGAAAGATGTATGGATACAAATCAAAAGCCTAATTTAATCCATCAATGGGGGAATAGTATATTGTTAACATGGCTAAAGAAAGCAAATTGTATTGGTATTTGGCTTTCCTCAAATAAAGGAAATAAAAGTGGCATAACAATTTTGCAAAGACAACAAAACCTAAGAACAAAATCATGGGATTCACTAAAACCAAAACCAAGGTCAATAATTAAAATGCAAGATGGGACCATGCCAAAGTAAAATAATGAAAAAGGAAACTCAAATTTCCTCTTCAATCCAAGATGATTTGAATTTTTTCATTTAGCTAGGGATTCCCTAAGTTAGGGGATGCCTAGGGGTTTACTTAGTGAGCTATTTACCTAAGGTTGATTCATAGTGTAGGAAGGGGTGCTACATAATTTTAACTAGGTGGCTATCAAAAGCCTTCATAAGAGGCTACAGAAGATTAATTTAAAGTGTTACCAAGGGGCTACCTCAAGAGACACCTAAAGGCCTAGCTAGGTTATAGGATACCTATGGACTACCTCATCCATGTGGGCAAGTAGGTACATAGGTAGCCCATAGATAGGTAGATAGGTAGGTTGGTAGCCCATGTGTAGGTAGGTAATCTAAGATGTTAGTTTGCTAAAATGACCCAAAAATTGTCCAATGTAACCTTTTGCAATTTTTTGAGGAAAACATTACTATAGGAACATTTTGAATTGAATATAAAGTTGATTTGAATTGAAAATATTTTAAAGCATAACAAATATATCAATAGTTCAAAAGATGAAATATATTTGAATAGTTATGCATGGTATTTCAATAGTATTGTATGTATGAGCATTGAATTATAGATGTAGTTGTCCCCCAATTGATGATTATAGAAGGTACAAATTATGTGGACCCCAATAACACTACTTCTCTCTCAATTGTGGGCTCCATTTTGGGACCATTATATAACCAACCCATTAGAATTCTACAATACAAAAACTACCAAATATTTGATTATTTTTTATCCACTCTAACAAACCAACGCCCTCCAAATTTTGGGGCCATTATTCCACCAACCCATGATAATTCTAAAATAAAAAAAATTCCAAATATTTGATCATTTTTTAGCCACTCTAACAAACCAACACCCTCCAAATTTTTGGTCCATTATACAACCAACCCATGAGAATTCTAAAATGCAAAAACTACAAAAATATTTGATCATTTTGGAGCCACTCTAACAAACCAACACCCTCCAAAGGTAGATACCCCATGGGTAGGTAGGATTTTGGTAGGCCTTAACCTAGTTAACACCCTACCTCGATAGGCTCATAATCCATGTGGCCATATCCTAGGTAGATTGTAGTGTTTAAATTTTTAAAAAACTATGGCGATTATACTTTTGGGAGTTCATTTTTAATTTGAAAGAGTCATCTTCACTTTGGTGGACTTTTTGGATAGCTCAAAAAGGAAGATGAACAAGTGTAGTGAGGACCAAAGTTAGGCCCAAAGTAAGGATTACTTTAAAGATAACTTTATTACTTTTCTATTATAGCCAACTTGGCTATAGGTGTAATCCCATATCAATTAATCACTAAAATCCACATGGGTACCAAATATTCACATGTTTTGGAGGTTCGAGAGAATTGTGTTGCATTTGATACAATAATTAGAAAAGGACCACCTTAAAAGGCCTATAGGTTGTTGAACATGTTGAAGAACCACATATTAATGACACTTGGTTTACAATTTAACGTTTCATTTTTTTAATTTATTGCTTTGGCAACAAACAATTGGAATACTATTGAGGTTCAATGTCTTGCTTGCTAACAAATTATTGATCGTAAACCAAATTCCATTTGTCATGTTATATAGAGTACATATTGCATTGTGTTGGTCCACATACATAAGGACTTTGAACTTGGTCAAGATAATTGTAAACTTCATGTGGGTTCTAGGTGATAGATGATGGATCATTGAATCATAAGACCAAAATGCACTAGAGTCTTGGACACAACATTATTCATAGGTAGTTGGAGATTGATTCCCACCTACCTAGCAACATAAGATTAAATTGTTGTACTTGATACAAGTTTCAATTTTTTTTGGACAAGATGCACTTGGAAACATGTAGATTGTACATTTGAGTTATGTTGTTGGTTCAGATTGGTTGTACAAAACTAGTGTGTACATGCACCATCTCCAATATTGGGTGTGTGTGTGTGTGGAATTTGGATAGTAATCAATCCTAGCTCTCAATTAGACTTTGTTTAGATTCATCTAAAGAATGGCAAATTGGGAAGTTTAAGAATTTGAAAAATTAGGTTCAATATCTTATGAGAGATTTTATTGAATTAAAAAAAAAACCAAAATTACAACTAAAAACTTAGAAGTTATTTTCAAATTTTGAAATTAAACAACGTTGATCTAAAATATATTCTTTTTGTTCATAAATACTAACCCATTTAATCAAGGACAACCATTGAATCATGTTCATGTGAAGGTTGTCAATTAATGCATGCACCTTATTCACAATTGGATGAATTTAATCTTGCAATGTAATTGCCAATAACTTGTTTCAAAGTTCAAAAATGATTAATTTAACTTGAGCTAGGTCTTGGCAAGTTTTTAATGGATTATGATTCATTTAAATTTTTTCAAGGAATTTGTAAATTTTTTGAAGTTTATAAGATTAGGATCATTAAGATGATAAACACAATGAAAACTTTTTAAAACACAAAAAAAATAAAATTACAGAATTTTTTTTTGTATTTCTAGTGGGTTTATATGCCAAAAAAGTCAAGTGTTGACCCCTATACAATTTATAGCCTAGAACAAAATCCAACAATAAAAACTTTGTGCAAATTTTTTTCTTCCTCAAATAAATCTAACCACACTTTTTTTAGAAAGATATGGTTATATTTATTGACTTTGTTTATGAGGGCAGGGACCATGAAACAATGCAATTTTCACTTGATGCCCATAATTTATTTTGAAAAATGGTTGGCAATGTCGTTTTTCATTTGGTTTCAAATTTTTAGGAATGTTTAACAAATGTTAGTATAAATTATGAGTCCATTTTTTAATGGAGGTTTGGGGAGGGGGCGGGGGGTTTCATGGACCGTTTAATAGATCTTAAGTGTTGTCAAATTTAACCTTGTAAAAATCAACATATCTATAGAGTTATTGAATTGAATTTATTTTTTATTTTTTTTGGAAACTTCATGAAATGTTTAGTTTTGTATTTTAATTATCATCAATTTGAACTAGTGTTGTTCAATTATTATGTTTTAAAGGTAAAGTAACATGTACATACTAATTAGAACATATTATTTACATTTGAAATAAGGACATATTTGTATCCAAAAAAAAAGAAACTTACTAAAAAATTGGTTACATGGTCAATCTTAAAATTCTTTTGGTGGTTATGAATAGGCCAATTTTCAATTTTTAAGACATGGAGGACATACATGCACAAACGTTATGCATGTTGAATTTTTGAATTTTGTTTGTTTGCAAGAGTATAACCTTGTATACAACAACAAAAATAACACAAATAAAATCTAAAACAAATTATCTTTGTGAGGGAGTTGAACCCCATTTATTTGGAGAACTTTGCGCAATTGGAACACATTTCCCTGGCCCAACCACACCTCACACAACCCACTTTAGTCCCACAGAATTAATCACCATCAACTTGCAAATGATTAAAATATTAGATTCTTTTGTTAAGTCATATTTTTCTTCCCTCAAAAAAATTCCATTTTCATGTAATCCTTTAAATATGAATTCAACTTACATAATTCAATCACATGTCATTAAGTTAATTCTTCACCATGAGTGATAATTTGATCCATGTTCACCACCTACAAACAACAACACACCAACAAGACTAAACACCTATTTAGTTTTTAATTTGTGAGTTCGAGATTTCAAAAATTTGTTTGACAATTAGGCCTAGATTTTGAAATTGGCCACCAAGTAAGTGGATCTACACATGCAAATGGGAAAATAAAAATTTTCTTAAAAAAACAAAATTGGCCAATAACCAATGCATGTGAAGATTCTTCAATTGAAGCTCCAACACCAATAAATTTTCTTTTAGATCTTCATTTAAGATATCAACTATTGAACATATAGATGCATTGGCAATAAGGCTTAATTAATCAAAGTAGACCATCAAAAGAGGAATGATAACTTTGACATCACGTTCAAAGGCTAGCCAAATTGCATTTCATAGTACTCACTAAGTTTTCCACAAACGCAAAACCTTGAAACCTATATCTAGCATGAAGACAAACATGTTTTGAACCCATTGTGCATCAAAATATTTCAAAAACCCTAAAAAAAGGTTTCATCACCTTTATAACCTCTTGTGACATACTTATGTGCAAAAGGAAGATCTTAACTTCAACTAGATCAAAAAATCACATTAGTTTAATTTCCATGTTCATTGTAAGAGTGTAATGGTTATTAACAATCAATGGGGCCTTGATTGATTTAACACGGATGTTAATACAACATGGTTCAAATTGGATGTGATAGCCTTTGCAATAGCCCACACTTGGGGCCTTAAGTATTATTTTTTGTAAAGTCACAATCTTCTACTTTTCATAACACATAATTATGGCCTTTTCAAATTCTATAGCCTTTTCAAACACAATGACTTTGATTTTGAATATGGTCTTCATAGGAATCTTTGATTTTTTACGGTGCATCTTATTGACATGACACATCCTTTCCCACTCTTGTTTCCTTTTTTAGAGTTTTTGGTCCAAATAATTTTTTTCTATAAAAGTGAATGCATGGTATAGTGGCTCAATAGAGGTTGAAATTACACTCCCTATAAGTCCATACAAGATTCTTTAAAATAATTCAACTGGACATGTTTATTATTTTAAAATTTATTATTATTCTAATCTTTGAATAATACATGTTTAATCACCTACAAACCTTTCCAAATCTATGTGAAAACTTGTATTTAATGTAATTAATATTATTTTTTAATTTGAAAGTCCTACAAGGAAAACTCACAAAGTACAAAAGAATAATGTCGTATCTAAAACTTTCAAAAAATATGCTTTTGGGACAAAAAATTTGAAAAGAAAACAAAAATTGCAACTCATATGGACTTATGAAAATATGGTCAAATTTTAACTATTCAAATGTCCTTCTATTAAATAGTTAAGGTTTTCAAAAAACAAATTCTTCATATGAGTTTATCATCTTGTATTACATTATATTTTGAACCCCAACAACAAATTTGGAATGTGAATCAATATATATTTTTTCATTTTGTGATGTTCTAGTTAGATGACTAGTCCATATTTTTAAACTTCAAAAGTCCCAACTTTGAATAGATGAATTTTTTATCAATAAATAACCACATAGTTCTCTTCATAATGAAATTGTTAACCTAAATCCAAGTCCCAATTAGTAAATCTAAGGATATATTAATCACCACATGCATTTGATTAAAAGGTACCTAAGGAAAAAATACCGTTTCGTCACAAAAGTGAACCACCATAGCTTGCATCTACCCATAAACAAACTTGAGCATCTTTTGAGCATTCACATGTTTTTAAGCCAACATAGACCTTGTTTGTCTTTATAACATATTGACAAGCTTTAAACATCATGTGTCCAAAACAAATACCATAAACCCCCAAAGTAGTTTCACATGTTCATAATTAATGATGGATTGCAAAATTTTCTCCATAATTATCAAATTTTTACCTTTAATTTTTACAAATGCAATCACTTGATGTAACAAACCAAACTTTTCTAGTAGAGATCGGAGTTATACAATTATGGAAAGTTCAATTGTTTGATTTACTTCAAATAACCCAACAATATGATCCATATTGGGCACCCTTGTTTCATTCATAAAATTGATAATTATAGCAAATGTGTGCAATTCACCTTTTGACATTCACATATCAAAAATTGAAAGTGTTTTTGTTGCAAATGAAAAAATTGGCAAATCATTCATATTCGATGTCTTCATGACCATGGCAAAAACCATTTCTTCCAAAAGAGAATAGTGAAAAGGAAACTAAACATGAGGGTATTGGTGTAGAACTAACCTCCAAAACCAAATGTTCTTACAAGTGGGTTAGAAGGGCATGTAACCCTTACAAATGTAAAATACCAAAATTTCAAAAAACATTTGTTGTGGGCAATCATTTTAAAAAAGGTTTGTGGCCCCAAAGAATGTAGTGATGGTGCATAAGCAAATTGACCCTTGATTTTTTTCGCTTAGTTGCCAACTATGATCAAGCTTTGCCACCTTATCGAATCACAACTTCCTCTAAGCAAACAAGTTTGGGTATGCACATCCTAGATGAGTTTTCATAAGTGTTACATCATTTGTTTTATTATATTTAATAAAACCCTTATAGAGAATAAATCTTTGCATCATAACATTGTCATGGTTATTTGCTTGGATCTATAAATGATGCATCACAACATTTGTGAGTTTTTCAAATCAATGCTCAAATTATCATTGACAACAAAGAAGCCCCAACAAATAAAGCCTTGATAATGAGGTTTCTACAACATAGCTTTCATTTCTATAACTCCAAGTTTCAAAACTACAACATGTGAAAAGTTATCAATTTGAAGGTGCATGCTTTCAACATTTGAGATTGAAGAAGTAGGCATTTGAGTGTGGATAATTGATTTACATCTTCATCAACTTTGCACCCACCTTTTCAATAAATAAAAGTTGTCATTTTTAGCCATCAAAAACACAAATTGTACGTGAATGCAAAAGACAAAAACACATAAGACTAACATCTAGAGTTAACCTTCAAGCTCCCAAAGCAAAAAAAACACAATAGAAGTTGAGAAATGTAAAGCTCACCTCTATTGCAAAATGTTTTAAATAAACAAACATTAAACTCTCTTCAAATTGTTGAACAACAAATTCAAAGGCCCCTCTCGAATGTCCCTTGCCAAGAAAGCAAAGGACAATGCAAAGCAAAATAACAAAAAAATAACCCCCTTCAAAGCACAAATGACCAATCAACAAAAACACAAGGTCCCAAGTTTGAAGGAAAAATTGCAACACCCTATTGTAACAAAGTTGAGAGCACAACCAAATGTGAAGCACTTGGTTATTACAAAGTTCAAAGAAAGTACAAAGTGTGAAGAGTGAAATACAAGCTTGTAGCAAAGTTCAAGGAAAGTGCAAAGTGTCAAAGATTGAACTAGTTACAAGTTTTTCCAAAACCTTAACCAAAATGCATATTTGACATTTTCTAAGCCTTGTGGCTAGATATCAATTTTGCTTCAACCCTTTTAGCCAAATATAAATATAAGGATAATATAAGGATAAGCATTTGGTAGTTGTGTATGGAGCCACCAATTACTCAAAAGTTTTAAAAAATCCGAACATGGATGAAATGTTTATGGATAATTGGACAATAATGGTTTGACAAAGTGCACAAGTAAAGTGCCAGAACCTTATTACACATTTAATTGTTAGTTTGTTAATTCATTCAAGATAACTAAAAAAACAAATTTAAACTACCAAATCCAACAATCACATTGGCTTGGGAAAAAAAAATCATCATGTCTACACACAACCTTATTTTGTTGAACATTGAAAATAAGCGTCCCTTTCTACCATTTTCATTGGTCCTCTAAAATTCAAATAAAACCCTATTACACATTCAACTGTTAGTTTGTTAGTTCACTCAAAATAATGAACAAAACAAATTCAAACCACCAAATCCAACAATCCCATTAACTTGGAAAAGAAAAAAAAATCTTCATGTCCCCACACAACCTTATTTTACTAAACATTGAAAATAATGATTCCTTTCTACCAATTCCATTGGCCATTTAAAATTTTCACAAACCTAAAAAAACCCTATTACACATTTCACTTGTTAGTTCACTCAAGATAACTAAAACAAATAAATTCAGACTAGCAAATCCAGCAATTTCATTAGCGATAACAATTTTCCTTCACACCTACACACAAGCCTCATGAACACCCTCTATATATTAGTACACTAAATACTATGACCCTTGTTTGTATGCAGATCGCAATGGATCAAGCTCATTTAGAGACTAGAGACAAGTAATTTGTTGACATCACGGAACTTGTGAAATTGTGTTAGATTGTTGAAGCTGGAGAGATCTATGGAGGCATCCACACACATGCAAAGAATGCAGTTTTTTGCCAAAACTGAATACTACTTGAGATCTAAGTATTCGGGACTTGAATTGGTTGAGAACTATGCAGCAGCTGATACTTGAATGAAATGGGTTGAGATCTATGCAATCATGCAGCACACACTAGCTAATATTTTTTTTTGGGGCTGAAGTTCAGCATATGCTTGAGATCTGGAAGTATTCAAGACTTGAATTGTATGAGAAAAATTATGCAGGTACTTGGATGTCAAGATGGGTAGAAGATGGATAGATCTCTTCTACCCATAACAAATTTCAATCTATTATGCACAGCTTACTAGCAAAGAAAACTTTGTGAAAACTGAATTAATACTTGAGATCTTGAATGGGTTCATGAGAACTATGTAGGTGCACACTTTACTAGGGAAGAGAAATTCACCAAAACTGAATACTGGAAGCAGCCTGTTGGGAGAAGGAAATGAGATTGCAGGACATTTTAATAGTCTGAACAATTGGAGAGAAACCCAGTTTGGTTTTGCATCTTCTTTTTGTTGTCCATTGCAGTTCAACTGCTAGTGGCTCTTTGCCGCATAATGGTTCTCCAGGACCTTCCACCCCTCCTCCCCTCATGGCAAGTAATTCAAACCCACATCACTTCACCATTTTTCTTTGCACGGTTGAGTCCTGGTTTGTGTGATGGTCAAGAATTTGTTACTACACCGAAGAAGGTTTCTACAGTAAAACCTAACTTAGACTGGTTATGTGAAAACCTACCCTTGTGCACAACAAATTGTTATTATTCATACATTTTTTGATAATCTACTTGGTGCCCCCAAAATTTAAAAATTTAAAAATTATGTATGTATATAGAAAACCTATAAGATCCCAATTTTTATTTTTTTTAAAGTAAAAATAAAAATGGATGAATGGTATGTTGAAATCAGCAAGGGCATCCGGAGTGTGTGTCTACTAGAAGTTTCCTTTCTTGGGTTTCATCGTGAGCTCACAAAGTCTTTTTGGCTAGTTAACTCCCAATGTGGGTTCTACCAAATTACCAAGTTTCACATTTCATATGTGATTGTAAGTAAGGCACATCACATGACAATTTTTGCAAGATTTTGAAATTTTATAATTGGCCACGGAACAAATAAAAAATGATTAAAATGAAAAAACACTTAACTTATTCTCAATATATATATATATTCATAATAAATGAATATGTACTCAATTTGCTTTGATAAAATGTTCATTTTAGTGATTATTTTGGTATGGAATATGACATGATGACAATGCTACTAAAAATGACTTTTTGAAAAGATTATGAAAACTTTTTAAATTAATATATATTGAAATATTGAATTTTAATAAATTTTCCTATTCAAGGAAATAAATTGTTTAGATTTTCATTTTTTAAATATAAGATTTTCATGAGTTAAATTAGGGTTGAAAAAGTTTTAATTATGAATTTTTATTGAAATCTTGTCACATGATTTGTGTGATTCGAGGTATCGAGGTATCTTGTTGGATTCGATCTCCATGGTGTAATTTTTTTTTAAATTATAAATTTCACATGTGTTTAACTTTGGAATGTAACCTGATTATTAAAAAATTCAATACGATCATTTTTATTAATGAAAAAAAATCACAATTCTAACATCAATTCCACAAAATTTGGTGTTCATTGTGTAAAACATATGTTATTATATTTATGGTTAAAATATGAAACAATTTGAACCAATATTGCTATTCAATTTGATTCCATTTCAATAAAACTATGCAATGAAACATGCATGATTTCTAATTTGTGTTGCAAGACATTTAAAGACATGCTTTAATTATCAAAATTGTGATTTCTTTTCACCATATTGATCTTAATGTACATTTCTATTTAATGAAATAATAAAAAAGACAACTCGTAAATTGTACAAGTCATAACAATCAATCAAACTTGAAGTTCACGATGATTTTGCAATGAGACAATCGTTTTTGTATACCCTAATTGTGAATGCACCTTAGGTGTGATGTTACCTCAATCATATGAGTTTCAAATGAATGATGCATTGTGACTATTAGGTCACATAAATCCACCCATTGGGTTTATCAAAGTCACAACTTGTCACATTGCATCACTAACATGGCATAACAATGTGACACTAACATAACCTAATGTCACATTGGCTTAGGGTCAACCTAAGTCAAAATAGTAATTCTTTTGGAGGAGTAAAGTTTTTTTCCCAATGGTATTCTAGGAAACAAGGATGACTAGCTAGATTTGGATCCTAGTTCATATGGTGATCGGAGTTCAATCGCAAAAGAAAGACATACCCAAGCCATCAAGATGTGATTATTGAATTTTGATCACCATATTGATGGTCAAGATTTTTAAATTTTTTTTTCAATTTGTTTTTTAAAATTGCAACCAAACTTATTTGGACTTGGGTGGGACCAAGGTGTCCACAAGGATTGGGACCAAGTCCACCCTAGTTGCAATTTAGTATCGACTAAATTCTAGTCTTGAAAAAACATCTTCATGGAAATATATCTTGGTTGGGTATTAAAAAATTGACCAAATTGGCATGATTTAAAGCAATACCAACCTTATACTCTTACCAACTTAATTAATAGGGACCTTAGGTAATATAACTAGCTTCATACTAATCTTATATTAATATCAATATGAGTTAGATACTTGTTCCAAGCTAGCCAATAATCAATCTTGGACCCAATAATAAATTCAATTGGGTATTTTCAAAACTCAATACCCATACAATGTTAGAAACAATTTAAATGTGACATGAGGGTATTTTATTTGTAGAGTTAAATCCAAAGGTTCAAGGTCAATGTTGTTGATTCCACGGTTCAATTCTTGTGCCTACTCCAACAAATGAATATTCAAAACCATGGGCGTGCCTTGCAATTTACATTTAAAAGTATCTTACGACAAAAGAAGAATTATTATTCAAATATTTCACCATGCAAAAAATATAATCTTAAAAAAAACCCTCTAAAAAGAAACCAAATCCTTCAAGATATCATAACTCTATAATGTAATCTCAAGTTTCGACAAAAGCCGAAATATCATATTGCAAAAATCCTCATATAAAAATAGACCTAGTATTTATTACCTAGGGGCCTATAAAAATCCCTTAAGCTACTATACTCTATAATGAATCTAAACACAATATCCTTGCATATTCTTATATTTTTTTGAGAACTATGGCGGTAAAACAATAAAAACATATAAACATTCTTTATGGGTCCTTTACATTTCTTGAGAATCATAGTTATAAATAAATTTCTTTGATTTTTTTGAGAACCACAGCAATATATCATAAATAATTCAAAGATAATAATACTAATAATACTAGGTTGCAAAGAGCTTATTAACCCCAAGAAAAGGAAACAACAAAAAGGAAAAAGAAACAAAAGTGAACAGAAAGAGTAAGAATAGAGAGAGAGAGTAGAGAATCAGAGAACATTATTTGTGTATAGAACTTTGAGGCTTTGACTCCAAATTACTCCGGATTAAGTTTGTGTTTGAAGTTTTCAAAATCAACAATAATTCTTGCAAATCATGCTGAGCAAACCATAGTTGAATGAATCGCACATTATACCTTCTTGCAGGTGTTTCATGGTTTTTGTACATACATATGAGATTCTCCAGTCTCAACATGTACCGTGCTTACAAAGGACTAAACATGAATCAAGTTTTTCTTGGAGAAAAAGCAACAAAATAGTTTCCAAAAGATGATTTATTTATTTTTGGGTGTGTTGAATGTAGACTACCTTTTTCCACATAACATGATGCCCAATCAGGTCCAGTGGTAGGATCAAATAGAAACTGATTTCAAACTTGTGTAACACAAACACACATGCAAGCACAAAATCAATTTCATGCATTACAACACACACTGCGGTTGTGCTCTCTTCCCTGACAAGAGCAACAGACTAGATGAAATGTGTGGTGAACTGCAAACAAAGCATGAAAACAACGCAAGTAATGGAAGGAATATCAGAGGCATACACACTCACCCACCTCCAAGGATACATTTCCCCAAATCTCCCAACAAATTTACAAGACTATTGACTGGGGAACACCTCTTGGATTTGATTGTCAGCTGTGCAGTTCTTTGTACCAATGTTAAAATTCATACTCCCTTAAGAGCTAGGTACTCATTCCAGCTTGACAAGACATCTGCAAGCTTATAGCCGACTGAAAAGTGAAGCAACAACAATAAGAACCACAGATTCATCACCAATTCCTAAGAGAAAAAAACAAGTCCCACACTAGCACAAAGCAATGCACTACAGTAAATGCATTAAAAATTTATCACCATTTTATACTCTGTAGCAATGTATATACAAGCATGCTTTTGGGTGTTCCAAGGATTTGGCCTTAAAGCAGATTAACCTAAGCAGAGCTTAATATTTTACAACCCACACTCATCTCCTTCAAATGCTCTTTGAACAATGCTTTTCCACCGAGATTGAGTCTGGGCTAATATAGGAATTCAAATAAAACTATTGCGATGTCAGTTTGATGTAGAAAGATGTAAGGGTAACCCTTGCCTCCTTGCAGGTTTTAAGGACCCAGTTTCTATAAGTAATATATACATGTTTAGTGGCCAGATTGCGTTTCCATCTGCCCACAAAAATTAAGTAAAGAAAATCTCATTTCCTCATGAAAGAGACTAAATATTGCATTGTTGCGGGTTTGCTGCAAAACCATTTTGCAAAATCCCAAACTGTACATTATGGTACTTAAATTAGGGCAGGGGCAGTGCACTCACTCACGGTATCTCTTGATTGACCATCATTGGCTTTCTTTGTTCGTGTATTTTTTGTATGAGCCTTGTAGGAAGCAAATCTTACGCTCTCAAAATCTTTCTCCATTGGCCTCAAATGCCTCACCAGTATAGGTAATAACAACTCCTACTTCTTTTGGGGTTTCCCCTCCTACTAATCAGTTCACCTGCAAAATGAAATTACACACACTAATCAGCAAACACAAAATCATCTCTCTCGAATGCTGCTAATTCAAAAGCTTAAAAATTTGCATCTGAGAAAATAAGGTACCACCTTCAATTGTCCTCGACTACTACCAGGTGGTAGGTACCACAACTGCTGGCAAACCTAAGTGACAAAGGATCAACAGAAATCAAAGACCTAAGCTAGATATGGTGTGAAGAAGCAATTGGAGATCTGAGAAAAAATAAAATACTGAGGACTCTGACAACGGTGAGACAAAGCAAAAGAATTGAGGCCATTCACACCATTGTTTTGCTCTGCATTTGATGCCATTCAGGCCAATGTTTTTACTCTGCATTGTATGCCATTTGTGCCATTGTTTTGCTCCAAAATTTATGAAGAACACAATTATAGATGTAGCCACCTTCATCAATCAATCAATCAATCAAGAAATTGCAGTTCAAGATGACACGACAGAAGAAAAATCACCTAGAAGAAGAAGTGGTAGTAAAAGTTGTTGCAATTTTGGTACTATTGTACATGTGCTCCCTGTGTTGCAGAAGCACCCATGTTTGTGCTAAGTAGGTACACCATTGCACTTGAATCACCACCATCACCACCTCCAACAGGGTTGCTTCGGAGCTTGAGAGAGAGCTCCACCAAAATCCCATTCCTGAGCTCCACCCCAAAATCCCCAAAATCCATTCCTGAACTCCACACCAAAATCCCATTCTCGAGCTCCACCAAAATCCATTCCTGAGCTGCACCAAAATCCATTCTTGAGCTCCTCCAAAATCCATTCTTGAGCCCCACCAAAATCCATCCCATTCCTGAGCTGCTCCAAAATCCATTCTTGAGATCCACCAAAATCCATCCCATTCCTGGGCTCCGCCGAAAGTCCAGGGAATTCTTTCCTGAGTAGATGGATCAGAAAAGAGGTGCTCGGAGAGGATGCACCTGTTTCCTGTGCCGAACCCTGCATGTGCTCGGCCGCAATTCTCTACCCTTGGGAGTCGAAGGTCCTGTAACAAAAAGACTCCTGGATGGACTGTTGAGAAGCTGTTGGAATTCCGACAATGCCTGTTGGAATTCCGGCAGCTCCTGAGCCCGAGGAGACGGCCGCCGCCGCACATTGAGCAGCGATGATGATGATGGCGATAGCGTCGACTGTTGTTGTTGATGTGCTGCAGCAAGACTGTTTCCGTCGGTATACAGTAGTTGTTGTTGATGTGCTGCAGCGAGACTGTTTCCGTCGGTATACAGTAGTTGTTGTTGATCACTGCCATGAGGAGCTGATGATCCCAGTCCCACACTACCCAACAACAGCGCCTTCCTCTTCTTCTTCTTCTTGTCCTTGCTTGCCGACGACTCGTTGTTGTTGCTCATGTGAGTCGTCCCTTTCCTGGCTCTAGATTTGGGTGTCGTCGGGTAGTAGAAATCCGCGAGAGTGCTGTTTCCAGCAGCTTCCAATCCATGGCTTGATCCTCCGCTCATAGTACCGCCGTCGCCGCCGCCGCCCTCAGAGCCGGCTTGTAACGTAAAGGAGACGGTGAAATCGTGGGTGTTTTGGCGGATTCCAGTGAGCTTGCAAAGGAGAGAACAGAAGCGGACAGGATCGGCAATGCTGCGTTGACAAGTATGGCAGTAATGCGGTGCTGGTAGCCCTCCTGAGGAGCCGCCTCCTCCTCCTTTGGTCATCTTCGGCGCCTGCTGCGGGGGTTTTCTGCTCTGCAGAAACAAGATCTTGGCAGAGTTGATGGTATAGAGTTGGATGTTGGAGAAATCCAGGAGCTTGTGAATGTCGATTACTCTCACCACGTCCCTGTGCGATGCCTTGCGGATTTGCACCGTCGCATGGCCCGCGTGCGACTCCGCCACTCCCACTGGACATAGCGGCCCTCTCTGACAGTCGAAACAGAAGTGGTTCTTCTCATTCCTCCCCGTGAGATGCGTCTTGCAATGCCCGAAAAACTCTGCGATCGACAGCAGCTTTGCCAACCATGGCGGTCCCTCCCTGTGCCCGAATTTCCCACCCACCACCATTGCGCTCCCTGTGCCTACCTCTGTTCTTCTCGTTGTGTGTGTGGTTCTCTCTGTCTCTGTTTCTGTCCTGTCCCTCAACACAAATTGCTTGATCCTGAACTCCAAATGCTTGCAAATACTGTTCCTGAAATTGCCACAAATACCCAACACACCCAAATGCAGGAAAATTCTACACGAAAACAAGCAGAAACTAGTCTAGGACAAGACCCACAACACAAAAGCCTTGCGAAAACACTGCAAACCACACATTGTTGTACAAGCTAGTATCATTTTCCTCGCAATTTTGCTTCACCAACACGAAATTCAAACCCAAAAGAGAAAAAGGAAAAAAACCCAAAAAACTCTAACCAAAAAGGAAACTTTTAATCGCAAATGGGGACACGAAAGAGAGAGAGAGAGAGAGAGAGGGCAATGGAGACCAGAAAAGAATTCCGGAAGTGGCGTTACACCATGAAGAAAGACGAATTCTGGGGGGAAAACGCAAAGCAAAAAGGAGAGCAAAGAAGCTTCAGAAGCTGCAACAACCACCCAAAGAAACTTCCAAAAAGAGCAAACTTTTCAACAGGCGTCAGAAGAGAGATTGTAGTCCGATTGTAGACAAGAGCGAAATTTCGTCTTCTCTTTCTCTGGGAAGCGTGAAAGACACGACGAGAGTGAGAGAGAGAGAGAGTGGGGGAGGGAGAGACGGAGGGAGAGAGCGAGAAGAGATACGAGGAAGGAGCGATGGCGGAAGAAGCTCTGGGCAGCCAAGCTTGCTTGTGTCAAGGCGACGACCGACGGACCGACCGACGGACTGTTCGTCCCTGGACTGCCCTGCCCGAAAAATTTAAAAAAATTCCCAAGACCTTTTCTCAGGTCCTTTTTCCAGGTGACAACCAACGACCAGGACCAAAGCCAAGAGCCCTTGCTTTCCTCAGGTCCTCTTTGCAGGTGACAACCAACCACCCGGACCAAAAAGCCAAGGCCTTTTCTTAGGTCCTTTTTCCAGGTGACAACCACCCAGTAGGACCAAAACAAGGACCCCTTTTCTCAGGTCCTTTTCCCACGTGACAAACCAACCAGGACCTCGCTCGCCTGTTGCTGCTCAAACCTTGCGTCACAGGAAATGGCATTTTTTCTCAGGTCCTTTCCCCAGGTGACAAACCCACCAGGACCTCGCTCGCTACTGCGGCACGTTCCATGTCTCAAAACTTATGGGCGGCTGTGACGGCTTAGTAGTCAGCCATTGCCGTTACTCCCCGTTCACACTTGGCCAACTCCCTGCTGTTCTCGCATGGCCGTCTAGCACGTGACGGTTCCCCGACTGTCTGTACCCACTCCAATGACCGGAATGTGCACTCGGGTTCGTAATTAGGAGGTTTCTGCAAATTCTGGAAATAGAATGGTCCCTCTCCCCCACCCTCCCGGTTTTCTAACCAATGTTTTGGTGAGGAAGACCACGGTTAAGGAGGGTGGGGAGGGGGGGGGGGGGGGGGGGGGGGCTTAAACTGGTGGCTTTGTAACAAAGGGAAATAAAAGGAGGGGGGTTTTTTTAAAAATTATAAAGA
>Ga0116227_10004395_pt1 | contig 30635 bp, 27 predicted proteins | sample S1TSphgellanicum_FD_89693 | JGI IMG/M metagenome (GOLD analysis project Ga0116227, IMG submission 89693) | Host-associated microbial communities from peat moss isolated from Minnesota, USA - S1T2_Fb - Sphagnum magellanicum MG | ecosystem: Host-associated > Plants > Peat moss > Unclassified... | reverse complement strand
GCAGCGCCGCGCGACGAACCACCCGCGCGCGATGCTGGCCACCGCGACCCACGATCACAAGCGGGGCGAGGACACGCGGACGCGCATCGACGCGCTCTCGGAGATGCCGGGCCTCTGGGACCGTTCGATCCGGCGCTGGAACCGGCTCAACGCGCGGCGCAAGGCCGCCGTCGACGGCAGCCCCGCGCCCACCGAGAACGACGAATACCTTCTCTACCAGACGATCGTCGGCACGTGGCCGGCCGCGTGGCTGGCGGCCGACCTCGCGACGTTGGCACCGGAAGACGTCGACGCTTACGTCATTCGGATCGAAACGTATCTGCGCAAAGCGATGCGCGAGGCGAAGTTCCGCACGAGTTGGACCAATCCAAGCGAAGCTTACGAGGCGGCCACGCTCGGCTTCGCGCGCGCGATCCTCGCGCCCAAACGCCCGACGCCGTTCTTGCGCGAGATGCAAGGGCTCGCCCGCGAATGCGCCCGCAGCGGGGCGCTCGCGAGCCTCGCGCAAGTCGTGCTGAAGTTGACCGCGCCGGGCATCCCGGACATCTATCAAGGCACGGAGTTCTGGGATCTGTCGCTGGTCGATCCCGACAACCGCCGGCCGGTCGATTATGCGGCGCGCCTGGCCGCGGTGCGCGACTTTCAAACGCGCGCGGAACGCGGCGAACGGGCGGACCTCGCACGCGACCTGCTCGCGAACTGGCCCGACGGACGCGTCAAAGCGTACGTCACCTGGAGCCTGCTGCACTTGCGACGCGAATTCGCCGAGACGTTTAGCGGCGGCGCGTACGTGCGGCTCGAAACGCGCGGAAAGTCCGCCGACCGCGTCGTGGCCTTCGCGCGCGGGCCGATCGTCGTGATCGTGCCGCGCTTGTTGCGCCGGCTGCTCGACACCGGCGACGGCCTGCCGGGATTCGCGCTGCCGGACGTCCACGTTCGCTTGCCCGAGGGCATGGTGCGGTTCGCGCACCGCTTCACCGGTGCCGCCGTCGAGGCCCACGCCGACGAGCGCGGTCCATATCTGGACGCGGGCGAAATCCTATCGACCTTTCCGGCGGCGGTTCTCGTCGCGCGCTAGCGCGGCGTTGCCGGTGGCGCGTTAGCGCGCCGCCAGGGCAAATCGCGTCCCGGTCCGAACGCGCATTGCCGGTCGAGGAGGCCGCAGCGTTTTGGCTATCACCTACGACGCGATCGTCATAGGCGGGGGTCATAACGGCCTCGTGACCGCCTGCTATTTGGCGCGCGCGAAATGGAAGGTTCTCGTGCTCGAGCGCCGCTACATCGTCGGCGGCGCGTGCGTGACCGAAGAGAACGTCTTTCCCGGTTACAAAGTCTCGACGGCCGCGTACGTCAACAGTCTGTTCCGGCCCGAGATCATTCGCGATCTGCGCTTGCGCGACTACGGCTTCGAAGTCGTCGAGCGCAATCCGGCGTCGTTTTCGCCCTTCGCCGACGGCCGCTATTTGCTGCTCGGCGGCGACGCCACGGCGAACCTGGCCGAGATCGCGAAATTCAGCGCTCGCGACGCGCTCGCGTACCCGAAATACGAAGCGATGCTCGAGCGCGTGGCCTCGGTGCTCGAACCGACGCTGATCGAGATTCCGCCGAACGTCGAGCGCCCGTCGCTCGGCGATCTGTTCGCGCTCGGCAAGCTGGGCTTGAATTTCAAGAAACTGGGATCCGCGATGGGCGAAGCGCTCGAAGTGCTCACCGGCGCCGCGCGACCGATCCTCGACCGCTGGTTCGAATCCGAAGAGCTCAAGGCCACGCTCGCGACTGACGCGATCATCGGTGCGTTCGCCGCGCCGTCGATGCCCGGCACCGCCTACGTGTTGTTCCATCACGTGATGGGCGAGACCAACGGCAAGAAGGGCGTGTGGAGTTACGTGCGCGGCGGCATGGGCGGGCTCACGCAGGCGCTGGCCAAAGCGGCAACCGATCTCGGCGTCGAGATCCGCACCGAAGCCGAAGTGGCCCGCATCGAAGTAAAGGACGGAGCGGTCCGCGGCGTCACGCTAAGCAACGGCGACGAATTTCTCGCCAAGCACGTCGCGAGCGGCGTCGATTGCAGGCTCACGTTCCTGAATTTCCTCGATCCCACGACCTTGCCGCCCGACTTCGTCGCCGAGATCGAACGCATCGACTACAGCAGCGCGTCCGCGAAGATCAACGTCGCGCTCGAACGTCTCCCGAATTTCATAGCGTTTCCCGGAACCCAAGCCGGCCCGCAGCATCGCGGCACGATCCATCTCTGTCCCGACCAAGACTACATCGAACGCGGTTACGACGAAGCGAAGTACGGCCGGATGTCGAGCGAACCGATCGTCGAGTGCACGATTCCGTCGTCGGTCGACCCGACGCTCGCGCCGCCGGGCAAACACCTGATGTCGATGTTCTGCCAATACGCGCCCTACGATCTCGCCGGCGGCTGGGACGATGCCGCGCGCGACACGTTCGCCGACCGCTGCTTCGACGTCGTCGAACGCTATGCGCCCGGGTTCAAGGCCTCGGTGATCGCGCGCCAGGTCCTCGGCCCCAAGGAACTCGAGGCGACGTTCAATTTGACCGGCGGCAACATCTTCCAAGGCTCGATGAGCCTCAACAAGCTCTTCCTCTTCAGACCCGCGCCGGGCTACGCGAACTATCGCACGCCGGTCAAGAACCTGTTCCTGTGCGGCTCGGCCGCGCACCCCGGCGGAGGTGTGATGGGCGCCGCGGGCTGGAACGCCGCACGCGAAATGCTGAAGAATCGCTAACGCACGCGGATGAAGGCGCTTCGCCCGCTTGATTAAGCTCCGTTTAAGGAAGCCGTAACCTTAGAGTAAGCGGCAGGCAATCTAGCCCTCAGAGCCGGAACGGCTGCCACATGCCTTCGATCGCTCGCCTCGGGCGTGGCGCCACCGTCACGGCCGGCACCGCTTTCGCGCTACGCGTCGCGTTGCCGCTTGCGGCAGCGTTGCTTGCGGCCGTCGCAGCGCACGTCGCGCTCGACGCGATCGGCGATTTCGTGCTCGCGCACGACGCCTTCGACGACGACGCGCACGGCTCGCGCCTGCTCGCATCGACGGCGCTCGGGGCCACGGGGTTGGCCGCATTCTTAACGCTGGCACGCGCCGTCCTCGCCGAGGCCCGCGGCTCCCGCGGCGCGTTGCAAGCGGCCTTGCGCGCGGCGTTGCCGGCATCGCAAGCCGTGTTCGTTTCGGCCATCGCGCTCGCGGTGTTGCCGCTGCTGGCTGCGATGGCCTGGCTCGACGCTTTCGCCGCGGGCACCGGCGTCGACGACGTCGCCGACCTCTTCGGCGGCTCGATTCCCTTGGGAGCGGGCGTCGCGCTCGCCTTCGCGTTTGCGATCGCGCGCGGCGTCTACGCGCTCATTGCGTTATTGGCGCGCCATCACCGCGCGCTCGTTCGCGCGGCGGAAACATTCGTGCGTCGCGCCGGCGCCGCGACCAGCGCGCCCCTCGCGGTCACGCTCGAACGCGCGCAACGCCGGCGCGTCTCCGCTGTCCTGGTTCGCGCGGCGGGCGGGAACCGCGCTCCGCCGCTCGCGCTGCCGCAGACGCTAGCCGCTTAGCCGGCGCGCCTTCGCGCGCCGCGTCGCACCGCTTTTTTTCTACGGACGGAGTACATCGATGTTCTCTTGTTTCGCGCGCCGCGCGCTTTGCGGCGTCGCTCTTTTCGCGCTGATCGCGCCCGCGGCGGCGCTCGCGCAGGTTTCCGGCGGGACCGTTTCCGGTACGGTGACGAGCCTCGACGGCCGCCCGGTGGCCGGTGCCCGGATCGCGCTGGACGGCCCGGCGCACCAGGTCGCGGCCTCGGGCCCGGATGGCGTGTATTCGTTGACGGCGCTCCCGCCGGGAACGTATGCCGCCGCCGTGACCGCGCCGCGATTCAGTTCGCCCGCGGCGGCCACGATCGACGTGCGCGCCGGCAACACGACCAGCCTCAACTTCTCGTTAGCCCGCTCGGAATCGTCGCTCACGACGATCGGGCACACGGTCACCAACGGCCGCGAGACCGTCTCGACGTCGTCGACCCCGGTCACGACGATCAACGCGCAGACCTACGCCGACGAAGGCTACACGCGCCTGAGCGACGTGCTCCAGAACGATGAGACGACGACGCTCTTTCACACGACCGGCGGCGGCAGCACCGTGCTGCCCACCTCGGTCGCCATCCGGGGACCCGACCCGACCGAAACCTTGGTCGACGTCGACGGACATCAGATCAACAACGGTAACACCGGCGACTTCGACCTCTCGCTGCTCGACCCGGCCGACTACAGCGAGGTGGAACTCGTGCGCGGCATCTCGCCGTCGTCGCTCGTCGGTCCCGATACGATCGACGGCGCGATCAACATCCGCACGATCGAACCGACCGTCGATCCGCACGGCTTGCTGCGCTTCAACTACGGCTCCTACGCCGGGTTCGCCAGCACCCTGCAGACGACCGGCACGGTCGACGGCCGCCTCGGGTACGTGCTCTCGCTGCACCGCCAAGGCACGCAAGGCGAGGTGAACGAGAACGTCTTCGACGTCGGCAGCAACACCGTCCAACACGTCGGCAGCGGCATGCTGGGCTCGTCGGCGCTGGCCAAGGTGCGCTACGCCTTCGGCGCCACGGGCGCGGGTTATGCCGAGCTCTCGTTCCACGACCAGAGCGCTTTTCGCGACCTCTCGGCCGGGTTGACCACGTACGCTCCCCCGAGCGGCCTCGACCCGGACCTGCCGCAGGTCAATAGCGCCGCGGGCACCGCGCTCCAAACGCACAACGCCGGGTACGGACTCGACGTCTCGGTGCCGCTGGGCTCGACCGGCGCGACCGGCGTCGCGGCGACGACCGTTCTGTTCCGCCACTACTCGTCGATCGTCAACGAATCCGTCTACGGTCCGCTCGCCGAGAGCACGCCGTATCTCTTCAACTCGCGCGACCTGCTCGACGACGAGACCTTGCAACTCGAGCACCGGATCGGCAACGGTGCCTTGACGTTGCAATACGAGATTCGTAACGAGTCGCTCGACACCGACTTCATTCCGGGCGTCGTCAACGAACAGTCGATCGTGCGCCGCACCGGCTACGATCCCGACGCCGCGTACGATTCGCTCCGCCCGCTCGACGACGACACGCCGGATTCCGGTTCCGGCCTCGTCACTCTTCCGCTCGGCCAGACGCAACGCGACTTGGCGCTGCGGTACACCTACAATCCGACGCCCGCGCTGCACTTCACCGCCGCCGGATACTACAGTCAGCTGTCGCTGTTCGGCAACTATCTCGATCCGCGGTTCGGTTTCGTCTTCACGCCCGACTCGCGAACGGCGGTGCGCGTTTCGGCCGGCACGACCTACCAGTCGCCGCAGCTTCCCGAGCTCGTCGTTCCCAATCCGCTGCCCGCCGTCGCCGGGAATTACATTTCCATCGGCAACCCGAACCTCAAGCCCGACCAGGCGACGGAATACGGGCTCGGCTTCGACCGGGTGATCCAGGGCGGCGCTAACCCGACCGCGGTCTCCGCCGACTTCTACCGGGTCAACCTGCGTCAGCCGGCATCGCCGCTCAACCTCCCGCTCAACCCGAACTGCATCAGCCCCCCGGTCGAGCCGCCCAATCCCGCGACGCCGCCGTGCCCGCTCAGCTACCCCGTCAATGTGGGTGACGGCGTGTATCAGGGCATCGAACTTTCGTTGCGCCACAATTTCGGTCCGGCCACGTTCTTGCGGGCGGGCTGGGCCGTGCGCAGCGCGTATCTCACCGCGGTGCCGGCCGACATCCAAGACGGCACGCTGGTCGTCGGCGAACAGTCTGCGGGGCTGCCTCTGCACAAGGTCTCGCTGAGCCTGACGACGTCGCCGCCGCTCGGGCTGACCTATGGCTTCAACGTGGTGTACGAGGGCCTGTACAACGAGCTCGACCAGCCGCAATTCGCGACGCTCGACGCGCACCTGGGGTACAAGTTCCGCGACGGTTTCGAAATCGGCCTCACCGGCACCAACCTGACCAACGTCTACGACCAGCGGTTCACCACGCCAAACGGCGGCGTGCTGTACGGCGGGCTCACCGGCCCGAACGGACCGGGACCGATTCCGCAGGACGCGTACGCGCTCCAGGGCACGGCCTTCATGTTCTCGGTGCTCCGCCGATTCTAGTGCGCGACGGTGCTTAGCCGGTTCTAGTGCGGCGAGTTTGGCCACGCGCGCAAGACGGCCAGCAGCTCGGGCCGGCGCGTGAAGTAGGCGTCGAGGGACTCGGCCTCGCGACCCGTGCAGCGCTTGACCGTGTCGCTGGTCTCGCTCAGTTCGCCCGCGGCGATCGCTTCGTAAGAACCGAGCCACGTGTCGACTTCCCACGCGGGGGCGCCGAGCGCGGCGCGCCAAGCGCGGCCGGCCTCGGCGCTCTCCGCTTCATAGCGTAGCTCGCGCCCGGTCAGCTCCGAAAGGCGGTGCGCCACCTGCTGTAAAGTCAGCGCTTCGGGGCCGGTAACCGCGACCGGGCCGCGGACGACGTCGGGCCGGCTGAGCGCGACCGCCGCGCCCCGCGCCACGTCGTCGCGGGTCACGAAGGCAGCGGCGCCGTCCGCCGCGGGCCCTCGCAAGAGGCCCGCGGTTCCGAACCGCTCCGGCAACAAGTCGACGTACAAATTATCGCGCAAAGACGCGTACGGAATTTGACTGTTTTCGAGCAGCAACTCGGTCAAGTGATGGTCGCGCGACATCGGAAACCTCGAGGCCGGCGACGCGCCCTGAAACGAGAGGTACACCAGGTTGGCGACCCCGGCACGCCCGGCCGCGTCGATGGCGTTGCCATGCAACCGCGCCCGTTCGCCGGGCTCGGCGTACCCGGACACGATCAGCGCGGTCTCGATGCCGGCGAAGGCCCGATCGAGCGACGCGGGATCGGCGTAGTCGCCCGCGACCAGCTCCGCGCCGTCAAGCCGCGGCACGCGCGACGGATCGCGCGCCATCAGCCGGAGACGCCGGCCGTGGGACGCGAGGATCGCGGCCGTCCGGCTCCCGACGTGCCCCGAGGCTCCGGTAATCAAAATCATGGCCGCACGAGTCCGCCTGTGTCGATCTCCGGCTAATTAACGTGCCGCGGAGTGACGAACCCTTTACATATGTCTTCCGCGGCCAAATCGGCGTTTGCATCCGTCGCGATCGCGGCGTGTCTCGCCGTGCCCACCGCGCTCTCCGCAACCTCCGCCCCGAGCCCAGTGCAGAGCAAAGCCGCGACGCTCGGCTTGCAAGTCGTCGAGATTCCGGCCGAATACCGGCAGCATACGGGCTACGCCGGATCCGGCGTGTTCGTGGCGGGCGTGCTGCCGAATTCACCCGCCGAAGCGGCCCGCATCCTGCCCGGCGACGTGCTGAGCGCCCTTGGCGACGCGCCGCTGACGACGACGAGCGCGTTCTATGCGCTGACGTCGGCCGCCGGCGCCGGCACCCCGATCGGCGTGGCCGTGACGCGCTACGGACGGGCGCTGAAGCTCACGGTGACGCCCGCCAGCGTGGAAACGTTCTTCGCGTCCCCGGCGCCCTGCCGGCTCGGCGAAGCCGACGGCTTGATGACGGACTCGATCGCCGCCGGCCGGCGTCACGACCCGGCGGCCGAGGCCAACGCCGCGCAGCGCGCCCTCGATCTGTACGAGTCCTGCGCCTCGGTCAACGGTGCCCTCGACGAGCACGTCTTGATGAAGTCCGGCGACGCCCTGCTCTCGCAAGCGGTCGCGGCCGTCTCGCAAGCCGACCGCGCCGCCGCGGAGCCGTTCGCGAATAACGCGATCGCGATGTACGCGCTCGCGACGCGGTCCGGCTTCGTCTCCGAGTCGAACAAAACGATCGTGCGCGCCAAGATCGACGCGATCGAACGGGCCTTCCCCGAGGCGCGCAGCGGTTCGGCCGACGGCTCGATCACGCTCGGTCTGCGCAGCTTGGCCGAATCGGGAACCGCGACGCCGTTTTCGGTCTTATCAGCGTGGTCGGCGCAAGCCGACGACACCAACGTGATCTTGCACGTGCGCGTGGACTTGCATCCCGACGGAGAGGCACACCTCTTCGTGCAGGGATTCAAAGTAACGATAAATTCGCGCTACATCGGACCGCAAGCGATCTACGCGCTGGACCAGCCGCCGGCCGAAACCTCCAGCGGTCTGCTCCGCCCCAAGAGCGACGTGGACCCGCACGAGGATTTTCGCATCGCGCGGCGGGTCGACTTGGGACCGGGCGATCACAAGGTCTACGTGCTTTCGTTTCTGATCCCCAGCGACTCCGACTTTTCCGACGCCGCCGCCACCATCGCGTACGCTCCACGATAAGCCACGGCCCGAAAGGATTCATAGCGTTGCCCTACCGCGCCGAAATCAGCCGCCGCCACCCCGGTTACTTCATTTTCATCATCGACCGCTCGGCCTCGATGAACGACCAGCACGGACGAAATTCCGATAAGAGCAAAGCGGAGAGCGTGGCCGACGCGATCAACCGGATCATCCAGAACATCGTGATCCAGTGTTCGAAAAACGAAGGCGTCTACGATTACTTCAGCGTCAGCGTGATCGGCTACGGCAGCGAGGTCGGGTCCGCGTTTTCGGGTCCGCTCGCGGGTCGCCCGTTCGCCTCGACGTCGGAACTCGAAGCCAATCCCGCGCGCTTGGAAAAGCGCAAGCAGCGCGTGCCCGACGGCGCGGGCGGCTTGGTGGAACTCGAGGTCAAGTTCCCGATCTGGTTCGACGCCGTCGCTTCGGGCTCGACGCCGATGCGACGCGCGCTCGGATCGGCCTACGGTTTGGCCTACGCCTGGATCCAAGACAACCCCGACGGTTACCCGCCGATCGTCATGAACTTGACCGACGGCGAGTCTTCCGACGGCGACCCGGGCGAAGCGGCGCGCAAGCTGACGTCGCTCGAGACGAGCGACGGCCACGTGTTGCTCTTCAACATGCATCTCTCGGCCGAAGCCGGGGCGACGGTGCTCTATCCCGCGAGCGAAACGACCTTGAGCGATCCGTTCGCCCGCCAGCTCTATTCGATCTCGAGCCAGTTGCCCGAGGCGATGCTGCAACAGGCACTCGCGATGGAGTTGCCGGTGCGCCAAGGGAGCCGCGGTTTCGTCTTCAACGGCGACGTCGTCTCGGCGATCCAGTTCCTCGAAATCGGAACCAAACCGGCGAATATGGCGCTGCGGTAGCGCCGGCCGGATGACGACGGTCGATTTCGTGGTTCGCGCGCACTTGCATTCGAAGGTCGGCGAGAACATCGCCGACTGCGAAGACGCCTTGGCCGTCGCGTCGCAGACGCCGGGCCGCGGTTTGCGCGCGGCTGTGGCCGACGGCGCGAGTTCTTCGGCCTTCTCCGGATATTGGGCGGCTCTGCTGACGCAGTCGTTCGTCGCGGCGCCGATTCGTACGGAAGCCGAGTTACTGGAACGGCTGCCGGCCTTGACCGAGCGTTGGAACGCGCACGTGTACGGCCGCGGTCTGCCCTGGCACGCGCTCAAGCGGGCGAAGCGCGGCGCGTTCGCGGCCCTGGCCGGCGTGGAAGTCGAAGCGGGGGCGCCCGCCGCGTGGCGCGGCTTCGCGCTCGGCGACAGCTGCGTCGTACACGTGCGCGCGGGCGCGGTCCTGCGCTCGGAGCCGATCGCCGCGGCGGCAGCCTTCGCCAACGACCCGGTCCTGATCTCGACCGATGCCGAACGCAATGCCGGCATCGAGGCGGAACTGCGACTGTTCGGCGGCGAGTTGATTCCCGGCGACACCCTGCTGCTGGCCACCGATGCGCTCGCGCAGTTCGTCCTGACCGCCGCCGAAGCGGGCGCGTCCGGTCTGGGTAAGCTGCTCGCGGCGCTGGAGCGCGGCGACGGCGCGATCGAAGCCGGCCGCGCGGTCGGCTCGCTGCGCAACGACGACATCGCCGTGATCGTGATCCGCGTCTCGTGAAGAACCAGGACGCGGCGCTACCCAGAGGCGACGAGTACGTCGCGACGCTCCAACATCCGAGCGTCGCGTTTCGCGATTACGACCTGCGCGGCGCGACGATCGAGTCGCGGCCGAACGGCCTGCCGCGGCCCTACACCGGCGGCTTCACGATGACGTTCCATGCGGCGGGTCCGCGCGGCGAGTGGGCGATCCGCTGCTTCACCCGCGACGTCCGCGAACTCGCGCGCCGCTACGACGCGATCGGCCGCTTCACGAGCACGACCTCGGACCAAGCGTTCGCGCGAGCCGAACTGATCCCCGACGAGATCCTGGTCGGCGGGCGGCGCCGCCCGATCATCAAGATGGAGTGGATTCGCGGGCCGCAGCTCAACGCGTATGTCGACCGCCACCACGGCGATGCCGCGGCGATGCGGTCGCTCGCCGAAGAGGTCGTCGCGCTCGGCACGCGCCTCGAATCGATGGGGATCGCGCACGGCGACCTGCAGCATGGCAACATTCTGGTAACGTCCGTCGGTGCCGTCCGGCTAGTCGACTACGACGACCTCTACTTGCCCGAACTCTCGGACCTCCAGTTCTCCAGCGGCCTCGGCCATCAGAATTTTCAGCACCCCGGCCGTACGAGCCGCGACTTCGGCCCGCACATGGACCGCTTTTCACTCTACGCCATCTACGTCGCGCTGCTGGCGCTCGCCGAAGATCCCACGCTTTGGGCCGCCTACGATGGCGGCGACGAGCGGCTGCTCTTCAAGCGCGACGACTACGCGGATCCGGAGAATTCAAAGCTGTTCGCGGACCTCGCCAAGCGCGAACCGCTCGCGGAATGGATCGATCGCTTCGCGGCGGTGTGCCACGGAACGTACGCGGAGATTCCGGCCCCGGCCGACTTCCTGGCCGGTCACTTCGACTACGCCCGCTTCGTGCCGGGCGGTCCGCGGCCCGCGCCGCGACCGGTGCTCGCCGCGGTCGTCGCACCGCCGGAGCCGGCCGTCGTAACGGACGCCCCGGAAGCACCAGCCCCAGCCGCTTCAGCGGGGTCGCGCCTGCCGCGGTTGCCCCGCTTCGGATCGCTCCCGGGGTTCGCGCCGTTGCCCCGCAACTTCGACTTCGTGACCCCGGCGATCATCGTCGGCCTGCTGGCGCTCGGCGGCATCTTTCACAACGCGATCCTCCGGTTCGCCTTTCCGCCCGCGCCGACGGCGCAGGTCGACGCGCCGGCTCCGGCGCGACCCGCGCCGCCGCGCCCGCGCGCCGCAAGCGCCGGCAAACCAGCCGCCGCCCGCGCGCCGAGGCCGCGCACCCACGCGCCGGCGGCAGCCGTGCCCGTGCCGGCGGACACTCCGCCGGCCGCCGCGCCACCGGCGCCTCAGGAAGCGCGGATCGCGGCTCCCGAGAAGCACGTCGCCGCCGCGCCGGCGCATCGCGGCTCAGCCGCGCTCACCCGCGCGGCCGCGCCCGCCCACGCTCGTGCTCGCGCAGCCGGCGCGACCGCAAGCGCGACTCGGCGGCGTCCGGACGCGACGACCGCGCTGCTCGATGCCGCCGCGGGCGACGTCACGGGGGCGCCCCGCTGCCCCACGCCCGACGCCCCGGCTCGGGTCCTCTCGGGCGCGCTGCCGGCCGTTTCCAAGTTCGGCGGCGCCGGCGGCGCCGGCGGTTCGGCCGACGTCGCGGTCTCGCTAACGGCTGCGGGTGAGGTGGCGGGCGCGTCGATCGCGACCTCCAGCGGCTCGGCCGACCTCGACGCCGCCGCGCTCGACGCCGCCCGCCGCAGCAGCTACAGCGGGCAGTTACTCAATTGCAGCCACGTCGCGTCGAGCCTGGTCTTGCACGTCCGCTTTTGAGCGTCGCGCGAGGCTTACGACGCTTCGAGCGGCTGCGCGACGAAACGCGGGTCGAACACCATGCGCACGCGGGTCCCGCCCTCGCAGTCGATCGAAACGGAGCGGGCGACCGCCTTGATGATGCGCAGGCCGAAACCGCGATCCTCGCGCCGCGGCCGTTCGACGAAGACGCCGGCGTCGGCGACTTCGACGATCAAACTATCCCGCTCGACCCGCGCGTAGACCTCGACCGTGCCCGACGGCGCGTCGCCGTACGCGTGCTCGGCCGAGTTGGCGAGCGCCTCGCCGACGGCCGTGGCGATGTCGGCGGCGCAATCCTCGGAAACATCGTTCGCGGTCAGGAAGGCGAGGAAAGCGTGTCGCAGCGACTTGATCGCCGAGGGGCGGGCAACCCGGGTCAACCGGAGCTCGGCGACATTCTTCACGAAGCGGCATTACCCAAATACGTCAGCGCAGCGGCGCGTTCGTCAAAAACGGCGAAGGCTTCATGCACGCCGGCATATTCGAGCAACCGCTTGAACTGCGGGCTCTGGATCAGCAGCGCGACGGGCAGGCCGCGCCGATTGAGGTCGTTGCGAAAGCGTAATAGTTCCGAGATCGCGGACGAATCCGCGTAGCTGACCGCGGCGAAATCGACGAGCACGCCCGAAGGATGGCCGTCGACCGCGAGGGCGGCGCGAATTTCGGCGCGGCGTCCGATGTCCAATTCGCCGTCCATCTTCACCACGGCTAACGTCGTCGAATCGCTCATGCCGCCACTCCGAAACTGGCAGGCGAAGGCTTCGGCCCCACGCCGCGGGGTCCGCTAACGACGGTACCATGCGTGTTATCGGCCGCGAACGTCATACGGGTCGTTTCGCCTGGCGCAAAACCGATCGTAAGGATTGCAACGTCGTCACCCACTTGCCGCCGGCCGAAGATTTCGGTGCGGATCGAAGCCGCAAGATCGGTAACGTTCTTTTCGAGAGCGGTTCGGGCGGCCTGCACGAGCAGCGCTTCGCCTTCGAGCACGTCGCGCGAATGTTCGACCGCACCGTCGGTGTAGAGCACGAGCACGGCGCCTGGAACCGCCTGAATGCGGCGCGTGCGGTAAGCGCAATTTTCGAGCACGCCGAGCGGCAAGCCGCCGCACTCGAGCAGCATCGGCCCACGTCCCGGCTGCAACAGGAGCGGCGGCGGATGGCCCGCCGTCGCGTAGACGAACTCGTACGTCGCTGCGTCCGCGTAGCCCGCCACAGCCGTGGCCATGCGTCCGGCCGATTGCAAATAATCGTTGACGCGGCGCAGAACGGCAGCCGGGTCGGCGTCGATCAAAGCCGCCGAGATTAGGGCTTGCCGCACGCGGCTCATGTTGACCGCCGCCTCGATGCCGTGACCCTCGACGTCACCCAGCGAAAAAAGGACGCGCCCCTTGGCGAGCTCCACGGCGTCGTACCAATCGCCGCCGACTTTGGTTTCGTCCGTTGCCGGAATGTAGGTCGCGCTGAACACGAGCGTGGGCACGACCGGCAGCGGGCGTTGCGCGAACGCGTCCTGGAGGGTGTCGGCGATCCGTTTCTCCGTCTCGAAGGCCGTTCGCAACTCGAGGTTGGCCCGCGCCTCGGATTCCGCGCGCCGGCGCGCGGCCTCCAAGCGGGCTGCCAGGCGGCTCTGCGCGGCGGCGGCGGCCGCGGCCAGCAAGACGATCAGACTGACCGCGAAGAACACCAATTTCGAGACATTATCGATCGCCGACTGCAAGGCTCGGTTGTCGCCCTGTTCCCGCGCGACGAGGGCCGCGTCCAGTTCTTCCGAGTCGCGACGGAAGCGATCGATCAACGCCTTGCCCCGGAATTGCAGGACGCGCGCTTCGGCCCGATTCGGATTGGCGAGCAACGGCGCGGCGACGTGCGCGAGCCACTCTCCGTTGACCGCGACCACGTCATCGAGCAGCGCGCCGGCTCCCGGGATGGCCAGCACCGTGAGGCGCTCGCGCAGCTTCGCGACCTTGACCGGAAAGTCTCGTTTGGCCGCCGCGTATGGGTCGAGAAAAGCCGGGTCGGGGATCGACGTGAAGCCGCGAACGCCCGTTTCCTCGTCGAGCTGGTCCTTGAGCAAGGTAAAGTTCAGCGTGCGGGCCGCCCGCCGCGCGTCGCTGTTTCCGAACGACTGCCGCAGCACGCGGCTTACGACGTACCCGCCGCCGAGTAAGATCGGAACGACCAGGACGAGGACGAGTATCGGGACGGCGAGCGAGCGGAGTAACGGCCGGGCAGGCGCCGCGGCGGATCGGGGAAGGCTCACAGTCGCCCGGGCTTTGGCCCCTGTGCTGCAATTCCCTAGAAGTCCTTAGCATCAGTATCAGACGGCGCTTGCTTGGCGTCTTCACCGCACGCGGGCCGGCAGATCGGCGAGCAACGCCGCCGCGGCGCGGCGGCCCGGCACGCCGCTAACGCAGCCGCCCGGGTGGGCCGCGCTACCGCACAGGTAGAGGCCTGCCAGCGGCGTGCGCGTGGCGAAGCGCCGCTCGAAGATCTGGTGCGGCAGCAGCTCGCCGTGGAAGATGTGACCGCCCTCCAAACCGAAACGCGCTTCCAGATCGGGCGGCGCGAGCAGTTGGCGGCCCTCGATCGCGGCCGGCACATTAGGCGCGTAGCGGGCCAGCAGCGCGACGATGCCGTCGGCCGCGCGCTCGCGTTTGGCGGCATCCCACGGCCCGTCGCTGCGCTCGTATGGAAAGTACTGCGCGAAGATCGACAGCAGATGCTTACCGGCCGGCGCCAGCGAGTCGTCGGTCGGCGTCTGCAAGAAGCACTCGAGGTAGGGCTCGCGCGATTCGCCGTCGCGCCGCGCGTCGTCGTAGGCGCGCTGCAGGTAGTCGAGGTCGGGCGCGATGCGGATCGTGCACCGATAGTGCGCCGCCGCAACGTCGGGCGAGCGGCCGGCGAAGCGCGGCAGTTCGCCCAGCGCCAGGTTGAGTTTGAGCGAAGGACCGATGCTCTCCCAGCGTTCGATCTTGCGAACGAACGCGGGCGCGAAGTGCGACGTGCCGGTCAAGCGCAGGAAGGTCGTGCGCGGTCCCGCGTTCGAGAGCACGGCTCGCGCGGCGAATTCGCGGCCGTCGGCCAGGACGACCCCGGTCGCGCGTTCGTTCTCGACCACGATCCGCGCGACGGTGGCGCCCGTCTCGATTTCGGCACCGGCCGCGCGCGCGGCGCTCGCGATCGCGTTCGAGATCGCGCCCATGCCGCCGCGCACGTAGCCCCACGCGCCTTGGACGCCCAGCGCGCGTCCGGCCGCATGATGGGCCAGCACGTATCCGGTGCCGGGGTCGCGCACGCCGCGATAGGTGCCGACCGTCCCGTCGGCGCCGAGCGCCGCTTGCAGGATCGGCGTTTCGACGTAGCGCTCCACGATGTCGGCGACGGAACCCTCGAGCAACGCGCGCGTCGCCGCGTCGAACGAGTCCCAGCGCGGGTCGGGCGCATCCAAGCGCTCGAAGACCGCGGCCCCCAGGCGCTCGCTCAATTCTCCGAAAGCTTCGAAGCCGGCCACGTCGTGGGGCGCGAAACGCGCGATCTCGCGCGCGTTCCGCGACTGGTCGCGAACCAGCAATAACGAGCGGCCGTCGAGCGCGGGCGTGAACGAGGCGGCGTCCTTCAGGTATGCGGCGTAGCCGTGCGCGGCCAGGTCCAAATCCGCGCTGACGGCGGGATCGAGCAGGCTGCACACGTACGACGCCGTCGACACGCGCCAGCCCGGCCAAACTTCTTCGGTGACGGCCGCGCCGCCGACGAGGTCGCGCCGCTCCAGCACGAGCGTTCGCAAGCCCGCGCGCGCCGCGTACGCCGCGGCCACGAGGCCGTTGTGGCCGCCGCCGACGACGACGACGTCGAACGCGCGGACGCGGCCTTCAACCTGCGTCACCGTTCCATCGCGTCGCGATAGTAACGGTCGAACGCCGCTAACAGACCTTCGGCATTGGCGTACGGGCCCGGCTCGTACGCGCGCGATTCAACGCCGAGTTGGGTCTGCTCGCAAACGTGCCAGTCTTGGCGGTTGGTCAGATCCCAAAAGTCGACGGCGTCGCTCGGATCGAACTCGGACGCGGCCATGACGGCGGGATCGAAGAGCCAGCTGCAAACGACGCGCGTGCGGTCGACCGCGACCGGCCGGACGTCGTGCACCATCACGTAGTCGGGATGCAGGCTCAGCAGCAGCGAGGGGAAGACCGTATAATAATAATTTCGGTTGTGATCGGCCGCATCGAGGCCGCCCAGCGGCGGGCGCGAGGTGATGCCGGTCGTGGTCAAGCTCGCGCCCGCGACGCGCAGCAACGAATAACCGCCGAGCACCGGCCCCTCGCGCAAGTCGTTGCGGCCGCTATCCGAGGGAGAGAGCTTGTCCAGTTGCGGGTGCACGAGCGGACAGTGATAGCACTCGGAATAGTTTTGGAAGATCAGTTTCCAATTGCAGGCGAGATCGTACGCGATCTCGCGGGCGACGCGCAGACCGCCGGCGTTCCAGCGCGCGAACCGCCGCAAAAGCGTGCCCAAGGCCGAATCGAAGGGTTCGGGCTCGTCCGAGACGTTGACGAAGACGAAGCCGTCGATCGTCGCGACGGCGGCTTCGCGAAGCGGATAATCCGCCCGGTCGAAACCGGGCACGTCGGCCATGTTGCGCGCCGCCAGCAACGCGCCGTCGAAACCGTAGGTCCAGGCGTGATACGGGCATTGAATCGAGCCACCGAAGCGGCCCTCGGCGACCGAGCACAAACGCGTGCCGCGGTGGCGGCATACGTTGTAGAACGCGCGTAGCGCTCCGCCTGCGTCGCGCGTGAGGATCAGGCTCTCGCCCGCGACTTCGGCCAGCACGTAGTCGCCGGGCCGCGCGAGCCGCTCCGCGCGCGCGACGTAACTCCAAGACCGCGCGAAGATCCGTTCGCGTTCGAGCGCGAAGACGTCCGGCGACGCGTACCAGTGCCGTTCGAGCGTCCGCACGGACGCGGTGACGCGCGGCTGTTCGAAGGTCTCCATCTCGCGCGGTTCGCAACCACACGGACCGGTTCCCTGAAAAACCGACCGCCTTGACTTTTTTCTGCGCGCGGCGTATCGTTCGCCGGTGGACACTCGCAGCGCCGCGGGGCGCAAGTCGAAGGGCGAACGCACTCGCCGCCGGATCGTCGAACGCGCGGCGGCTGCGTTCAACACGCGCGGCTTCGCCGGCACGTCGATGGCCGACATCTCGGCGGCCACCGGCCTCGAGAAAGGCGGCGTCTACAACCACTTCGAGTCCAAGGACGCCCTCGCGCTCGAAGCCTTCGACTACGCGTTCGGCCTGATCCGTAAACGCTTCGACGCCGCCGTGCGCGACGAGCCCGACCCGCTGCGCCGCTTGCAGGCCATCGTCGGGGTTTACCGGGAGGTCGCGCGCCGGCCCCTCGTGCCCGGCGGTTGCCCGATCCTCAACACCGCGACCGAGGCCGACGACACGCACCCGGCCCTGCGCGACCGCGCGCGGCGCGCGATGGACCATTGGCGCGAGCTCGTGACCGCCGCCGCCGCCGATGCGAGCCGCGCCGGACGGTTGACCCCCGACGCCGCGGCGACGCTTGGAACGTTCATCGTCGCCGCGCTCGAAGGCGGCGTGCTGCTGGCCAAGCTCTATCGCGACCCCGCCCACATGCTGGCGGTCTGCGAGCAACTGACGCGCCACCTCGCGCTCTTGGAGCGCGCCGCGGTCGCGGATCGAGCGTGAACGGGGCGGCCGCGGTCTCCGTCGTCGAGTACGGCAATCGGCGCGTGCTGCTGGTCGTCGGCATCATGATGGCCGCGCTGCTCCAGACGCTCGACGCCACGATCGTCAACGTATCGCTGCCCACGATCGAGGGCAACATCGGTGCGGGCATCGACGACGGCACGTGGATCATCACGGGCTACATCATTTCCAACGTGGTCGCGATTCCGCTCGCGCCGTTCCTGTTGCAGCGCTTGGGCCGGCGACAGTATTATTCGAGTTGCATTCTCGGATTCACGTTCGCGTCGGTCCTGTGCGGAACCGCGCATACGTTACCGGAACTGATCTGCTTCCGCATCGTGCAGGGCGCGTTCGGCGGCGGATTGATCGCGACGTCGCAGATCATTCTGCGCGATACGTTTCCGCCCGAGAAAGTCGGGGCGAGCGCCGCGCTCTTCGGCATCGCGTTGACCTTCGGCCCGGCGCTCGGGCCGACGCTGGGCGGCCTGCTGACCGACAACCTTTCGTGGCCGTGGATCTTCGACATCAACTTGGTGCCGGGGCTGATCTCGGCGTTCATCGTTCTGTCGATCCTGCGCAACCCCGCGCCGCCGCGCCGCGCGCCGCTCGATTACGTCGGCGTGCTGCTGCTGGGAGCCGGCTTGGGTTCGGTGCAGTACGTACTCGACGAAGGCGAACGCAACGATTGGTTCGACGATTCGCGCGTGCTGACGTTCGGGATCACCGCGGTCATCGGGCTAACCTTGTTCGTCCTTTGGGAATTGCGCGGCACGAAGGCGCCGATCGTCGACCTGCGCGTCTTCCGTTACGCGAACGTCCGCGTCGGCACGCTCTCCGCCGTGCTGATGGGCATGGTGATCTTCGGGCCGACCGTCATTTTGCCGCAGTACGTGCAAGGCGTCCTCGCGTTCACGGCCACGCTCAGCGGTTTGCTGATCCTGCTGCGCGCCCTGCCCGTGCTCGTGCTCACGCCGCTGATCGGACGCTTCATCAGCAAAGTCGATCCGCGCTACCTGATCGTCACCGGCTTCCTGATGAGCGCCACCGCGTTCGCGGCCCTCTTCGCGCACATGACGACCGGCAGCGACTTCGGATCCTTCGCGTGGCTTCTGGTCTACGCCGGCGTCGGGCAATCGCTGCTGTTCGTGCCTTTGCTCGTGAGCATCTTGGGGACGATCGCCGTCGTTGATTCACCCAAGGTCAGTTCGTTTCTGAGCCTGTCGTTCCAAATGGGCGGCTCGATCTCGAGCACGATGCTGGTGACGGCCTTCGACCGCCGCACCTATTTTCACTCGGATATTTTTCGCGGCGCGGCTCGCCTCTCGAATAGCGCGCTCCAGGCCCTCCACACCCAGCCGTCGGTGACACAACTGGCGCGCACGATCCAGCTGCAAGCGACGAATGCGGGCTTCGCGGACGCGGTTGCCATCCTCGCGCCGATCTCGATCGTCGGCGCGACGCTCGCGCTCCTCTTACGCCCGGCAAAGCGTGCCGCGGCGGCCGGATCCCGTCCGGTCGTCATCGCGGCGGAATAAGGAACCAATGAAAGAAATCGCGGACGTAGCGCCCGAACTCGACGACGTCGTCCTGCAATTGATCACGCCGCGTATCGGGCGTAGCGCTCCATCGGCAATTGATTGGGAACACCGCGAGCTGGTGGAAACGCGCGGCGGCGAAGTCGCCGTCTGGCACAGCGGCGACGGGCCGCCCGTGCTGCTGGTGCACGGCTGGTCGAGCACGCACACCGACATGGATGCCTTTGTGGGCCCGCTACTCGAACTCGGCTACCGCGCCGTCGCGCTCGATCTACCGGCCCACGGGGCTTCGGCCGGTGCAACCGCCACGATGGCCGAGGTCTCGGCCGCGATCGCCGACGTCGGCGCGCGGTGTGGCCGGTTGAGGGGCCTCGTCGCCCACTCGTTCGGCTGTCCTTCGAGCGCGACGGCCATCGCGGACGGTCTGGCGGTCGACCGCGCCGTCCTCGTGGCCAGCCCGGCGTATTACGAGCAGGCGGTTCGCGCGACGGCGGCCTCGGCCGGGGTCGACCCGCTCGAGCTGATCGCGGCCTTCGCCGCCCGCGGCGTCGATGTAGCGGCGCTCAATCTGCCGAAGACCGCCGCTTCGCTCGCCGTTCCCGCTCTGATTTTTCACTCCGCCGACGACCGCATCGTCGACATCCGCTTCGGTGAGGCCGTGGCCAAAGCGTGGCCGGGCAGCACGTTCGTGCCCCTGGAAGGCCTCGGCCACTCGCGCATCCTGCGCGACGCCGGCGTCGTGCGTCGCGCCACTGACTTCATCGCCGGCCGCGACGCATAAGAAAACCCGCAGCTCGCGCCGCGGGTTTTCTCGATCGTTGCGCGCCGCCGTCCCTTACATCTTCGAGGGTTCGTGATACGCGGTGCCGTCCGTATAGTCGATTTCCTTGACGTGACACGTCACGTCGGGGCCCTCGTACGGCAGCTGCTTGTAGGCCTTGCTGAACCACATCGTCGCGCTGGGACCGATGTTGGCCGGGAGCGTGTCGGTGATCTTCTGGCCGGCGTACGTGCCGTACAGCGTGATCGACTTGATCGTCTTCGACGTGAGGTTGGTGACCTTCGCGGTGACGCCGTTCGTCAGCGTCAAGGAGCCGAGCGTCGAGTTCGCAGACTCGCTCCGGGCGACGTAGCACTCGACCTTGACCGGAGCCGTCGGCTCCGTGCTGCTCTCCACGGCGAACGACGGCGAAGCGGCGAGCATCACGAAAGCAGCGACGACAACAGATACTTTCTTCATAGCACTCCCTATAACGGTAAAGTATGGATTAAAGTTGCGACGGTTTTCCATGAAGTCCGGCAGGGCGCGAGAGTTTCCTTCCAGTTTTGCGGAGAGTCACTACATGCGTTTTGCATGCAACGAATCCACTTCGGGACTTAATCGAACGCCGGAACGGCCGCGGAACCAGGCGCCCGACGCCACCGCAGCCGCCGTGACGGAGCCGTACGCGAAGAGGCCGACGCCCAGCGCCATGAAAAACCAGAACAAGGACCCGGTGGCGCGCAGGACGATCCATCCGCCGCCGATGGCCAGACTCATTCGCAAGAGCCCGGCCACGAGCGGCCAGAGGAGCCGGCCCGCGCCCTGTGACGCGAAGTAAAGCGAGAGACCCAAACCGAAAAAGCCGTAGAACGGACCGACAGCTCGCAGGTAGGCGCTTCCGGCCGCGAGCATTCCGCGTTCGTGGCCGAAGAGTTCGAGCCACGCCTGCGGATAGAACGCCGCGACGATCCCGATCGTTTCGGTCATGCCGAAGGCCAGGCCGCTGCCAATGAGGGCGATCCGCAGCGCGCGCCGTTGCCGGCCGGCGCCGACGTTCGTGCCGACGAGGGCGACCAGCGGCGCGCCCAGTCCAAAGACGAGCGGGACCAGCAGGTATTCGAGCCGCGCGCCCGTCCCATAGCCCGCCACGCCGGCCGGACCGGCGACGGTCGCGACCAAAGCCGTCGTAACCCCGACGGTGACGTTGGTTTGAATCGATGAGATCGCGCCGACCGCTCCGACGATCAAGATCGCGCGGAAGTGACGCCAACGCAGGGGAGCGAGACGAAGGCGCGCGAGATTGCGACCCGAGAGCACGTAGACGAGCAACACGGCCGTGGCCACGACGTAGAAACCGACCAGCGCGTAACCGCCCCCGGCGATGCCGAACGCCGGAATCGGTCCGAAGCCGAAAATCAGCGCCGGCGAGAGCGGCACGAGCAGGACCGTGCCCACGCAGGTGACGATGGCCGGCACGAGCATGTTGCCGGTGCCCCGGATGGCGCTGGCGAGCGCGTTCATCAGCCACAGGAAAATGTTGCCGGCAAAGACGACGTTCGAGTACGCGAGCGCTGCTTGCAGCGATGCGCCGCTGCCGCCCAGACTCCCGTACAGCTGGGTGCCGAACAGCAGCACCACGACGGACGTCGCGACGCCGAGGCCCGCGTTGATCAGAACCGCGTGCAGGACCAGTGAATCCGCATCGTCGCGGCGTCCGCCGCCCAACGCCCGGGCGATCGCCGAGGAGATGCCGCCGCCCATCGCGCCGCCGGAGATCATTTGCATCAACATGACGCCCGGGAAGACCAGCGCCATGCCCGTCAGCGCGCTCGAGCCGAGCTTCGCGACCCAGAATGTCTCGATCAGCCCCGTGCTCGCTTGCGCGAGCATCACGACGACGTTCGGCCACGCGAGGCGCAGCAGCGTCGGGACGATGGGGCCATCCAAGAGTAATGCCGTTCCCGAGAGACGCCCCGCGGGCGCGCCCGGAACAGCCGCGCCGTTCATGCTCCTATAAAAGATGCCCCGCGACCGAGATGGGTTGCGGGCTGACCGGCATCATCGCTTAAGGACCGAAGTTTCTAGCGAGACGGCGGAGCCCGCGGGAGCCGTGGAACGACCAAGCCCGCGAGGAATGTGTCCGGCGCGGATGAAAGGCTTGCTCCCTCACCCGCATTCTTTCTTCGAAGGGAGATCGAGGTTCGTGCGCGCTCTGCGTTTGCCTAAGATCCTCGTCGCCGTCGTGGCGGCTTTCGCCATTCCCGCCGCCCCGGCATCCGCTCAAATTAGCATCGGCATCAATATCAATTTCGGACCCCCGCCACTCCCCGTCTACGTTCAGCCGCCTTGCCCGCAGCCGGATCTGATCTGGGTGCCCGGGTACTGGTCCTACGGGCCCTACGGGTATTTCTGGGTGCCCGGCACGTGGGTCGCGGCGCCCCGTCCCGGTTATCTCTGGACGCCCGGCTATTGGGGCTATAACAACGGCTACTACGGATATAACCCCGGCTACTGGGGCCTGCACGTCGGATTCTACGGCGGCATCAACTACGGCGCGGGATATTACGGACAGGGGTACGCCGGCGGCGGCTGGGTCGGGAACCACTTCCGCTACAATAGCGCCGTCACGAACGTGAACACGACGATCATCCACAACACCTACATCAACAGGACCGTCGTGAACAACTACACCACGTCGCGGGTCGCGTACAACGGCGGAGCCGGCGGCGTTCACGCTGTTCCGACCGCAGCCGAACGCGCGGCCGCGGCCGAGCACCATCTGAAGCCGACGCCCGTGCAACTCGATCACATCAAGACGGCGCAGGGCGATCACAACCTGCTGGCGACGGTCAATAAGGGACATCCCACCGAACTGGCCGTGGCGCATCCGTATTCGCATACGCACCTGCCGGCCGCGTACACGCCGGTCAAGCCCGAAGATAAGGCCTTGCTGACGAAGACGACCGAAAAACCGGCGCTCCACGAGACGAAACCGGTCGGTGAACTTCACGAGAAAACCACGAAACCCGTGGTTCACCACTCCACGATGATGACGCATCCCGCGGCCGTCACGCACCCGGCCGTCGTCCACCACGCGGCGACGGTTCACCACCCCGCGACGACGCACCCGGCCGTCGTGCACCACGCGGCGATGGTGCACCACGCGGCGCCGGTGCACCACACGGCGCCGGTCGTTCACCATACGACGCCGGCTGAGCATCCCAAACCCGAACCGAAGAAAAAATAGCCCGCACGCTTTTTCTGCCCAGCGATGAAACTTTGGTGAGGACGCTATCGCAATGCGCCTCGGCCCCGTTGCTCTTCCATCTGCACTCTTAGCTTATTGGAAGGAAACGAGGTTCGTGCGCCATCTGCGTTTCGTCAAATACCTCATCGCCTTAACGGCCGCGCTGGCCGTTCCCGCGCTCGCCGTCCCCGCCCCCGCCTCTGCCAACGTCTTTATCGGCATCGGGTTACCCTCGGTCGGCGTCTCCGTGAACTTCGGGCCGCCGGTGCTGCCCGTGTACGTTCAACCTCCGTGCCCCGCGCCCAACGAGATCTGGACGCCGGGATACTGGGCCTGGGGCCCGTACGGCTATTATTGGGTTCCGGGAACCTGGGTCGTCGCGCCCCAGGTCGGTTACCTCTGGACGCCCGGCTATTGGGGCTTCGGCGGTGGCGTCTACGCGTGGCATCCCGGCTATTGGGGACCGCACATCGGTTTCTACGGCGGGATCAACTACGGCTTTGGTTACTTCGGCCACGGCTACGCCGGCGGCGGCTGGTACGGCAACAACTTCCGCTACAACACCGCCGTTACCAACGTCAACACGACGATCGTGCGTAACGTCTACGTCGATAAAACCGTCGTGAACAACTACTACGGCGGCCTCCGGCCGCGGACCGTTAGCTACAACGGCGGCCCGCACGGCGTGCGCGCCTTCCCCACCGCCGCCGAGCGCGCCGCGCTGCAAGAACGGCACGTGACGATGACCGCGCTGCAGCGCGAACACTTCGCCGCGGCCGCACGCGATCGCAGCCTGCGCGCCTCGGTGAATCACGGCCATCCCGCGACCCTGGCCGTCGCCCGGCCACTCGCGGGCCGTACCGCGGTTGCCGGACCCCGCGAGTTCTCCCGTGTCACACACGTTGCGCCCGTGACGCACGTCTCCCACGTCGCACCCGCGATGCGCGAAGCTCGCCCAGTGGTTCGGCCGGCGTACCACTCAGCTGCCATCCAGCGGCGCGCCGCCTTCACCGGTTCGCGGGAAGTCCCGCACGCGGTTCATGCCGCGCGTATCGCGCACGTCACGCGACCCGCGCAGTTCCATGCGGTCCATCGCGCCGCCGCGCCGGTAAGCCGGCCACGGGCCGAGGCCAGACGCGGCCGTTAAATCGCCGCCTCATCCGCTACAGTTAGCGGGCTCCCCATCCGCGACCAGCGCAAGAACCGGGCTTATCGGAAACGATAAGCCCGGTTCTTTTTTCGTTCCCAGCGTGATGCACGACGCTATGCGGCGGGAGGCGTGAAGCTAGGCCACTCACGGGTTTGCGTACGCAACGGTCGTCGTCAGTTGCAGCGTGATTGAGCGGTCCGTCCGGCGCTCTTCGAAAAGCGCGGCCAGCGCTTGGCGCAGCTGCGCGGCTGCTTCGCCGTCATGCGGAAGATACGACGTGCTGGCGGCGCGCGCGAACAATCCGGCGCGGTCGAGAACCTGCGCGCTCTTGAATTCCGCGCGAACCGCGCCGGGCAACGCGCTAAAGTTCTCGAGCACGCGAGCGCGCCGTTCCTCGATATTCTCGACGGTGAAGCGGCGCACGATGGCGCCGTAAGCGGCCGTCGTTACGTCGCGTTCGTCGCGTTCGTTGACGACGAGGGCGATTCGGCCGCCCGGCCGCACGATGCGGCGCGCCTCAACGAGGGTCGCCGCGAAATCGAACCAGTGCCAGGCCTGCAGCGCGACCGCGAGGTCGACCGACGCACCGGGCAAGGTCGTCGCCTCGGCGCTACCGTCGATCCACGTCACCCGCGGATCCGGCGCGGCGGCCGCCCGCATCGCGGCGTTGGGTTCGATCGCGAAGACGCGCGCGCCGTAGCGCGCGAGCGCTCGCGCCGAGATGCCGGTGCCCGCGCCCAGGTCGGCCACGATCGAATCCGACGGCGCCTTGGCGCCGGCGAATAGCGCCGTGAAGGCGGCGTCGGGATAATCGGGACGTCCGGCGACGTAGGCCTGCGCGCGATCGGTAAAGCGTTCGCGAGGACTCGCCACGTTCGGACCGCTTTTGACCGCGTTCAGCCCACGCTCAGACGGCCAGCGCCTTGCCGGCCACGCGCTCCCGGGCAACGTCGAACTCACGCGTGAGCCGCTCGACCAATTCGGCGACGGACGGAACGCTGGTAACGGCGCCGATCCCTTGTCCGCAGCCCCAGATGTCGCGCCACGCCTTGGTGGGCCGAGACGTCGAGAAATCCATCTTCGACGGATCGCTCTGCGGCAAGTTGTCGGGGTCGAGCCCGGCGCGCCTGATCGACGGCCGCAGATAATTGCCGTGGACCCCCGTGAAGAGGTTCGTATAAACGATGTCGCCGGCACGCGAGTCGACGATCATCGCCTTGTACTCTTCGGCCGCATTCGCTTCCCGGGTCGCGATGAACGCCGAACCGACGTAAGCGAAATCGGCGCCCATCGCCAGCGCCGCGAGCGCCGCCGCGCCGTTGGCGATCGAGCCCGAGAGCGCGACCGGGCCGTCGAACCACTGCCGGATTTCCTGGATCAGGGCAAACGGCGACAGGGTGCCCGCGTGGCCGCCGGCGCCGGCCGCCACGGCGATCAGGCCGTCGGCGCCCTTTTCCACGGCTTTCTTGGCGAAGGTGTCGTTGATGATGTCATGCAGGACCACGCCACCGTACGAGTGGACCGCCTCGTTGATCTCGACGCGCGCGCCGAGCGAGGTGATGACGACCGGCACCCGGTGGCGGACCACCACCTCGAGATCGTGCATCAGGCGGTCGTTCGACTTGTGAACGATCAGATTCACGGCGAACGGCGCCGCCGGGCGCTCCGGGTGCGCGCGGTCGTGAGCGGCCAGTTCGGTCTCGATGCGTACCAGCCACTCGTCGAGCACCGGTTCGGGGCGGGCGTTGAGCGACGGGAAGGCGCCGATCACGCCCGCCTTACACTGCGCGATGACCAAATCGGGCTGCGAGATGATGAACAGCGGCGCGCCGATCAGCGGAAGCGCGAGTCGGCTTGGGTCCAGGGCGGAGGGTAGCATTTTGCAAGCTACGCCGTCGCGGCATGCGGCTCTTGCCGAGGTCCGGTTTCCGCCACGGCGCCGAGCGGAGCCGCGACCGCCTCCAAAGCCTGCCCCGCGCTCTCGACCCCGAGCCACAGCTCGAGTGCGGCCGCGGCCACCATCATCGCGGTTGCGAGACCGTAGCCCGCGAACACGGCCGCGGCCGAACGCGTCGCGATCAACGCGCCGAAAAGCGTCGGACCGAGCGCACCGCCCGCCAGCGTTCCGACGCAGTACACGAGCGCGATCGCCATCGCGCGAATCTCGAGCGGGAAGATCTCGCTGACCGTCAGATAGGCGGCGCTCGCGCCGGCCGACGCGAAGAAGAACGTAACGCACCAGCAGATCGTGATCGTCGTCGCGTCGAGCAGCCCGCGTTCGAAGGCCATGCCGGTCGCGAGCAGCAGCAGTCCCGATCCACCGTACGTCAGTGCGATCATCGGCTTTCGGCCGACGCGATCGAAGAGCGGGCCGAGCAGCACCGCGCCGAGCAAATTCCCGGCTGCAAACGGGAAAATGTAATAACCGACGTTCTGCGCGGGGACGTTGAAGAACGTCGTGAGCACGAGCGACTCGGTGAAGAAAAACGCGTTGTAGAGAAACGCCTGGGCGATCATCAGCGCGAGCGCGACGGTCGTGCGCTGCGGATACGCGCGCACCATCGTGCGCCACACGTCAGCCAAACCGTGGCGGCGCCGCGGGTCGAGGTCCATCGTGCCGCGCGGCGGCGGCAGTTCGCGGCCGCCGTGCTGCGCGCGCACGGCGCTTTCGATTCGCGCGACGGTTCGCTCCGCGTCATCGACGCGATCGTGGGTCAACAGCCAGCGCGGGCTCTCCGGCAGCCCTTCGCGCACGAACACGACGCCGAACGCGAGCAGCGCGCCGATGCCGAACGCGATCCGCCAGCCTACCCGCTGGTCCACGAAGCGCGGGTCGAGCAGGAAGATGCTGGCGCCGCTGCCCAGCAGCGCGCCCAGCCAATACGTCCCGTTGATCGCCAGATCCACGAAGCCGCGCTTGCGCGCGGGGATCAATTCGTCGATCGTCGAGTTGATCGCGGCGTATTCTCCTCCAATGCCGAGCCCCGTAAGGAACCGGAACATGACAAAACTCCAGAGGTTCCAGGAAGTCGCCGTCAGCAGGGTCGCCGCGATGTACCAGCCGAGCGTGATGAGAAAGAGTTTCCGGCGGCCGTACCGGTCGGTCAAATACCCGAATATCAGCGCTCCGGCGACCGCGCCGGCCACGTACGCGGTGGCCGAAAAGCCGACTTGACCAGCCGAGAGGCCGAGGGTCGCGCGATCTTGCAAACGAGGGCCGAGCGAACCGACGATCGTCACCTCGAGCCCGTCCAGAATCCACGTAATGCCGAGCCCGATCACGACCGTCCAGTGCCAGCGGCTCCAGGGAAGTCGATCGAGCCGCTGCGGAATGTCCGTGCGGATGGTGTCGGTGCCGATGCCTGCCACCCTCCGTTTCTTCCCCGCTGCAAGCCCGCTTACGCCGCAGCCGGGGGTCGGCGCGCTATACTCTCTTCGGAGGAATCTTCGCATGAAACGACCGACGCTGGTGCTCGCCGCGATCGCTTTGCTCTTAGCCTGGGATCCCCAGTGTCCGGCCACGGCCGCGCCGACGCTCGAGCCGTTGGAACGCTACGGCGATTGGATTTCGGCTCGCCCGTCGGCCGCCGATCTGCGCGGCAAGGTGGTCATCGTCGACATCTTCACGTTTGCTTGCTACAACTGCAAGAACGTGACGCCCAACTTGCGCGCGCTCTACCGCGACCACCGCTCGGGCGATTTGAAGATCGTCGGCATCCACACGCCGGAAACCCCGTACGAGGCGAACCGCAAGAACGTCGTCGAGAACCTCGCCGCGCTTGGCATCGTATGGCCGGTCGCCGTCGATAACGATAAGACGCTCTGGGACGCCTACGACACCGAGTACTGGCCCACCCAGTTGATCTTCGACAAACACGGCGTGTTGCGCAAGACGATCGTCGGCGACTCGCAAGACCAACTCGTCGATGACACCGTCAAACAGTTACTCGCCGAGAAGTAAGGCCTCATCGGCGCTTGCCCGCGGGGAGCGCGCGCCGCGCTAAGGTCGTTTCGGCCGGCAACTTGATGTCGTCGGCCAGACGGAAGAGCGCTAACAGTCTGATCGCACACCAGGTCAGGTCAAATTCGAACCAGCGTAAACCGTGGCGGGCCGAGAACGGGAACGAATGGTGATTGTTGTGCCATCCTTCGCCCCACGCGACGAGACCCACGAACCAATTGTTGGTCGATTGGTCCAAACCCGGCGCGCGATAGCTGCGGTAGCCCCACAGGTGCGCGGCGCTATTGACCAGCCACGTCACGTGATAGGTGGCCACGAGCCGCACGAAGATGCCCCAAACCACGAACGGCCAGCCGCCGGCGATGTATAGGCCGACGCCGAGCGCGAATTGCCAGAGCGGACCGCTTACCTCTAGGAAGCGGTGATACGGATCGGCGTACAGATCCGACGCGTAACGCCGCGTCTCGTCGGCCGAGAGCCGCGCGGGGTTGTTGCGATAGAGCCATTCCACGTGGCACCACATGAAGCCGCGGCGCGAGTCGTGCGGGTCGCGCTCGGTGTCGGAGAACGCGTGGTGAGCGCGGTGCGTCGCTACCCAACTGATCGGTCCGCCCTGCAGCGCCAGCACCCCAAAGGTCGCCGTGACATATTCGAGCGGCCACGCCAGCTTCAGGCTGCGATGCGTCAGCAGCCGGTGGTAACCCAGGCTAACGCCGAATCCGCCGGTCAGATAATACAGCACGAAAGCAACGAGCACCGCGGGCCAGGTGAACGTGCCCGGCAGAAACGCGGCGCACGCGCCCACGTGGATCGCGCCGAGGGCAATGCCCGTCCCGACCGCGCGACGAGCAGGCCGCGGCGCCGGCGCGATCACGTCCGGAACGTCGCAATCATCGAATCAGCGCGCGCGGGCATATCCCGGACAGCGTAAGCCCTCAACGAGAAGCGCCCGTGAAGGCCGTGTGAACGTCATGCCGGTCGTTGCCGTGTCGGGCAGTTATGCGGGCGCGGGTTCGTGGCGGAGCGTGCGTTTGCACGACAGCGAATAGATGAGATGTGCGGGCGTTCCATCCTCGCCGGCGTAGCGTTCCACGAACGAGAGGCGATCGGGTGCCGGGAGCGTGAACGTCCGCGACATCGTCGATTGCGCCGCCTGGCGGATCCAAGTCATCGTGTGGCCCACGAGCCCAGGCGAAGAAAACATCGCTTGGTCGGACGAACTCGGATCGGGAGCGGTCAGCCAGCGCGAACCCTGCGGCTCCGCATCCCACTGCCACGCCTCGACGATCGTCGCGTGAGCTTTGCCCGCGGGATTGGGATGCGTAGGATGCAGCGTGTTCCAGAGCGTGCCGTCCTCGAGGTGGTACCACCGCATCATGGCCGTCACGGGCTTGCCCGCGTACGATCCCGCGCACGACCAGACGCCGACGAGACCGCCGACACCGAGCTTCTGCTCGGCCCGGCTTTGATCCAGTTCCGACGCTCGGGCGACGGGCGGCGGAACGAGCGCGGACGTAAACAACAACGCCAAGGCGAACGAGGACGCGGGAATCGGAGGGGCGGCAGCAGCCCTCAGAGCTCGACCTCCGCGAACGTGCAGTCGCTGTACAGCTCGTATCGCTTACCGCTCGCCATCGCCGTCAGCGGAAACTCGCCTTCATCGAGCGGCGTGGCCGCCTCGACCGAACTCCAGCGTTTCGTCTCGCGATTGAGATCGAAGTCTACGCTTCGACCGCTAAACGAAATCTTCACGCGCTCCATGCTTGACATCCTCGCTCCAGAACCCGCCGTTCGGCAACACGCTCGCAGGATTCCAACGAGATGCTTTCGCTCCTGGTCGGACGCAGGCCAAGTCTAAATGAGTTGCGCGAGATCAGGAGCTACGAGAAGGGGACGGCCGCACAGCGCGACCGTCCCCAAGCGTCCGTAGATTTTAGACCAGACGTTACTTAATTGCGGCGGTCTCGGCGTGGAACTGGGCTTCTTCGGTGGAGCCGTGGAGGGCGGTCGTCGAGGACTTGCCTTCGGCCACGACCTGCGCGATCTCGTCGAAGTAGCCGGCGCCCACTTCGCGCTGGTGACGCGTCGCGGTGTAACCGAACTCTTCCGACGCGAACTCGGACTGCTGAAGTTCCGAGTAGGCTGCCATGCCGCGCGACTTGTACTCGCGGGCCAGCTCGAAGAACGAGTGGTTGAGCGCGTGGAAGCCGGCCAAGGTGATGAACTGGAACTTGTAGCCCAGCGCCGCGATCTGCTGCTGGAACGTTTCGATATCGCTCTGCGAGAGCTTGAGCTTCCAGTTGAACGACGGCGAGCAGTTGTAGGCGAGCCACTTGCCGGGGAATTTCGCGTGGATCTCGTCGGCGAAGCGCTTGGCGTCGGCGATGTTCGGTTCGGACGTTTCGCACCAAATCAGGTCGGCGTAGGGTGCGTAGGCGAGGCCGCGCGAGATCGCCATGTCGAGTCCGCCCTTGCCG
>Ga0116227_10004393_pt1 | contig 30649 bp, 29 predicted proteins | sample S1TSphgellanicum_FD_89693 | JGI IMG/M metagenome (GOLD analysis project Ga0116227, IMG submission 89693) | Host-associated microbial communities from peat moss isolated from Minnesota, USA - S1T2_Fb - Sphagnum magellanicum MG | ecosystem: Host-associated > Plants > Peat moss > Unclassified... | reverse complement strand
CGGACGGACTTGATCTTCATGGCGATGTCTTTGAGGGGGATGAGAGGGATCAGGCGGCGGCAAGCGCCTTGCTGCGTTGGGCAATACCCATGCGGCAGGCAATTTGAAAAGCCTGCCAGGTGGCTTCGACACTGGCCTTGCCCTGGCCCGCGATGTCGTAGGCGGTGCCGTGGGCCGGCGTGGTGATGGGAATGGGCAGGCCGCCCTGCACCGTCACGCCGCGGCTGAAGCCCAGCAGCTTGATCGCGATCTGGCCCTGGTCGTGGTACATGGTGACGATGGCCTGGTACTCGCCGGCCTGCGCCTTCAGGAAGATGGTGTCGGCCGGGAACGGGCCGTGGAACGGCGCCTCGGTCGGCCAGCTGCGCGCCTGCAGCGCCTTGACGGCCGGCGCGATGATGTCGATCTCTTCGCGCCCGCACACGCCGCCGTCGCCGCCATGCGGGTTGAAGGCCGCGATCGCCACCTTGGGCGCGGCCACGCCGCTGGCCAGCAGCGAGCGGTAGATCAGCTCGGCCGCCTGCTGGATGCGCTCCACGCTCAGGTAGCTCGCCACGTCCTTGAGCGGCACATGCGAGGAGATGCGCGAGGTCCACAAATCGCCCAGGGTGTTGAATTCACAGAAGTAGCCGGTCACGCCCAGGTACTGGGCGAAGTGGTGCAGCTCGTCCTCATGCTGCATGCCGCCGATCTTCATGGCCTGCTTGTTCAGCGGCGCGAAGCAGATGGCATCGATGTCGCCGGCCAGCGCAGCGTCCATGCAGCGGTCCAGCACCTTGAGCACCGAGCGGCCACCGGGCGCCTCGGCGCGGCTGCGGTGCACCTCGGCCTGCGCCACGGTGTCCACGGCCAGGAAGGCCGGGCGTGCGCTGCTGGCGCGGCCGCGCACTGCGGCCAGGGAATCGATGGCATCGGTCGCCACCTGCAGGCCGGCGATCTGCTGGCCCTCGTCCCACAGCCAGCGGTCGCCCACCAGCACGATGTTGGCGCGCTGCGCGGCCTCGGGCCTGGCCAGCAGGCGGGCGATCAGTTCGGCGCCGATGCCGGCGGGGTCGCCCAGGGTCAGGGCCACTACGGGCTTGTCGTGTGTGCTCATGGGCTCAGTCGATCCGGATATGGTTCTTGCGGATGATGTCGCCGTAGCGCTTGTATTCCGCGTTCTGGAAACCGATGAACTCCGCCTGCGTCATCGGGGTGATCTCGGCGCCCACGGCCTCCAGGCGCGTCTTCGTCTCGGGCATGGCGAGCACCTTGTTGACCTCGTCGTGCACCTTGTCCTGCACTGCCTTGGGCGTGGACGCCGGCATGTAGATGCCGTACCAGGCGCTCACCTCCACCGCCGGCAGGCCGGCCTCGGCCATGGTCGGCACATTGGGCAGCTGCGGGTTGCGCTTGGGCGTGGTGACGGCCAGCGCGCGGATCTTGCCGTTCTTGATCTGGCCGATGACCGAGGGCATGGTGTCGAAGCTCATCTGCACCTGGCCGCCGACCAGGTCCACCAGCGCGGCGCTGCTGCCCTTGTAGGGCACATGCACCAGGTCCACGCCGGCTGCGTCCTTGAACATCTCGGCGGCGATGTGCTGCGTGCTGCCGGCGCCGCTGCTGGCGTAGTTGATCTTGCCGGGCTCCTTTTTTGCCAGCGCCACCAGTGCCTGCACCGAGTCGGCCGGCAAGCCGTTGGTGACCACCAGCACGTTGGGCACGGCGCCGACGAAGGCCACCGGCACCAGGTCGCGGTTGTTGTCGTAGTTGAGCTTGAGCAGGTGCGGCGCGATCGCGTGCGCCGTGACCACGCCCATCACCATGGTGTGGCCGTCGGTGGCCTTGGCGGTGGCATCTGCGGCAAGCGTGTTGGACACGCCAGGGCGGTTCTCCACGATCACCGGCTGCTTGAGCAGCGGCCCGAGCCGGTCGGCCACGGCGCGCGCCATGGCGTCGGTGCCGCCGCCGGGAGCCGAGCCCACCAGGATGCGCACCGAGCGCGTGGGCCAGTCGCCAGGCTGCGCCAGCGCTCCGAGCGGGGCGAGCATGGCGAGCGCCATGGCCGCAGTGGCGTAACGACGAATCATCTTTGTCTCCTGAGTGTGCAGTCGTGCACGTTGTGGAGCGCCATCGTAGGGAGATGAATGATTTCCGTAAAATGACTTTCCCTGATCGATTGATATCTGCTGGCTATCGCTTGCAGCTACGCCCATGTCCCATGCCGATGCCGTGCCCCAGTTGCTCAACCGCATGCGCATGCGCCAGGTGGCGCTGCTGCTGGCGATAGAGGACCGCGGCACGCTGCGCGCCGCCGCGGCAGAGGTCGGCATGACCCAGCCGGCCGCTACCAAGATGCTCCACGAGCTGGAAGAGACGCTGGGCAACCGGCTCTTCGACCGCGTAGGGCGCGGGCTGCGCCTGAACCCTGCCGGCGTCTGCGTCACGCAGCATTTCCGCGGCATGCGCGGGGGACTGGAGTCCATGCGGCGCGAACTGCAGGAGCTGCGCCTGGGCAGCGCCGGCAAGCTGTTCATCGGCAGCATCATGGCGGCGTCGCCGGAGGACCTGACCAATGCCCTGGTGCGCCTGAAGACGCGCTACCCGCTGCTGACGGTGGAGATCGCAGTGGGCACCAGCGACCGCCTCATGGAGCTGCTGCGCGAAGGCGCGCTCGACCTGGTCATCGGCCGCATGCCGGGACGCTCGGGCGGCGACTGCACGTTCCGTCCCATCGGCGACGAGGCGCTGGCCGTGGTGGTGGCGCAGGACCACCCCCTGGTGCGGCGCAAGACCGTGCGCTTTGCCGACATGCAGTGCTTTCCCTGGATCCTGCAGCCCGCCGGCAGCCCGATGCGCGACGTGATCGAGCAGGAGTTCACCGCCCAGCACACCCCGCTGCCGGCCGGGCTGGTCGAGACCGCCTCCATCCTGACCACCACCAACCTGATCGCACGCACCGAGATGATCGCCGTGATCCCGGCCTCCATCGCCGGGCGCTACGAGCAGCATGGCCTGCTGCGCATACTCCCCTACGCCATGCGCCACCGGCTGGCCGCCTACGGCAGCATCGTGCGGCGCGACCGGCCGGCCTCGGCGGCGCTGCAGCATTTCCTGGAACTGCTGCACACGCCGGGCTGAAGCCCTGGGTTTAAAGAAAAAAGGCCGGAAGCCAAGGAACGGCGCCGGCCTATAGCTATCTATTTAATAGCTATTGGAACAAGAGCGATTTACGCCAGCGTGTACGCCGTCTTCACCACGGTGAAGAACTCCTGCGCGTACTTGCCCTGCTCGCGCGGGCCGTAGCTGCTGGCCTTGCGGCCGCCAAAGGGCACGTGGTAGTCCACGCCCGCCGTCGGCAGGTTGACCATCACCATGCCGGCCTGGCTGTGGCGCTTGAAGTGGGTGGCGTACTTCAGGCTGGTGGTGGCAATGCCGGCGGACAGGCCGAACTCGGTGTCGTTGGCGGTGGCCAGGGCTTCCTCGTAGTCCTTCACGCGGATCACGCTGGCGACCGGGCCAAAGATTTCCTCACGGTTCACGCGCATGCCCTTGGTGGTGTCGGTGAGCAGCGTGGGCGCCATGAAGAAGCCTTCGTTGCCGCTGCCGGTGTGGCAGGCCACGCGGCTGCCGCCGGCGTAGACGGTGGCGCCTTCGGCCTTGCCGATCTCGACATAGCTCAGGTCCTGCTCCAGCTGCGCCTGGCTCACGACCGGGCCGACGTCGGTGCCGGCGGTGAGGGCGTCGCCCACCTTGATCTTGTCCATGCGCGCCTTGAGCGCCTCGATGAACTTGGGGTAGATGCCCTGGGTGACGATCAGGCGGCTGGAGGCGGTGCAGCGCTGGCCGGTGGAGTAGAAGGCGCTTTGCGCGCTGAGCTCCACCGCCTGCGCCAGGTCGGCGTCGTCCAGGATGATCTGCGGGTTCTTGCCGCCCATCTCCAGCTGCACCTTCTTGTGGCTTTCGACGCAGGCCTGGGCGATGCGCTTGCCCACGCCGGTGGAGCCGGTGAAGCTGATCGCGGCAATGCCGGGGTGCTTGACCAGCGCGTCGCCGATCACGCTGCCGCGGCCCATCACCAGGTTGAAGACGCCAGCCGGGATGCCGCTGCGGTGGATGATGTCGGCCAGCGCCCAGGCGCTGCCGGGCACCAGGTCGGCGGGCTTGAGCACCACGCAGTTGCCAAAGGCCAGCGCCGGAGCGATCTTCCAGGCCGGGATGGCGATGGGGAAGTTCCACGGGGTGATCAGGCCGACCACGCCGATCGGCTCGCGCGTGATCTCCACCCCTATGCCCGGGCGCACGGAGGGGATGGTTTCGCCCGCCAGGCGCAGGCATTCGCCGGCAAAGAACTTGAAGATCTGGCCGGCGCGGGTGACTTCGCCAATGCCTTCGGGCCTGGTCTTGCCCTCTTCGCGCGAGAGCAGCGTGCCCAGCTCTTCCTTGCGCGCCAGGATCTCGGTGCCGATCTTGTCCAGCGCGTCGCTGCGCGCCTGGATGCCGCTGGTGGACCAGGCCGGGAAGGCGGCCAGCGCGGCCTGCACGGCGGCGTCGACCTGGGCCGCATCGCCCTGGGTGTACTCGGCAATCACGTCGGCCAGGTGGCTGGGGTTGCGGTTGGGGCTGGCGCTGTTGCCGGCGACCCACTCGCCATTGATCAGGTTCAGGTGTGGCGCGTTCTGCGTCATGGAGGCTCCTTGTTGTCGATGAAAAATGCGCCGCGACGCTACCACGTCGCGGCGCATCGTGTGATGACGGCCGAATTATTGGGGGCCGAGTCTGGCGATCAGCGCGGCCAGTTCCGCCACCTCGTCGGCCTTGAGATCGGTCAGCGGCGCGCGCACCGGGCCGGCGCCGTGGCCGACGATGCTGGCGCCGGCCTTGACGATGCTCACCGCATAGCCCTGGCCCTTGTTGCGGATGTCCAGGTAGGGCATGAAGAAGTCCTTGAGCAGGCGGTGCTGGGTGGCGTGGTCGTCGGTACGCACGGCCTCGTAGAACTGCATCGCGGTCTTCGGTATGAAGTTGAACACCGCGGACGAGTACACCGGCGTGCCCAGCGCCTTGTAGGCCGCCGCATAGACCTCGGCCGTCGGCAGGCCGCCCAGGTAGGCGAAGCGCTCGCCCATCTTCAGGTAGATCGAGCTCATCAGCTCGATGTCGCCAATGCCGTCCTTGAAGCCGACCAGGTTGGCATTGCGCTCGGCCAGCCGCGCCAGGGTGTCGGGCTTGAAGCGGCTCTGGCCGCGGTTGTAGACGATGACGCCGAACTTCACGCTCTTGCAGACCGCCTCGACATGCGCCGCCAGGCCTTCCTGGCCTGCCTCGGTCAGGTAGTGCGGCAGCAGCAGGATGCCGTGGGCGCCGGCCTTCTCCGCGGCCTGCGCGCATTCGATGGCAAAGCGCGTGGGGCCGCCCGCGCCGGCAATGATGGGCACCTTGCCGCGGCAGGTGTCCACCGCGGTCTTGATGATGGACGGGTACTCCTGTCCGCTGAGCGAGAAGAACTCGCCGGTACCGCCCGCCGCAAACAGCGCCGTCGCGCCATAGGGCGCCAGCCATTCCAGGCGCGCGGCATAGCCCTTGGCATCGAAATCACCATTGGCATCGAAGTCGGTCAACGGGAAGGACAGCAGGCCGGAGCCCATGATGGATTTGAGTTCTTGGGGATTCATGGTGTGAGTCGTCGAGAGCTAGGGAAGAAAGAAAACGGGGAGCGATTGCAGAGCACAGATACAGCGGCACAAAAGGCCGCGGAGCAGGCCATGCGCAGACATCCGCGGAACCGGCTTCGCCGGGCCGCTGGATGTGCCCCCTGCACGGGGGTTGGCGAAGACGCGAAGCGCGTAGCCCGGGGGTGTTCCATTTCAGTCGATCTTGAGCTGCGCGTCGGCCACGACCTTCGCCCAGCGGGCCCGCTCCTTGTTGAAGAAGGCGTCCTGCTCGGCCGGGGTCATGGTCACCACCTCGGCGCCCTGCCCGGCCAGGCGCGAGCGCACGTCGGGCGAGCGGATGATGCGCACCAGCTCCTGGTGCAGGCGATCCACGATGGGGGCGGGCGTGCCCTTGGGCACCAGCACGCCCTGCCAGGTGCCGGACTCATAGCCCGGCACGCCCTGCTCGGCGATGGTGGGCACGTCGCCGATCAGCGGCATGCGCGTGGCCTTGGAAACCCCCAGGATCTTGAGCTTGCCGCTCTGCACGAAGGGCAGCGTGGCCAGCATGCCGTTCATCAGCACCTGGGTCTGGCCAGCCACGGTGTCCTGCACCGCCTGCACACCGCCCTTGTAGGGCACGTACTGCCAGCGGGCGCCGCTGGCACGCTCCAGCGCCACGCCGGCCAGGTGCGGCGCGCTGCCGGTGGCGGTGACGGCAAAGTTGAGCTCGCTCTTCTTCGACAGCGCCACCAGTTCCTGCAGGTTGCTGGCAGGCACCGAGGGGTGCACCACCAGCAGGTGCGGCGAGTAGGCCAGCATGGTCACGCCACCCAGGTCCTTGGACGGGTCGAAGGACAGCCGGGTGTAGACCGAAGGCGTGATCGCCAGCGCGCCGACGTCGCACAGCAGCAGCGTGTAGCCATCGGGCGCGGCACGGGCCACGGCTTCGGCGCCCAGGTTGCCGTTGGCGCCGGCCCGGTTCTCCACGATCACGCTCTGCTTCAGCGCCTCGGACAGCGGCTGGCTGAGCGCCCGGGCAATGATGTCGGACGAGCCGCCCGGCGGGTAGGGAACGATCAGTTTGACCGGGCGCGCCGGCCAGGTCTCGGCCGCAAGGGCGGGGGCGCCGGTGGCCAGCGCCCCCAGCGCGGGCAGGGTACGGCTCAGCAAGGTGCGTCGGGAAAGTGTCATGTCATCTCCTGTTGTGGGGCTCGCCCCTGCTGCACGCGCCGCGTGCTCGGCGGGCCGGGGATCGATGCGACTGGCCGGATGGCAGCTAGGTGCAGCCCGCCATGTCATCAGTCATCGTACAACTAGAAAATACAAAAGTCCAGCCATGGACGCACCGGGACAGTCCCCGGCGCGCCTGCCGTCTCAGGTGCTGGTACGCGCCGCCTCTTGCGCGCGGCGCAGGCGCTCGCGGCTGTTGGTGAGGTGCAGGCGCATCGCGGCGCGGGCGGCGTCGGCATCCTGGCGCGCGATGGCCTCGTAGATCTCCGCATGCTCGCGGTTGACCTTGTGCAGGTAGTCGGCCTGGTCCTCGGGCGCCACGCGGGTGGCGGTGATGCGGGTGCGCGGAATGATGGCCGTGCCCATGTGGCGCAGGATGTCGGCGAAGTAGCGGTTGCCGGTGGCCAGCGCGATCTCGTAGTGGAAGCGGAAGTCCGGCGTGACCGTATCGCCCTGCCCGGCCATGGCGGCGGCAAACTGCTCCAGCGCCTCGCGCATGACCTGCAGATGGGCCTCGGTACGGCGGGCGGCGGCCAGGCTGGCGGACTCGGTCTCCAGGCTCACGCGCAGCTCCAGCACCTCCAGCGCGTCGACCGAGGCCGGCACGTCGGCCGGGTCCAGCCGCAGCAGGCCGGGCGTGGGCGCGTCGAGCACGAAGGTCCCCACGCCGTGCCGCGTCTCGACCAGGCCGGCGGCCTGCAGGCGCGACAGCGCCTCGCGCACCACGGTGCGGCTGACGCCATAGGCCTGCATGATCGCGGACTCGGTAGGCAGCTTCTCGCCGGGGCGCACGATGCGCGCCCCGATGCGCCCGCCGATGTCTTCCACCAGGGCATGCGCCAGTCCGCGCGGACGCCGCGCCACCACCGCGGCAGGGGCCGGCGGCGGGACATCGGCATCGGCGGAAAGCCCGGTTGACATGCGCATCATGGGCTGATGATAATGGTTTCACGTTGTATGACAACGTATAACTACAACGGTTCAAGCTTCATTGCGGATTCCGATGACCTCAGAGACAAGCCAGGCGCCCGGCGCCTCTCCCTCCTCCCCCGTGGCCGTGCCCGCGGATGCCCGCCTGGACACCCTGCTGCTGACCGGCGCCGCCGGCGGCCTGGGTCGGGTGCTGCGCGAGCGGCTGCGCCCCTTCGCCCGCGTACTGCGCCTGTCCGACATCGCGCCGATGGACCCGGCCGAGGGCCCGCACGAGGACGTCGTGCCCTGCCCGCTGGGCGACAAGCAGGCGGTCGATGCACTGGTGCGCGGCGTGGACGCCATCGTCCACCTGGGCGGCGTCTCGGTCGAGCGGCCATTCGAGGAGATCCTGGATGCCAACATCCGCGGCACCTTCCATATCTACGAGGCGGCGCGGCGCCACGGCGTGCAGCGCGTGGTGTTCGCCAGCTCCAACCACGTGATCGGCTTCTACGAGCAGACGCAGGCGCTCGACGCCCACGCGGCGCGGCGCCCGGACGGCTACTACGGCCTGTCCAAATCCTATGGCGAGGACCTGGCCCAGTTCTACTTCGACCGCTACGGCATCGAAACCGTGAGCATCCGTATCGGCTCCTCATTCCCCGAGCCCCGCGACCGCCGGATGATGAGCACCTGGCTCAGCTACCGCGACCTGACCGAGCTGGTGCGGCGCGCGCTGTTCGTGCCCGGCGTGGGCCACACCGTGGTCTATGGCGCCTCTGCCAACCGCGACCTCTGGTGGGACAACCATGCCGCCGCGCGCCTGGGCTTCGTGCCGCAGGACACGTCGGAGGTGTTCCGCGACAAGGTCGAGCAGCAACCCATGCCCGCCGCCGACAACCCCGTGCGCATCTACCAAGGCGGCGCGTTTACTGCCGCCGGCCCATTTGAGGACTGAATGGGCAGCCCCAGGCTTCGCGCCTCGCGTCTTGGCCAGCCCCCGCGGCCCGGCGAGGCCTGCTCCGCGGTCTTCGAAGCCTTTGTTGTTCCTGCACTGCCGGCGATGCCGGCGCAACGCTCCCGCTCTTCCGTTTCATTCCCAACTGCACACCAGAAAGAGAGACAAGCATGAAACTGCACCGCACCCTGTTCGCACTTGCCGTGGCGGCCGTGGCGCCGCTCATGGCCCAGGCCACTGAGTTCCGCTCGGCCGACATCCACCCCGACGGCTACCCCACGGTCGAGGCCGTCAAGTTCATGGGCGAGCGGCTCAAGGCCCTCTCGGGCGGCAAGCACACCGTGCGCGTCTACAACAACAGCGCGCTCGGCGGGGAGAAGGACACCATCGAGCAGGCCAAGATCGGCGCGCTGGCCATGGTGCGCATCAACATCGGCGCGATGAACAACATCTGCCCCGAGACGCTGGTGCCGACCATGCCCTTCCTGTTCCGTTCGGTCGAACACCTGCACCGGGTGCTGGACGGCCCGGTGGGCGAGGAGATCCTCAAGTCCTGCGAGAAGCAGGGCTTCGTCGGGCTGGCCTACTACGACAGCGGATCGCGCTCGATCTTCACCGCCAGGAAGCCGGTGCGCACGCTGGCCGACATGAAGGGCCTGAAGGTGCGGGTGCAGCAGTCCGACCTGTGGGTGAGCATGCTCGAGGCCATGGGCGCCAATGCCACGCCCATGCCCATGGGCGAGGTCTACACCGGCCTGAAGACCGGCCTGATCGACGCCGCCGAGAACAACTACCCCACCTACGAGAGCGCGCGCGCCTTCGAGGTGGCCAAGTACTTCACCCGCACCGAGCATTCGATGGCGCCGGAGATGCTGCTGTTCTCCAAGCGCGCCTGGGACCGCCTCTCGGCCGAGGAGCAGAAGCAGATCCGCCAGGCGGCCAAGGAGTCCGTGCCCTACATGCGCAAGCTGTGGGCCGAGCGCGAAATCAAGTCCTACGAAACCGCCAAGGCCGGCGGCGCCGAGTTCATCGATATCGACAAGGCCCCGTTCCAGGCCGCGATGAAGCCGGTGTACGACAAGTTCATCACCGATGCCCGGCTGAAGGACCTGGTCAAGCGCACGCAGGACACGCAGTAGCCACGCCGCCCACTGCACCGCTCTCTTTTCAATAGCTGACAGCCAAGGCTCCACCTTGGCTTCAGCCACATTTCCTTCATATCCATGTACACCCGCCTCTGCCGCGCGCTGGCGCGCGCCTGCATGTGGCTGGGCATCTGCGGGCTGGTGGCGCTGATCTGCGCCGTCAGCTGGCAGGTGTTCGGCCGCTACGTGCTCAACAACACGCCCACCTGGGCCGAAAGCCTGGCGCTGCTGCTGGTGCTCTACGTGACCATGCTGGGCGTGGCCGTGGGCGTGCGCGACGCCGGCCACATCGGGCTGGAGTCCTTCCTGGTGCTGGCGCCGGAGTCGGTGCGCATCAAGATGGAGTTCCTGATCCACACCCTGGTGCTGCTGTTCGGCGCCGCCATGGCCTGGAACTGCGCCTCGCTCGCCGGCTCGGTATGGGACTACCGCCTGCCCACGCTGCCGCTGTCGGAAGGCTGGAAGTACGTGCCGGCCAGCATCGCCGGCGTGCTGATCGTGATGTTCTCCATCGAGCACCTGATCGCCCTCGCCAAAGGCCACGAAGTAGCGCCTTCCTGGAGCTGAATACGCCATGACGATCCCGCTTCTGATCCTGAGCCTGAGCTTCACCCTGTTCCTGCTGCTGGGCGTGCCGGTGGCGTTCTCCATCGGGCTGTCGGCCCTGTGCACCCTGCTCTACGAAGGCCTTCCGCTGGAGGTCGGCTTCCAGCAGATGACCTCGGGCATGGGCATCTTCTCGTTCCTGGCGATTCCGTTCTTCATCTTCGCCGGCGAGCTGATGCTCTACGGCGGCATCGCCGACCGCATCGTGCAACTGGCCAAGAACCTGGTGGGCCACGTGCGCGGCGGCCTGGGCATGTCCAACGTGGTGGCCTGCACGCTGTTTGGCGGCGTGTCGGGATCGCCGGTGGCCGACGTGTCGGCCATGGGCGCGGTGATGATCCCGATGATGAAGAAGGAGGGCTACCACGCCGACTACGCGGTCAACGTGACCACGCACGCGGCCCTGGTCGGCGCACTGATGCCCACCAGCCACAACCTCATCATCTATTCGCTGGCGGCCGGCGGCAAGGTGTCGATCGCGGCGCTGATCCTGGCCGGCCTGCTGCCGGCGCTGATCCTGACCGTCAGCAACCTGGCCGCCGCCTACCTGGTGGCCGTCAAGCGCGGCTACCCGGCCGGCAGCTTCCCCGGCTGGCAGATCGTGGCGCGCTCGCTGGCGGCGGCGCTGCCCGGGCTGTTCGTGGTGGTGCTGATCCTGGGCGGCATCCTGTCGGGCGTATTCACCGCGACCGAGTCGGCGGCGGTGGCGGTGCTGTACGCGCTGGCCCTGACGATCTTCGTCTACCGCACGCTCAAGTGGGAGCACTTCATCAAGGCCGCGGCCAAGGCGGTGAAGACCACCGGCGTGGTGCTGCTGCTGATCGGCATCTCCGGCACCTTCGGCTACCTGATCAGCCTGTACGGCGTGGCCGAACTCACCGGGCAGATGCTCTCGCGCATCACCACCGAGCCCTGGCTGATCTTCCTGATGATCAACATCATCCTGTTCCTGCTGGGCACCTTCCTGGACATGGCGGCCACCATCCTGCTCTGCACGCCGATCTTCCTGCCGATTGCGCAGCACTACGGCATGAGTTCAGTGCAGTTCGGCATCGTGCTGCTGATCAACTGCGCGCTGGGGCTGAACACGCCGCCGGTGGGCACCACGCAGTTCGTCGGCTGCGCGATCGGCGGGGTGTCGGTGGGCGCGGTGATGCGCACCATCTGGCCCTTCTACGGCGCGCTGATCTTCGCCCTGCTGCTGGTCACCTTCGTGCCGGCCTTCTCGATGTGGCTGCCCAGCATGTTCATGGCCGTCCGCTAGCAATCCCCCATCACCCAGGAGACAACGACATGAAGAAACAGTACCTCCGGCACGTCCTGGCCGCCCTCGCCCTGGGCGCGGCCTGCGCGGCACCGGCCCTGGCCGCCGACGGCGATTTTCCCAACCGCACGGTGGAGCTGCTGGTGCCCTACCAGCCCGGCGGCGGCACCGACGGCCTGGCACGCGCCTTTGCCGACGCCAGCCGCAAGCACATGCCGCAGAGCATCGTCATCGTCAACCGCCCCGGCGCGGGCGGCGCCATCGGCTGGACCGAGGTGATCAACGCCAAACCCGACGGCTACAAGCTCGCGGTGCTGACGGTGGAGCTGCTGACCCTGCCGCACCTGGGCCTGGCCAAGTTCAGCTACGACGACTTCCAGCCCATCGCTCAGCTCAACGCCGACCCGGCCGCCATCACGGTGAAGGCCGATGCGCCATGGAACACGGTGGAAGAGTTCCTCGCCGCCTCCAAGAAAGACCCCGGCGCGGTGCGCGTGGGCAACTCGGGCAACGGCTCGATCTGGCACCTGGCCGCCGCCGCGCTGGAGGACAAGACCGGCGCCAAGTTCAACCACATCCCCTTCAACGGCGCGGCACCTGCGGTGCTGGCGCTGCTCGGCGGCCACATCGAGGCGGTGGCCGTGAGCCCGGCCGAGGTCAGCACGCACGTGCAGGGCGGCAAGCTCAAGGTGCTGATGGTGATGGCCGACAAGCGCGTGAAGGGTTTCGAGAAGGTGCCCACCGCCAAGGAGCGCGGCATCGACCTGTCCATAGGCACCTGGCGCGGCCTGGGCGCACCCAGGAACACGCCGCCCGAGGTCATGGCCCGGCTGCGCGACATCACCGCCAAGACCGCTGCCGAGCCGCTGATGCACGAAGTCATGGACAAGCAGAACCTGGGCTACGTCTACACCGACGGCGCCGTCTTCAAGGACACGCTGGCCAAGGACAATGCCTACTTCAAGGAACTGATCACCAAGCTCAACCTGAAGCCATAGACCACCGCCCATGACCAGCCGCCGCGCCACCTACGCCTACGTTGCCAACGCCGACAGCCAGGACATCTCCGTCCTGGCACTGGACCACGAGCGAGGGCGGCTGCAGCTGGTGGACACCGTGGCCGTGGGCGGCGCGGTGATGCCGCTGGCGGTCAGCCCGGACAAGCGCGTCCTGTACGCCGCGCTGCGTTCGCAGCCCTTCCGTGTGGCGAGCCTGGCCATCGACCCCGCCAGCGGGCGCCTGCGCCCCCTGGGCGAGGCGCCGCTGGCCGACAGCATGGCCTACCTCAGCACCGACCGCACCGGCCGCTGGCTGTTCGCGGCGTCCTATCCGGGCCACAAGATCACCGTCAACAGCATCGGGCCGGACGGCAGCGCGGGCCCGGTGCAGCAGTTGGTCCGCACCGCGCCCAACGCCCATGCCATCCGCGTCGACGACAGCAACCGCCACGTCCTGGCCACCAGCCTGGGCGGCGACAACCTGTCGGCCTGGCGCTTCGATGCCGCCACCGGCCTGCTCGCAGCGCACGAGCCGCCGCTGCTCGCCGCCCCGCCCGGGTCGGGCCCCCGCCACTTCGTGTGGGACCGGGCCCAGCGCTTCGTCTACCTGCTGGGCGAACTCGACGCCCGCCTGCAGGTGCTGGCCTGGGACGCCGGGGCCGGCGCGCTGCGCGCGCTGCAGGACACCACCACCCTGCCCGCCGGCTTCACCGGCAAGCCGTGGGCCGCCGACCTGCACCTGACGCCGGACGGCCGCTTTCTCTATGCGTCGGAGCGCACTTCGAGCACGCTCGCGGCCTTCCGCGTCGACGCCGCCACCGGCTTGCTGGAGCCGCTGGGCCACACCCCCACGGAACAGACGCCGCGCGGCTTCGCCATCGACCCAAGCGGCCGCTACCTGGTCGCGGCCGGGCAGGACTCCCACGCCGTCGCGCTCCATGCGATCGACGGCGCCAGCGGTGCGCTGCAGCGGCTGCAGCAACTAGCGGTGGGACGGAACCCGAACTGGGTCGAGATCGTCGAGCTGCCTTGAGGAAAGCCCGCGTACGCCCGCGCCGCGGCGCAAGGCAGGGCGGCAGGTTCTAAAGTCCCAGCACGGCATCCCGCTGCAGCCGGAAGCGCGCCGCCTGCGCCGTGATCCAGGCCTGCACCAGCCCCGCCTGGGTCGCGGGCTGCGGGGCCGATACGAAGTAGTAGGACGCGCGCGAGCGCACCGGCAATGCGAAGGGCGCCACCAGCCGGCCGGCCACCAGGTCGTCCAGCACCAGGGCCGCGCGTCCCATGGCAACGCCCTGCCCTGCCAGCGCCGCACCCAGCGCCAGCTGCGACAGGTTGAAGTGATGGCCCTGCTGGGCCAGTTGCGGCACCTCGGCCTTCGCCGCACGCAGCCAGTGCTCCCATTCCTCGCAAGGGCTCGCGCCGACCCAGGCGCTGGCGTCGTGCAGCAGCATGGGCGCGCGCAGGTCGGCCGGCGTGCGCAGCGCAGGATGGGCCGCCAGGAAAGCCGGGCTGGCCACGGGCAGCAGCCATTCGTCCAGGAACTCGGTGGCCTGCAGGTCGCGGTACTCGCCCAGGTCGAAGCGCACGGCCGCAGCCAGGTCGTCGCGCGCCATGCGTTCGCGGTCCAGCGCATGGAATTCCCCGATCACCCGCAGGCCGACCTCGGGATGGGCACGAAAGAAGTCGCCCAGCCGCGGCGTGAGCCAGCCCATGGCGAAGGAGGGCGCACAGCTCAGCGCCAGCCCACGGTCGGGCGGCGGGCTGCGCAGCTGTGCGAGCGTGCCTTCCATGGCCTGGAAGGATTCGCGCAGCACCACCGCGAGCCACTGGCCCTCGGGCGTGGGCAGCAGCGCGCGCGGGGTGCGCAGGAACAGCGGGCGCTGCAGCCAATCCTCCAGGTGCTTGACCTGCTGGCTGACCGCCCCCTGGGTGATGCACAGTTCCGATGCGGCCTTGGTGAAGCTCATGCACCGTGCCGTGGCCTCGAAGCACCGTAACCATGCAAGCAGCGAGGGTGTGAGGCGAGTGTCCATATATGCATTAGTAAAGCTAATCCACACAGGACTATAAATGTGTTGTGGCGTGGCGGGTGGCGTCCAACAATGGCGGCTCTTGTACTGCTTGCCGCCATGAACGAATCCTCCTTGCTTCCCGCCCAATCGCAACCAACACTGGATCAGGTCGATAGACGCTTTCCACTCGGCGACCTGAAGGACGGCCGCCCGGTGCTCTGGACGTCGGACCGGCGCGGCAGCGGCGAGCATGCCTCCCATATTAGCCGCGCTGATGTCGATGCCGCGGTGGCGCGGTTCGGCCGCTTCGCCCCGTTGATGGCACTGCTGTTTCCCGAGCTGGGGCCCGTCGCGGGCGTGATCGAGTCCGTGCTGCAGCCGGTACCCCGCTTGCAGCAGGCACTGGACATGCCGCCGGACTTCGGCACCCTGCTGGTCAAGGCCGACCACGCCTTGCCGGTGGCCGGCTCGATCAAGGCGCGCGGCGGCATCCACGAAGTGCTGGAACATGCCGAGACGCTGGCCCTGCGCCATGGACTGCTGGCGCCGGGTGGGGACTACCGCGAGCTGGCTTCGGCGCCGGCGCGCGCGCTGTTTTCACGCCACCAGGTCGCCGTGGGATCGACCGGCAACCTGGGCCTGGCGATCGGCGTCATGGCGTCGGCTCTGGGCTTTCGGGCGGTGGTGCACATGTCGGCCGACGCCAAGGACTGGAAGAAGGAGCGCCTGCGCCGCCGCGGCGTGGAGGTGGTCGAGCACGCCGGCGACTATGCAGAGGCCGTCGCCGCCGGCCGCCGCGCAGCCGAGGCCGATCCGGCCTGCCATTTCGTCGATGACGAACGTTCGCTCTCGCTGCTGCTGGGCTATGCGGCCGCCGCGCCGCACCTGGCGCGCCAGCTCGACGCCCTGGGCCGCAAGGTGGACGCCGCGCACCCGCTGTTCGTCTACCTGCCCTGCGGCGTGGGCGGCGCTCCGGGGGGCATTGCGCTGGGCCTGTCGCAGGTCTACGGACCGCACGTGCACTGCTTCTTTGCCGAGCCCACGCGCTCGCCCTGCTTCCTGGTGCAGATGCTGGCGGGTACCGCGGCATTCCGTCACCTGGGGGCCAACCCGTCGGTCTACGACATAGGGCTGGACAACCACACCGAGGCCGATGGCCTGGCCGTGCCGCGTGCCTCGGAACTCGCCGCCGCCGCAGTAGGGCCGCTGCTGTCGGGCGTGTACACGGTGGAGGACGACCGCCTGTTCCGGCTGCTGCACCAGATCGCCGCCACGGAGCACCTGCGCATCGAGCCCTCGGCTGCAGCCGGCCTGCCCGGCCCGGCCATGCTGCGCGACACGGCGGCCGGCCGCGCCTACCTGCGCCAGCACCGGCTGGAAGCGCTCATGCCCCAGGCCACCCACATCGCCTGGACCACCGGCGGGCTGTTCGTGCCCGACGAGGAATACATCCGCTTCCACGCGCGCGGCGCCGCGCTCGCCCCCCTTTCCTCCACTCCCGGCAAAGCCCGACCATGAAACACACGTCCATTCTTGCCTGCGCCGTCCTGGCGACCCTGGCCGCCGTGGCCCCGGCCTGGGCCGATACGGCCTACCCGTCGCGGCCGATCCAGCTGGTGATCCCGTTCCCGCCCGGCGGCGCCACCGACGTGATCGGGCGCGTGGTGGCCAAGGCGCTGGGCGACAAGCTGGGCCAGCCGGTGGTGGCCGACAACCGGGCTGGCGCGGGCACCATCATCGGCGCCGGCTTTGCCGCCAAGGCGCCGGCCGACGGCTACACCCTGCTGATCAGCTCAGGCACCACCTTCACCGTCAACCCGGCGATCCAGCCCAAGCTGCCCTATGACCCGGTGAAGAGCTTCGAGCCGATCGGCATGGTCGGCCGCACCGGCCTGATCCTGCTGGCCAACAAGGATGTGCCGGCCGCCAACCCCAAGGAATTCGTCGCCCTGGCCAAGGCTGCGCCGGGCAAGTACGCCTACGCCTCCTTTGGTACCGGCACCACCTCGCAGTTCGCGGGCGAGCTGGTCCTGCACGCCACCGGCACGCAGCTCACGCATGTCCCTTACAAGGGTAGCGCGCCGGCCATGACCGACCTGATGGGCGGGCAGGTGCCGTTCTCGGTGGACACCGTCTCGGCCGCCATCCCGCAGCTCAAGACCGGCAAGATCAAGGCGATCGCGGTCACTACCGCCAAGCGCTCGGCCCTGCTGCCCGATGTGCCGACCTTTGCCGAGTACGGCTTCGATGTCGATGCCGACACCTGGATCGCCGTGGTGGCGCCGCACGGACTGCCGCCCGAGGTCAAGGCCAGGCTGGAGAAGGCTCTGGCCGAAGCCGTAGCCCTGCCCGAAGTGAACCAGAAGTTCCTCTCCATCGGCCTGGAGCCCGGCTACAAGAACGGCGCCGCCGTCAGCGCGCTGATCGAGAAGGAGCTGCCCGTGATGCGCGCCGTGGCGCAGCGTGCCAAGATCCAGGCCGAATGAAAAACGACGCCCAGCCCACACCCGCCGACTTGCCTCCCTTCACCCTAGCGCCGGCCGCCGTGCCGGGCGCGCCGCTGGCCAGCGTGGACACGCCCGCGCTGCTGTTGGACCTGGCCGCGTTCGAGCGCAACCTGGACCGCATGCAGGCCGCGGCCAATGCCGCCGGCGTGCAGTTGCGGCCCCATGCCAAGGCGCACAAGACCCCGGCCGTGGCGCTGGCACAGGTGGCGCGCGGCGCGGTCGGCATCTGCTGCCAGAAGGCCAGTGAGGCCATTCCCTTTGTGCAGGCCGGCATAGCCGACATCCACATCAGCAACCAGCTGGCATCGCCCGCCAAGGCTGTGCTGCTGGCGCAGTTGGCCCGGCACGCACGCATCAGCGTGTGCGTGGACGACGCTGTGCAGATCAGCGCCTTGGCCAGCGCCACGCATGCCGCGGGCAGCCAGCTGGGCGTGTTCGTGGAAATCGACATCGGCCAGGGCCGCTGCGGCGTGGCCGATGCCGATGCGGTGCTGCGCCTGGTGGGGCAGATCGCGCAGCACCCGCAGCTCGGCTTCCGCGGCTTGCAGGCCTACCACGGCGGCGTGCAGCACCTGCGCGCCCATGCCGAGCGCCGCAGCCGCGCACGGCAGGCAGCCGAGCGCACCGGCCAGGTCGTCGCCGCACTGGCGCAGGCCGGCGTGGCCTGCCCCACCGTGACCGGCGGCGGCAGCGGCAGCGTGGAGTTCGACCTGGCCAGCGGCGTCTATACCGAGGTGCAGCCGGGCTCCTATGCCTTCATGGACCGCGACTACGGCGACAACGAATACGCCGGCGCCCTGCGCTTCGAGCACGCCCTGTTCCTGGCCACCACGGTGATGAGCGCCACCACCCACACCCATGTGGTGACCGATGCCGGGCTCAAGTCGCTGGCCGTGGACTCCGGCCTGCCCGCCCTCTGGCAGCAAGGCGCGGCCAGCAGCACGCTGCGCTATGTACAGGCCAATGACGAGCACGGCATCGTCAAGGCGATAGACGGCGCGGCGCTGCCGCCCCTGGGCGGCGTGCTGCAGCTGGTGCCCGGCCACTGCGACCCGACCTTCAACCTGCACGACGAGCTGGTCGGCTTCCGTGGCGAGCTGGTCGAATCTGTCTGGCCCATCAGCGCACGCGGGCTCAGCCGCTGAGCCATTTCCATCCAAGAGACAAAACATGAATCCCGAAGACATCGTCGCCCTCCCCGCCACCGAGCTGCGCCGTCTGGTCGGCGCCAAGCAGCTGTCGCCGGTAGAACTGCTGGACGCGTGCATAGCCCGCATCGAGGCGGTGAACCCCTACTTCAACGCCGTCACCGCCACCCGCTTCGAGCGTGCCCGGGATGAGGCCCGCGCCGCTGAAAAAGCCGTGCTGAGCGGCGCCCCGCTGGGCCTGCTGCACGGCCTGCCGCTGGGCGTGAAAGACCTGGAAGAAACCGCCGGCCTGCTGACCACCTACGGCTCGCCGATCTACCGTGCCAATGTGCCCGCGGCCGACAACCTGCTGGTGTCACGGCTGCGCGCGGCCGGTGCCATCGTCACCGGCAAGACCAACGTGCCCGAGATGGGCGCCGGCGCAAACTCGCGCAACCCGGTCTGGGGCGCCACCGGCAATCCGTTCAACCCCAACCTGAACGCGGGCGGCTCCTCCGGTGGATCAGCCTGCGCGCTGGCGCTGGACATGCTGCCGGTCTGCACCGGCTCGGACACCGGCGGCTCGCTGCGCATCCCGGCCGCCAAGTGCGGCGTGGTGGGCTTCCGGCCTTCGCCGGGCGTGGTGCCCAGCTCGCGCAAGCCGCTGGGCTGGACGCCGATCTCCGTCGTCGGCCCCATGGGCCGTACCGTGGCCGACGCCTGCCTGCAACTGGCCGCCACGGCCGGCCTCTCGGCCAGCGACCCGCTCACCTACGAGCTCGATCCGCGGTCCTTCCTGCTGCCGCAGAACGTCGACCTGGGCAACCTGCGCGTGGGCTACACCGAAGACTTCGGCGCCTGCGCGGTGGACGACGGCATACGCGCCGTGTTCCGCGACAAGATCGGCGCCATGAAGCACCTGTTCCGCAGTTGCGAGCCGATCGACATCGACCTGGGCGAGGTGCACCGCTGCTTCGACGTGCTGCGCGCCGAGGCCTTCGTTGCCGGCATGCGCGAGGCCTATGAGCGCGACCCGTCCAGCCTGGGCCCCAACCCGCGCGCCAACTACGAGATGGGCGCGGCCATGCGCCTGCTCGATTGCGCCTGGGCCCAGGCCGAGCAGACCAGGATCCTCAAGCGCTTCCAGGCCGCGTTCGAGCAGTTCGACGTGATCCTGGCGCCCACCACGCCGGTGTCGCCCATGCCCTGGACCGAGCCCTACGTGGCCGCCATCAACGGCGAGCAGCAAGAGAACTACTACCGCTGGCTGTCGCTGACCTATGTCACCACGCTGACCACGCACCCCGCGCTCAGCCTGCCCTGCGGCACCGACCATGCCGGCCTGCCCTTTGGCCTGCAGATCGTCGGCCGCTTCCGCTCCGACCGCCACACGCTGGGCGTGGCCCACGCCATGGAGCAGGCCTTTGCCGGCAACGCCGCGCTGCGCCGCCCTATCCCTGACGCCAGCAAACTGCGCCACGCCGAGCCCGCGCTGAACTCCATCGTCACGGCGCCGCCCGTGCTGGATGCCAAGGTCAACAGCGGCGCTGCATCGGTGGTCTGATATGAAACACCCCCAGTCTTCGCGCACTTCGTGTCGCTGCGCCAACCCCCTTGCAGGGGGCACATCCTGCGGCCCGGCAAAGCCGGTTCCGCGGATGTTCGCGCGTGGCCTGCTCCGCGGCCTTCTGCCCCGGTCGATTTGGTGTGCTGCGGGCGATGCTCGCCATGGTGAAAAACCAATATGAACCGCTACGACTTCGCCATCGTCGGCGCCGGCATCGCGGGTGCTTCTGCCGCCTACGAGATATCTGCCCACGCGCCCACCGTACTGCTGGAGCGCGAGAACCAGCCCGGCTACCACACCACCGGCCGCTCCGCCGCGCTCTACATGGAGAGCTACGGCACACCCGCGATCCGCGCACTCACCCGCGCCAGCCGCCCCTTCTTCGACGCGCCGCCCGAAGTCTTCGGCAGCGACCCCATCCTCACGCCGCGCGGCGTGCTGCATGTGGCCGGGCCGGACCAGGGCGCGCTGTTCGACGCTGCCTGGCAGGACCTGTCCGCGCGCGGCGGCGATGTGCGGCGCGTAGCGCGTGATGCATTGCTCGCCGCCGTGCCCTGCCTGCGGCCCGAAGCCGCCGCCATGGGCATTGCAGAAGGCGGCGCCAGCGACATCGACGTGCATGCGCTGCACCAGGGCTACCTGCGCGGCTTTCGGCGCCAGGGCGGCCAGCTGCGCACCGACGCGCATGTCACCGGCCTGCAGCGCAGCGACGGTTATTGGACTGTGACGCTGGCCGACGGCAGCGCGCTGCAGGCGCGCCACATCGTCAACGCCGCCGGCGCCTGGGCCGACACCCTGGCCGATCTGGCCGGCGTACCACGCATCGGCCTGGAGCCACGGCGCCGCACCGCCTTCACCTTCGCCCCGCCTGCGGGCGTGGACGTAGCGCACTGGCCGGCCGTGGTGGGCATCGACGAGAGCTATTACTTCAAGCCCGACGCCGGCGTGCTGCTGGGCTCGCCCGCCAACGCCGACCCGGTGCAGCCGCATGACGTGGTGCCGGAAGAGCTGGACGTGGCCATCGGCATCCACAACATCGAGCAGGCCACCACCATGAGCATCCGCCGGCCGCACCGGACCTGGGCCGGCCTGCGCTCCTTCGTGGCCGACGGCGACATGGTGATCGGCTGGGAGCCACGGCAGGAAGGATTCTTCTGGCTGGCGGCCCAGGGCGGCTATGGCATCCAGAGCGCGGCGGGCGCGGCCCAGCTGGCGCGCAGCCTGCTGCTGGGGGAGCCACTGCCGGCGGTGCTGCGGGCCGAGGGCGTGGAGCCCGCGCGGCTGGCGCCCGAACGCCTGCGCTGACGGGCTGGCAGGCGGCCCCACGGCGGGCCGCCAGGGCGCAACGCCCCGGCAGGGCACGCGGGCCCGGATCCGTACGCCAACGCACAGTCCGGGCAGCATGCAGACGGTACTCTGGCTACTTCGATGCCTCCCGATGGAGGAAAGCCATGACCCCCGCCGAGTTTTCCGCCGAATCCCTTCTGCGCACCTACCTGCATGACCGCCGACTGCCGCTGGCGCTGCATGACGCCATCGTGTGGGCCATCGCTGAGCGGCTGACCGGCGGCAAGCTGCCCACACTCGATGCGACGCTGCGCTGCGACATCGACAACCAGGCTGCAAGAGCGCCGGCCTGCATGAAAGCCGCGCACGGGGTGCGGGCCGAGTGCGCCACACGCTAGCGTGATCGGAGAACCCCTTGAGCGCCCAGGAGAACCATCTGATCGAATTGCTTCCGGCAAGAGACCGCAGGCGTCTTCTGGCGTTGTGCGAGCCGGTCCAGTGGCTGCTGGCCGACGTGCTCTGCACCCCCGGGGCTGTCACGCGCAACGTCTACTTCCCCATCGATGGCTTCATTTCCCTGGTGGCCGCGACCGAAGGCAGCCCGGACCTGGAAGTCGGCATGATCGGGCGCGAGGGCATGCTGGGAACGCAGGTGGTCCTTGGGTGGAGCCGGGCGCCCTTGCAGGCCGTGGTGCAGGGTCCCGGAGCGGCATGGCGCATCGACGTCGGGGCCTTCCGAAGCGAACTCGGGCGCAGCACGGCGCTGCAGCAGGTGCTGACCCGCTACATCCACGTGCTGATGGTGCAGCTGACCACCTCTGCCGCCTGCCTGCGCTTCCACCAGATCGGGCCCAGGCTGGCCCGGTGGCTGCTGATGAGCCAGGACCGCGCCCATGCCGACAGCTTTCGCATGACACATGAATTCCTGGCCTACATGCTCGGTGTGCGGCGCGTGGGCATCACGGCGGCGGCCAGTGCCCTGCAGCACCGCGGGCTGATTGCCTACCGCCGGGGCGACCTCAGGGTAGTGGACCGCGACGGGCTGGAGGCCGCGGCCTGCAGCTGCTACGCGGCCGACCGGCAGGCCTACGCAGAAGCGCTGCCCTGACGCCCGCGCCCCGGCCCCGCCCGGGTGCGCCGCGAAGGGCCAGGCGGAGAATGCACGACCATGTCCAAGGCCCGAACCGGCGTTGACGCCACCAGCAGCTCCTGGCTCCGGAAGCTCGGGCCGGGACTCATCACCGGCGCGGCCGATGACGACCCGAGCGGCATCGCGACCTACTCGCAGGCCGGTGCGCAGTTCGGCTTCGGCATGCTGTGGACGGTGCTGCTGACCTACCCCCTGATGGTCGGCATCCAGATGGTCAGCGCCAGGATCGGCAGGGTGAGCGGCCATGGCTTGGCCACCAACATTCGCCGGCACTACCCCGCATGGCTGCTGCATGCGGTCGTCGGCCTCCTGCTGATCGCCAACACGATCAATATCGCAGCCGACATCTCCGCCATGGGCGAAGCGCTGGCGCTGATCGTTGGCGGCCCCGCGCAGCTCTATGCCGCAGCCTTCGGGATCGTCTCGCTGCTGCTGCAGGTCTTCATTCCCTACCGGCGCTACGTGCGCTTCCTCAAATGGCTCACCCTGGGGCTGCTCGCGTATGTAGCCACCGCCTTCGTCGTCCACATACCCTGGGGACAGGCCATCGTCGGCACGCTGGTACCGAAGGGCCCCTGGACCACGGCCTACACCACGACGGTGGTAGCCATATTCGGCACCACCATCAGCCCCTACCTGTTCTTCTGGCAGGCATCGCAGGAGGTCGAGGACCAGCTCGCCGACCCGCAGGCGCAGCCCCTGATCACGGCACCGGCGCAGGCCCCCGTGCAGCTCAGGCGCATCAGGATCGACACCTGCATCGGCATGGGATTCTCCAACCTGGTGGCCTTCTTCATCATCCTGACGACGGCCGTCACGCTCAACCTGCACGGTGTCACCGACATCGATACGTCCGCGCAGGCGGCCAGGGCCCTGCGCCCCATCGCCGGCGACTTTGCCTTCGTGCTGTTCAGCGCCGGCATCATCGGTACCGGCCTGCTGGCGATCCCGGTCCTGGCCGGCTCGTCCGCCTATGCCATGGCCGGCGCGTTCCAGTGGGAGAACAGCCTCGAGCGCACGCCCATGATGGCCAAGCGCTTCTACGGGATCATCGCCATCTCGACACTGCTCGGACTCGTGCTGGGCTTCACCGCCATCGACCCGATCAAGGCCCTGTACTGGAGCGCGGTCCTCAATGGCGTCATCTCCGTGCCCATCATGGTCGTGATCATGCTGATGGCCGTGCGGTCCGACGTCATGGGGCCATTCACCATCCCAAGGAAGCTGGCGCTTCTGGGCTGGGCGGCGACGCTGATGATGGGGGCTGCGGTGCTGGCCTTGTTTCTCACCCTGTAGAGCATCGATCGGCCAGGCCCAACAACCCAGGCATGCGCAGGGCCTGCCCTGCTTGCCGTTCGAAGATTCCGGACTTGCACTGGATACTCTTTCCTGTTGATTTGGCACAACCGGCGATCAGTCCGAGCCTGACCATTCCTGCCAAGAACTGCTTTGTCAAATATAATTGATAACAATTCGCATCCAATAACAGGGAAATCCTCTCAGCATGCCAGCGGCCGTGCATCCCCTCCAGGCCATCGCAACCCTCTACAGCGACCACCACGGCTGGCTGAGGGGCTGGTTGCGCAAGAAGCTGGGCAACGCCTTCGATGCAGCAGACCTGGCGCACGACACCTATGTGCGCGTCCTGGCCTCGGGCTGCACGCCGCAGCCCGACGAATCACGCCGCCACCTGACGCATATCGCCAACGGCCTGGCGATCGACCTGTACCGCCGCCGCCAGATCGAGGCAGCCTACCTGGAAGCCATCAGCCTGCTGCCCGAGCGGCAAGCGCCATCGGAAGAAGCCCGCGCTCTGGTGATAGAGGCCCTGGTCGAGGTCGACACCATCCTGCACAGCCTGCCGGCCAAGACACGCACGGCCCTGCTGCTGTGCAAGCTCGACGGCCTGAGCTACCGTGAGATCGCCTCAGAACTGCAGGTTGCGGTCTCGTCGGTGGAGAAGTACATCGCCGCCGGGCTGCAGGCCTGCTACCTGGCGCTATACGGATCGCACGCCTGATGGGACAGGCCCAGGCCCAGCCGCAGCCCATCGATCCCGCAATAGTGCAACGGGCCGCCGAATGGATGGCCCGGCTATGGTCGGGCGAAGCCAGCGATGCCGACCGCGCCGCCTACATCGCGCGCGAAACCGAGGCCTGGCAGTTCGCCGCCGCCGACTTCAGCACGCGCACCGGCGAGATCCGCGAAGTGACGCTGCCCGACAGCACGCGCATCATCCTCAGTACCGCCCCCGCCATCGACCTGCAATTCAACGGCGAGGAATGCCTTGTGGTGCTGCGCGCGGGAGAGATCCTGGTCACCACCGCGCCCGACCCAGCCGCCGTGCACCGCCCATTCCGCGTGCAAAGCCGGCACGGCACGGTGGAGGCGCTGGGCACCCGCTTCACGGCGCGGCAGGACGGCGATGTATCGCGCGTCGCAGTGTTCGAGGGTGCGGTGGAGATCCGCCCAAGGCATGGCGCCAGCGCCCGGCTCAAGGCCGGGCAGCGCACGGTCTTCTCCGCCGAGCAGGTGGAGCCGCCCGCAGCCGCGCAAGAAGGCACTGCCGCCTGGTCGCGCGGCCTGCTATTGGCAGAGAACATGCGCGTGGCGGATTTCCTCGCCGAGCTGGGCCGCTACCGACCCGGCCTGCTGCGTTGCGCACCGGCCATTGCCGAGCTGCGGGTGAGCGGCGTCTTCTCGCTGCACGACACCGACCGGGCCCTGCTCAACCTGACGCTGGGCCTGCCGGTGGACCTGGTCTACCGCACGCGCTACTGGGTGACAGTCGCGGCGCGCTGAGAACCGGCCCGAACGACCCGTGTTCACACACTACTACCGAGAACTGCTGGGCTTTCTTTCCCGCAAGGTGTCTGACCGCGCCACCGCGGCAGACCTGGTGCAGGAAAGCTACGTGCGCGTGTATGCGTCCCAGAGGGCCGGCCCCGTCGTCCGCGACCCGCGCGCACTGCTCTACAAGACAGCCCGCAACCTGGTGATCGACCAGAGCCGGCGCAGCGATGTTCGCGCCCGCTTTGCCGAGCCAGAGGACGAGGTGGCCTCCGACGAGCCAGACAACACGCTCGGGCCCATAGCCCTCGAGCCCGATACCGCGCTGCAATCGCAGCAGATGGTCAACGCCATGCTGGCCACCATCGACGGCCTGCCGCCACGCTGCCGCCAGGCTTTCATCCTGCACAAGTTCGACGGACTCTCGCACGCCGAAGTGGCGGCGCGCATGGGCGTCAGCGTCAAGATGATCGAACAGCACGTCAGGACCGCCGTGGCGGCGTGCCAGCGCTGCCGCGACGGGATCAACGAAACCGCCCCGCCCGCGCCCCCACTGCGCAGAAGAAGGCGCAGCCTCGAATGAAGCAACCGGCATGGGGACATTTCTGCAAGGCAGGCATAGGGTTGTGCACGGCTCGCGCGTCTACCCGGATGAGAGAGCCATGAGCCTGCCACAACGCCCCTCCACGGATCACCGGGACATCGATGGCGATGCCCTGGATTGGCTCATCCGCCGCACGGGCGGCGACTTTAGCGCGCGCGACGAAGCAGACTTCCGGGCCTGGCTCAAAGCCGACGCCCCCCACCACAGCGCCTATGCACGCCAGCAGGCGCAATGGGCTGCGCTCGATTGCCTGCCCGCCGACGGGCTGGAGATCCTGCGCGCCAACCTGGCGCATGACCTGGCCGCTGGGGAGCGGTCCCGTCCAGCCAGCCCGGTACGTCGCCGGTTTCTGGTGCCCGCCCTGTCTGCTGCGGCCTTGGCCCTGGTCGCGAGCAGGGCCGGGTTCATGGCCTGGAACCACTGGCAGGCACAGCCGGTGTTTGCCCAGAGCTTCAGCACGCAGCGCGGGCAGCAGCTTGAAGTGCCGCTGCCCGACGGCAGCCGGCTGCGCCTGGATACCGCGACGCGTGTGGACGTCACCTACTACCGCCAGCGTCGGGAAGTGAGGCTGCCGGAGGGCCAGGCCGTCTTCAGCGTGCATGGCGATACGGCACGTCCGTTCGAGGTACTGGCCGGGCCGCTGCGCATCACCGTTGTCGGCACGCGCTTTTCGGTGCGCCACACGCCCGGAATCGCGGGAGACGACGGGGTGCGCGTGGCCGTGGAAGAAGGCCGCGTCAAGGTGGATCGCATCGCACCGGATGCGTCCAGCGGCGCAGTCGCCTCGCCCATATTCCTCTCGGCAGGCCAGCAGATCGCCAGCAACGCCCAGGGCGTGCTGGAGCCGGTAGCCGCCCTCTCGACGGCGGGCATCGCCCCCTGGCGCGACAAGCGTGTGAGCTTCGACAACACCCGGCTCGACCAGGTGCTAGCCGAACTGGAGCGCTACGGCGACACCCGACTCCTGCTGCGCGATCCGGCTGTGGCCAGCCTGCGCGTGACAGGCACCTTCAACCCCGCACGCCTGGACAGCTTCGCCCGGCTGTTGCCGCAGGCCGCCCCCGTGCAGTTGCGGGAGGCCGGTGATGTGATGGAAATCGTGCGCGCGCCGTGATACAGGCGCAGGGGCGTCAGGAAGGCGGCGGCAATTGAATGCAAATAGTTTTTATTTGATATAGGGTTTGACGCGCCTCGTGCGTCTACCCGGGTGAAGAAACCAACCCATTCACCTGCAGGAAAACGTACGCAATGAACCGTCCCGTGTTTCGGCCCGCTCCGCTGGCCCTAGCCATCGCACTGGCCATCGGCTGCCCTGCCCTTCATGCGCAAGGCGCCAACGCGCTGCCGAGCGACCCCGTGTCGCTCAACATCGCCGCGCAACCGCTTGGGCAGGCGCTCAACGACTGGGCGCGGCAGACCCGCATCGAACTCATAGTGCCGCCGGCCCTGGTCGCCGGCAAGACCGCGCCAGCTGTTGTTGGCCATCTGGCGCCACGCCAGGCACTTGATCGCCTGCTAATGGGCAGCGGGCTCTCTGCCATGCCGGACGGCAATGCGATGGTTGTGAAGACGGCCCCTGCCGCAACGGAGGCCGCGCTGCAGCCTGTGACCGTGACAGCAGCGGCTGAACCGTCACCACAGCACGACGGCAGCGCTGCGGACGGCTATCGCGCAAGAATGATCTCATCTGTCGGTGTTCTCGACGGCATAGACTTGCGCGACCTGCCGTTCTCCATCAGCGTGATGCCGCGGGAATTGATCGAGAACATCCAGGCGCAATCACCAGACGACGTCTACAAGCTTAACCCCTCGACCCGGACGATCGTGGCGCAGGGCACGGGGTGGAGCCCAATGGTGGGCATTCGAGGCTTCAACACCTACGACGCGGCGGAGGATGGGCTGCGCCGCCCGTACAACCATGCTGCGGTCATGGAAGACAAAGAGCGTGTCGAAGTACTCAATGGCCTTTCAGGCTTCCTCTACGGCGCCGCCGCACCCGCAGGGATCGTCAACTACGTCTACAAGCGACCCACGCGGGAACGACTGAACAGCATCACCACCGGCAACTATGGTGGCGGGCAATACTATGTTCATGGCGACTTTGGCGGCCGCATCGACGAGGCTGGGCGTGCGGGCTATCGCCTGAACCTTGTCAAGCAGGACGGCAGGACCTCCATCGACGATCAGAAAATCGATCGAACGCTGGTGAGCGGCGCATTGGACTGGAATCTGACGGACAAGCTCCTGTTGGAAGTCAACGCGGTCTACAACAACTACAAGACACAGAGCCCCTCGGCTTACTGGTACTACGGCGTTCCCCACGGCAATGCGCCGGATGCCCGCAAGAATTGGTCGCAGCCCTGGATCAGGGACGAGTTCGACAACACCAAGCTGATGGGCAGACTCACCTATCAACTCAATGACCAGGTCACGCTGAGAAGCGCCTACACCCGCAGCCTGGTGGACCGTCCAGTGCAGGACCACACGATGAACTCCGTGGGCGCGGCCGGCGCCTATGAGCAGATCGCGATCCACTCAGGACGCACCAAGAACAACTTCGAGGCGGCACAGGCCCTGGTCGATGTGAAGTTCGGCACCGGCACGTTGGCACACACGGTGACCGCCGGGTACTTCATGTACTCAACCAAGGACTGGGGAACGACGTACAACCCCAACACCGGATGGTCGGGCCCCTACTCGCTGGCCACCCCCGTCCGCCTGCCGGAGCCCGTGTTTCCCAGTGACACGTCGGCTCCATACCGCTCAGGCAAGGCATCCAACAACAACCTTGTCATTGGCGACAACATCAAGTTCAACGAGCAATGGTCCGCGCTCCTGGGAGTCACCCGCAGCCAGATCACCACCCAGGACTTTGATTTGGCCGGGGCGAGACTCCAGGCCGACTATGACAAGTCGCGCAATTCGCCATCCCTCTCGCTGCTGTTCAAGCCGGTGCCGTGGCTGACCACCTACGCCAGCTACATCGAAGGACTGGAATTAGGGGGGCGAGCGCCCGACACAGCCGGCAACAGCGGCAGCCTGATGTCCCCCATGCTGAGCAAGCAGAAGGAGCTTGGAGTCAAGGCGGATGTTGGTGGAATGCTCCTGACCACCGCCGTCTTCGATATCGAGAAAGCATACGAATACACCGATGGCAACAACATCTACACGCAAAACGGTCGACAGAACCACAAAGGCGGCGAATTCACGGCGACAGGAAAGCTGACGCGCGAGCTCACGCTCCTCGGCGGCGTGACCTTGCTTGATACGGCGATCAAAGGAGGCGACTACGACGGAAAATCGCCCGTCAACGTCGCGAAGGTTCTGGCAAAGCTCTATGCCGAATACGAACTGCCTGTACCCAGACTCACCGTCACGGGCGGCATCTTCCACACCGGCAAGCAGTGGGCAGACGAGGCAAACACCGACCGGCTGCCAGCCTACACAACGGTTGATCTGGGTATCCGCTACACGACCCGGGCCTCCGGACGCCCGCTGACGCTGCGTCTGTACGCTAGCAACATCGCCAACAAGAACTACTGGGCGAACAGCCACTACATCGGTGCGCCGAGGAGCGTGGCATTTTCCGCGCAATACCAGTTCTGAAAGCTGCAGCCAGGCAAGCGGGCTGATGGCTCTCATGCGTGGCAGGCTGAAAATAATCTGGCAAAACATTGAGGTTTTTGCTTTCTCGTTCGCGCGCGACGCCAACGGCGCCTATTCCTTGCGGGCGGCGCCCCTCGCCGCTGCGGAAACTGAAAATGTCAAAACCATGGCGGCGGTGACGGTTACTGGCTGCCCACCGGCGGCACCCTGCGCAACACCGTCAGCAACTGGATGGGCGCGCTGCCCATGGCGCAGGTGTTCGGGCTGCCCTACCGGATCTTTGTGGCCCTGCTCGGCCTGGTGGTGGCCGTGCTGAGCGTGACTGGCGTTCTGCTGTGGTGGAAGAAGCGGCAGGCCAGGCGGATAGCGCGGGCCCGGTGATCACAGGCCGCGCGCGAAAGCGCTACGCTCCCGTTCTTTCCCGTCCCAGGAGCCGCCCATGTCACCCCTCCGCACTCTCACCCTGGCCATTGCCGCCGCCAGCGCCACGCTGCTAATGGCCTGCGCGCCGCTACCACCCGACACCCAGGCCACCTCGCAGCAAGAGGCCAACCGCCAGGCCGTGCTGGCCTTCTATGAAAAAGGCCTGAACCAGAAAGACGCCGACGCCGCCCTGCAGTACGTGGGCAACCGCTACGTGCAGCACAACCCTGGCGCGCAGGACGGACCCGAGGGATTTCGCAAGTTTGTCGGCTTCCTGCGCGAGAAGTTTCCGCAGTCGCGCAGCGAGATCAAGCAGTCCTTCGTCGACGGCGACTACGTGATCCTGCACGTGCACGCAGTGCGCGCGCCGGGCGAACGCGGCAATGCCATCGTCGATATCTTCAAGCTGGAGAACGGCAAGATCGTCGAGCACTGGGACGTGGTGCAGCCCATTCCCGAGAAGGCCGCCAACACCAACGGCATGTTCTGACCCATGACAGACACCAGAGACAAGACCCCTCAGTTCCGCTCCGCCACCATCCGCGAGGGCACGATCCGCGCGACCACGCGCAGCTTCCTGCATGCGCTGGGCCAGGACGACGAGGACATCGCGCGTCCCCACATCGGCGTGTTCCATACGGGCGGTGAAATGAGCCCGTGCAACCTGAACCTGCGCGAGCAGGCGCAGCATGCCAAGACCGGCATCTACGCCGGTGGCGGCACACCGCACGAATGCCCGGTGGTGTCGATCAGCGACGGGCTGACGATGGCGCATTCGGGCATGCGCTTCTCGCTGGTCTCGCGCGAGCTGATCGCCGACAGCGTGG
>Ga0116227_10004390_pt1 | contig 30658 bp, 19 predicted proteins | sample S1TSphgellanicum_FD_89693 | JGI IMG/M metagenome (GOLD analysis project Ga0116227, IMG submission 89693) | Host-associated microbial communities from peat moss isolated from Minnesota, USA - S1T2_Fb - Sphagnum magellanicum MG | ecosystem: Host-associated > Plants > Peat moss > Unclassified... | reverse complement strand
TCTTATAAATTTATAACCATTTCTCTTTTATTTTTTTATGTGTTTTTGTTTTTTTTTTTTTATTTTTATATATATATATATATATATATATATATATATATATATATATATATATATATATATAATTTAATAATTTATTTATTTTAATTTTTAAATTTAAATTTTAGGGGTAATTTCATATGACCTACATGGTGGTAGTAGTAGACCAATCTAGATAACCAAAAAAATTAAATTTTCAAAAAAAAAATCAATTTATTTTTATTTAAATCAATTATTGGCTTTCTCAACATAGAAGCTGACCTTAGGCTATGGTATCCACCACCCAATGCTTTTTTTTTTCTTTTTTTTTTGGGTTAGGTCAAGGGAAGTTATCAACCCCATAATCTTCATCACTATTTGAAGCTGTGGGTGGGGTCAGGCAGAGGACCACCACATGCCCAATTTCCCCCCTCTTTTATCACCTTCTTCCGCTTCATTTCAACTCCTCCTGCTTTTTGTAAAATTGCTTCTGAACTCATTTTCTACTCATGTAAAATCCACAAAGAATTTCTCATCATCATCCCCATCACATGTTGTTAAAGGATTTCTCATGACCCCCACCCATCACATGTTGATGGCATACATGTTGATTCATGCCTTCACTACAACAAAATGTGTCCTTATTTTGTGAGTGCTTTCACTAGATTTTGAGTGAATTCATTGGTCCCACTAAATAAGACCTATTGACGATTTGGTGGAATCATTGGTCCATTGAATAGGGACTAGTGAATTGCTCCCACATTTTGTAATAGTGAAAGTATGAAATCAACATGTATGCCTTGCCTTTGTGGAACAAATACATGAAGTGACATGTGACATTGGTCATATGTGATGTGAGACATGACATTATGTCCATGATTTTTTTATTATCATGATTAAAATATACAATTTTTTTTAATTTCAATTTGAAATTTTTTTGTCACATATTTGTTAGTTTTGATTATTTGTCATCATTTGTAAAAGGTTTTTACATTGGGATTTTGTATTATGTAATAATTGTTGTTGTTACAATCCATCACAAGGTTTAGAAATATTTGTTTTTGTTGTGATCTATCAAAAACATTAAATGTTTTTTGGGAAACAATTCTATATTTTTATTTAAAAAATCATTTTATAATATTTTATAATATAAATAATTTAAAATACTATCGAATATTAAATATCGCACATAAATCAATCTTTTGTCGTATTACAATTTTCCTTTATCATTATCACAAATCAAGGAACATAATTGGATAATATGAATGTAATATATATCAGTTTATGATTCATCCAATAAACTTTTGTTATTCCATATTGACACTATTGTGTAAATACATTCCATATATGATTTATTTGTGTATCATAATCATTGAAGTTGTTGTAAAAGTAAGTTTAAAATCATATTTGTTAAATATGGTTTGTGAATAATATGATTGTGATTTTATTTTTTATTTTTTAAGCACAATAGCAAACCCAACTTCACAAATCATTGGCACCTTCAAGTCAAGTTCATTGGCAAAAGGTTTATAAGAGTTTCAACTACATTCCATTGGGCTTCAACCTAGGATCTTTTATGGTCCTAGGGTCTTAAAAGCAATTATACCAATGAGCCATCAACCCTACAATTTAATTGTGATGTTTTCATTACATGTTTATCTTAAAGCCTCCAATTATTATAGAGGGGCAATTTGAATGCATTTCTTTTTAATTTTCTTCTAACATGGAAAGAAAAAAAAATCTACATTTTGTATGGTTTATATTACAATCAAATTTGCTTCTCATGTTTATTTTCCTTCAAAAATGCTACAATAAATTTTGCACCAACATTTGTTATATTACTTGTTCTTGATAAAGATACATTGTTACCATTGTTCCTTGTTCATTAACATAAAACAATTTTTTTAATTTCTTTGATAAAACATTGTGAATTTTTCATGTTTATTTTTTTAAAAATTGGCTTCATTGAAACAAAATATGAAATATTAATGTTTGGATTAACTAAAACATTTCAATAATATAAACATAAAAATGTATTAAATGACTGAAAATTTAAAAATTCTACACAATTAGGTTTAAGACAAGCAATTGTTAGTTGATATTATGCATATGCTCTAAATTAAACCATTTGTTTTTCAACAACCAAATCAACTTGGAGTTTTTTATCAAATAATGCAAAAAGTACATACATTTTTTCTTTTGAACAAATTCTAATCAACATTGTGTACATTAACCATGTTTTGTTGCACATGTTGGGTCAAATGTTAAACAATCAAATGATAAACCCCGTGTGTTCTATTGTATTCAAATAGTCATGGATTGAGTGCTAGCAAGTTTCAATTTTGTCAAGTGTTACATATTGATGATATTATATATAATTTTTAGTTCAATTCCAAGGGAACGTATACAACACTTACAAAAGGTGATTGAAAGATTTAAGCAACATAATTTTTAGTTGCATCCAAGCAAATGCCAATTTTTAAAAACTCAAGTGGAGTAACTTGATCCCATGATTTATCTTGGTAGATTGTAGGTTCAAAAGGCCAAATTCGAGGTCATTTTATAGGTTCTCTAACCATCAAATGTTGGCCAATAATAAGCCATTATGGGCTTGCATAATTATTATCAAAATTTTGTTAAAAAATTCAACAATATTATTAAACCTCTAACCTAGTTGATGATGAATGATCAAAAATATTATCGTAACCCTAGCCTTGGGCTTGCGACCAAGGCAAGGGATTACAAGGTTGCGGGCCAAAAGGGAAGCCCAGGGGTCACATCTCATGCTCCCAAGAGTGCAAAAAAGTGTGAGGATTACAACCAATTTGAAGAAATATATGTGATAGAAAATGAAACTAGTGAAGCCTGTAATATCAACAAAATTTGTTCATGAAATTATTAATCCTAAAATGGTTAGAACAATAATGGCAACATGTATTGCCACAATAATTGTTTATAATCACATGGTCATGATCCAAGTGCAAATAGCCTCTAATGTAACACGGATGATGTACTTATGGATAGGGGGTTAAGTCTAAACATTATCACGAATCAAATAATTGTGAAGTAAGTCAGGATTGCCAAAGCCTAAGTTAACTCCTTGCATTCTAATAGGGACTAACCAAACATTGATTAAACCAATAGGCTTAATTCGCAATATGAAAATATTGGTGCATGGGATATTGTGTGTAATGACTTTCACAATGATGCAAAACAATGTACATAATACTATAATTATTTTATTTTATTGTTAGGTAAAAGAGATGCAAATTATCATCACTATTGGGATAATAATTTGGTCACCATATAAGGTAACAATATTATCAAAACCATTGCAATAACCAAACATTTACTCCTAAAAAAATCAAATTTTCAAATGGTTCAAGTTGATTAACTGATTTTTTTTATTAGTGGACATGTTCATTTTGATTACAGGCCCAAAACATGTATTTTTTTACCAATCAACTTGACTAAAGTGATTTATTTGACCAATATATGTAGTCGAGTTAGACAATCCTAGTCAAAATGGTCAATGGGTTTTAATCAAATGAAACATCTAGTCAAATTGAACATAAAAAATTGATATCATTAGTCAAAATAACAATTGTTTTTTAATCAAATGGGACATCTTATACCTACCTACCTGCCAACCCACCCACATACCTAGATACAATACCTACCTACCCACTCACCCACTTACCTACCTACATACTACCTACCTACCTACCTACCTACTTACTTACGTGCCTATCCCCCCCTATAACCTACCTATGTATTAAGTACCTACCCACCCACTTAGATGTATTACCTACCTACTTATCCACCCACTTTTAACCTACTTACATATTAACTACCTACCTACCTACCTAACCACCCACCCATGCACCTACTTATATGTACTACCTACCTACCTATCCACCCACCTATAACCTACCTACATATTAACTACCTAGCTACCCATTCATGCACCTACATGGATGTACAACCTACCTACTTACCCACACATGCCTACTTACATACATGTACTACCTACCTACATATTACACACCTACGCACCCACCCACCCACATATCTCCTACAACCTACCTACCTTCATATTTCATAGTCTTGTAATGATGTGTCAAAATAAACATGTGAAATAAAAAAATTGACAAAAGTTGAACGCCTTGTGATGTTGTGCTCTATTGGTTAAAGACTTGATTTACCATTGAGGAGGTTAAAGGTTCAATTTTTAACATTATAACCTATGTACATGCTTAAGAAGTTAAAGTAGGTAGGGTAGGCTAAGTAGGATATATTAAATTAAGTTAAGTAGGCCAAATAGGATAAGGTAGGCTAGGCTACGTTAGGCTACCACCTACCTACCTACCTTTTTACGACCTACCTACCTACATGCTTGCCTTTTTATGACTTACATAACTATTTGCCTACCTTTTTACTAACTACCTACCTACTTGCCTACTTACCTTTTTACAACCTACCTACTTACATGCTTGCCTACCTACCTTTTTACAACCTACCTACCTCAAATTTTTTTATACACAAGCCAAAATTTGACCAATCAAAATGACTAATCAAATGGTCTTACTATACTAGTAAAAAAAACCATCCCAATCACAATATTGGACATGTCGAAATCGACTTGTCCAAAATGATGGAGTGGTCTTTTTTACCCTTGTTCAAATTGGGTAGTTTTTTACTATATTTGCTAGTTAAAAAAAACCAGTTTTTCTAGCAGTGATTTAAGTAGTGACACCAAACGACCAAAGGTATTTATGTGCTATGATTTTCAGCAAGGCATCATAGATGATGAAAAGGACATGATGTTTATAACACAACCAAAACTATTATTTATTGGAACCATAATCTTGTTTAAAGAATCAATAGTTATGTTTAATATAGATGCAATTTGTAAGTTGACAATTGATTTGAAGAAGTTGTAAGAAATGACTTAAGGGATAAATGCATAAAAGTTAATTCCATGATTTCATAAGAAGATATAATGTATCCAAAAATGTATCATACATTGAATCACATATAGGTGGATGAAACCTTAATACATTTGAAATTTCAAAACCTACAGGTTGCCAATTGGACTTTAACTAATGAGCAATAGTTGGTTAAACCAAACTTGGGAACAATGGATAGTTTCATTATGTTAAGGTCAATGCAAAATTGATTCTGTAGCAAATTGGTGTTTTGGAATAGTTATTGAAGGAATTCAAAGACACATTTGAATGGATCTACAAGGATTTGGAGGGCATGGCACCAAAATTAGCACAACACAAGATTAAGCTTGACACTACCATACCACCAACACATCAAGCCAAATATTACATGAACCCAAATTATGTAGTAAGAATGAAACATGACATTGACAAGCTATTAACTACAAGATTCATAGAACTTGTTGAGGAGGTGACCCTAGTTATCACCCATCATGGTGGTTCCAAGACATAATTACAAATTACAAATTTTGTGTCAATTTTCGCAAGTTTAATGCAATTGCCAAGAAGGACCCATACCTATTATTATTTCATTTGTTATAGTTAATATTAATTATAATATAAAATAATAATATAATAAATGTAAACAATAAATCATGTCATTATATTACAATATAACATGGATTGATTAAATTTTTATAGTTTATTATGATAAATGTTAAAATTTTATAACAATCAAAATTTTTCTTAAAAAATTAAACTATTATGGTAACTAATGGCTAGTTTAGACTATATATTTTTTCATTATTATTTTTCATACTATCTCACTTGTTATAGCTCTTATTGTCAATTTTTAGAATCAAATAACAATATTCAATATTCAAATATCCATTTTTAAATTCAACTAATAATTTTATGACTTGAAATATTAATTTTTAAATTCAAAAATAATAATTCAAAACTCACTTCTCAATTTTCAAATCAAATAAGTTTTTTGAATTTAAATTTAAAAATTCAGAATTGGAAAATCAATTTTCAGTTTCAAATAAAAAATTTGAAATTCAAATATAATTTTTCAAGACTCAAATAGAAAATTTTGGATTCATATCACAATTCTAGAATTAAAATATCTATTTTTATGTTTAAATAACAATTTGTAGGATTGGAATAACAATTTTCAAATTCAAATAATTCTTTTTGAATTCAACTGAAAGTTTTCATAATTCAAAAAAAAAAATCCAAATCCAAATAACAATTTTTTAAATTGATATATCAATTCTCATATTCAATTTTTTTTTTCAAAATTGAAATAACAATTTTCAGAGTTCAAATATTAATTTTCAGATTCAATATAGGAACAATATACATACACATGCATAATTAATATATGTACAAATATATATTATGATATATAATATATATATAATATAGCTTTAATACATACATTCAAATATACCCCTAAATCATCGTAGAATATCTTTATGGTGTGAGTAATTTGGTTACTAATGCAACTTCTAAGCTTATTCATGGATAAAAATTAAAATTAAAAATCCAACCAATATGACCAAAATAGTTGAAATACGATCTTATAGTTGCAAATACTCACAAACCTAATCACAAATGACTACAAGTCACACACAATCACAAATGGAATGGTTACATTTTGGTTAATTTTTAGTAGTGATGATACATAATAACCACATGCAAAGATGTTTGATCAAAAAGATATTGAAGGTGTAGCACGTGGTCATTTTATTATGGACATCACATTTAAAAAGATTTTATATGTAGGATAATGGTGGGTTACATTGTGCAAGGATGTGATGAAATATTATTGCAATTGTGATTTGTACCAACGAATAGGTGGTCTGAAAAATATGAGTTTGGCAAAGTTGGCAACTACTTTATCAAAGAACCATTCATGTAATGGGGGTTGGATTTCATGGGGCCAATTAAACTATCCCGTAGATTTTTGGGTGACAAATATATATTAATGGCTATTGATTATCACACAAAATGGGTGGAAACATAGACATTATGCACGAACATTGTTGTAATGACTACAAGATTCATCTATGCATTATGATTAAGTTTGGATGTCCACTAAAATTGGTTATAGATCAAGGAGTGAATTTTATTAATGATGTAATCAAATAGTTAACATATCACTTCTTGTTGAAACATGCTAGTTCTACAACATACTACTTGAAAAAAAATGGATAGCCATAATTTAATAACAATATGATAAAGGCCTTATCAACAAAACTTGTTAATGAAAACAAGACATATTGGGACAAACACATGTCAAGATGGTGTTACTTTCATACTAAACATTATACAATGTTGCAACATGATATACATATACCAATTGGTGTATGGTTTGCAACCATTGACGTCAATTGAATATGTTTCGTGATCACTCAATGGAGGACCATGGGATGTAATTTCAATATGGGTATTGATTAGTAAGTTGCATGAGTTGGAAAAATTACATGGGTACTATTCAACGACATAGAAGAATGTTACCAATGTTGAATGGAATCAATACCTAGGGTCACAACATCACTTGGAAACACTACAAGAAATCACAATTTTTCAAAAAGCTAACTTGATTGAAGTTTCCACATTGACCAAGGGGTATGTACATTTTGATTAAAGGTTTGGGGCATGAAAAGACATGTTACATTTGATTAAAGTGACATTTTTTACCAAGTCTCAAGTTGAAGATCTTGTTGAGATGGACAAACATCCATCAAATTGGCCATATTGAATGGATAATGTTTAGTCAAATTGATCGTCTTAATTTGACCGTTAGTCAAATGAACCATATTCATTTGATGATTTAGCCTACTTGTTAAACCTAGGCTACCTGCCTAACCTCACATAATTAGTAGGTTAGGGTAGGGCTGTATTGCCTATTTAGCCTATCATAATTAATAGGTTAGTAGGTTATTTGTTAGGTAATAACCTAGCTCGTAACCGAACTAGGTAACCTAGTCTAAACCTACCTTGTAGGCTACCTAAGACATAACCTAAGACTATTAAATAACCTACTAGGTAATATAAGCCTTTTAAGTAGGTATCATAGGTGACTTAGGCTTATTAAGTAGACCTATTAACCATGTAAGTAACCTACTAGCCTAGGCATACTATATATAGGTAGCTTATCATAGGCTATCGAGATCTACTTAATAGCTACATAACATAAGTCACCTAGGCCTATTAAATAGGTAGCCTAATTTAAACCACTTAGGCCTACTCAATATGTAGCCTAACTTAAGATATTTAGGCCTATGTTAAGTATGTAACTAATCTAGTCTAGGCCACCAAGCCTACTAGGTAGGTAACCTAAGCCTAAACCTACCTAATATGCTAAGTCTATAAATAGGCTTATAAGTACCTACATAGCCTACTAAATAACATATAGGCATACATGGCTTACTAGATAAGTATACACATTGACCTAGTAAGTATCTTCTACCTACATAGGCTAACCTACCTATAACCTACCTATAATTTATGTAAGACAAAATGTAAAAAGATTCAAGTTCATTTAGTACAACATGTTGAAAAAAATTCATGGAAGTTGATTACAATATGTTGTCCAATATTTTTTGTTTCATATTCTTTGAAAATTTTATAAAAGTTTTTATAGCTACAAATATACATGCAAATTGACCACACATTTATAATGAATACAGACAAGTATTGTTCTTGTTAGTATTTATAATTGCAATATGAATTTCATTTGTATTTATAAATTTCACAACAATCCTTCATGTAAACTTTTCAAATTTTGCATCTAAAATCCAAAAAAATACAAAAATATATACGATTCTGTTCAAGCTCTCCAAATTTTCATTTCAAAAAATCATACCCATGAATAAGGATGAGAAAAATGTTCCAAAACTTTTTGCCAAAACCCCAATTCAAAAATAATAATCAGTAACTAAGCTACTATTTGTTAATGTCTAACCTATCTTTTGATCCCTTTAACAATTATTTTAATTTTTAATATTTTGACTTGGGACATAATTTTTATTATTTTTAATTAAATGATTTTCATGTGTGAAATTACATCAATTTAAAATATTTATTTCATAATATCAATGCAATGTCTTGAATTAAAAACATGCACCTACATGTTGAACATGTTTTAACTTAGAATTAATGTTTTTAATTTCTTGATTCCATTTAATTCTCATGGATTAAATTCTCATGTATTAATTTGTAATATTACAACTACATAGGCAAATGATTAAATTGGGGACATTATCACAAATTTCCATAATCATGAATTGATGTGTATCATGTAATGCCATTTATTAGTTGTTCTCAACAAGCAACACAAGAATGACAATGGTAAAATAATCAATTATTTATGTTGGTGTCAAAAGGCATGTGAAACATTGTTTTTCCATGGCACAATGCATGCATATCACTTAAGATTATCTTCATTTACATGCTTCTAAAGCCTAAAACTCATAGATGGATTTGTACAAAATGATGCCAATCTAACCCATTTTTTGTGCAATACTCCTTTGTATGTATATGGAAATGTTTTGTTTCAAGATATTACATTTGAAACACATATATAGGTATGGGTGCAAAATGTGTCATATTGGTAATAAAAAACAACCTATGCATTAGTGAATACACATATGTAATGACATTGTTAGTGTACATGGAAAGTCCATTAAAATGTATATTTTTGGTTTGTGAACGAAGCCTTTTGCGACCTTTTTGAATTGTTACAAAAATTGAAAATGGAATGATTCATCTCTGGTTATTGTTTTTGTTGGACTATGTTGTATGTTGTCTGAGCAATCTATAAGTGTAACCATTATATTGACATGTGACCAATGTTCTAGAGATTGGCATATGGGATGTCTTATATCACCTTTGGGTGAAGTATTAGTTGGAAAATGTTTTTACCTTCCATGCCAAGAAACTTATTTTTAAAATTAAATTAAATTATTATCTTAAATTTTCTTCTATAATGATTCACATTGGGTTAGAGATTAGGGGGATTGCAGTTACATGACTAATGATGGGGTTGACATTTGCACCCAACTTACATGTCATCTCACCTTAGAATTAAAATGTTCATTCTTGATGGATTTACATAGCTTTTACATTATTATATGGTTTAAAAGGACTTTAGTTTCTAGATAGGGGGGAAGGGGGTGGTTTGGATATGATGCATCATTTAATGTGATTTTATGTCATTTGCTTTATGCATGTGGACAATGATGATTGAAAGTGTTGACATGGTAGTGCATGACACATGTGAAAAGTTTTTAGTTATGTATCTAGTTAAGTCAAATTGGGTTAGTTTAATGGGTTGTGATTAGTAGGAGATTAGTTTGGAACATACAAAATGTGAATAGGGTTCAAGTTATTTCATGTCACATGTCCAAGTTTAAGGTTATGTTAAATACACATTTATCAATAACCTTTAACACATTTTTTATTTTAAAAATAAATCATTAGACTTTAATCAAAATATATGCACTCGCTCCTAGTCCACATTGCACAACATACAATTCAAATACACCAATAATTTAAAAATATATTAAATGACACCATACGATTACTAATTTAATCAATATCAAACAATTAAAATTACACATATACAAATGTCATGCAACAAACATAAAATTCATGTTATGATGATTTCATAATAACACATGTAATCAATATTTCATTTAGACTTAAACCATAACAATCCCAATATAATAAACCCCAAATGCAATTAAATTTCCAAAACATCATGAACTATATTGGTATATATATATATGCAAACTTATGTTGGGATTATTGTAGTACCTTGGTAGCTTTGACACATGTTTGTGAAATAATTAATTAAGTTTGGAATTCTCATTTTGACAAATAAAATATTCTTTAAGATTCAATATTTTCCTTCAATTATTTTTTTTTTGAAATTTCAAAATTTCTGAAAAAAATAATAATTTGGTAGTGTGGAAGCCTGCCAAGGAAAATGGGGTATTACAAGTAACAAGGAAGATAAATTCAAGGAAGTTTTGCAAAAGTTCCCAAAGTTCCCAGGAGACGAAGAGACCGTTCTTTTGGTGGTTATCAAAGGTTCCCCATTGGAGCTCGCGGAAACCCTAAATCCAGCGCCTGCGGTGCGCGCTGTCTTTTGCGTCGCAGTAAACCAACGGAGAACGCCTCTAAGAGAAGACAAGAGGAGAGACGACGGCAGCACAGTTTGGTGTTCCAAGAGCTTCTGCTTCTTCCATTCACGCAGTCATGGTGGCCAACAAAGGAGAGCGCGTCAGGTAACAACCTTCACGCATCAGTCCTTTCTCTTGCATCTGTTTCCCTAACTCTCTCGGTCTCCCTGTCTATTTGTTTCTGCAAGTTATTTTGGTTTTCTGCTTCGTATATGTGTTTTTCTTCCCTTTGAAACCTATATGCCTTATATTTCGTGTCTGTTCTTCAAGTGTGTTGTCTCTGTTTTTGGCATCTTGCGGAATTTGAAGCAGGTCTGTAGCAGTAAGTAATTATTTCATTCTGCGACATGGCTTTCTTTTCTTTTGTTATTTGCAGATTCTTCGTTTGTCAGTAGGTTTCTTATGTGCTGATAACTGATGTCTCACTTTTATATGGCTCCTCTTCGTAGGTATCGACCAGTCGGTCTTTCATTCCAGATATTTTTCCCTTTGGTTCCTATTGCTGTCCTTGTCTCATACAAGGCGGCCTCTGATAATATGAAAGCTGCTACCAAAAAAAAAAAAAAAAGAACAGGAATTTGTTGTAGCAGTAGCTCTTTTGCAACTGCCTCGTGGTTAGGTCAGGTACTTCTCTAGGGTTTTTGGTAGTGTATCATTTTGAAAGGCATATGAAACATGCACTTATTGTTAAGACCATGCCTATACTGGAGGCATCTTTCCTTTAGTTTTATTGGTTCATCTGCACTGCTTTCTCCAGGTCTTTTGAAATCCTTTATTCAACTTGTTTTGTGCAGGTTGTATGTGCGGGCAACTATCCTTGGATACAAGAGGTATATGTGTGTTGCATGCATTGTGATTTGTTTATTGATCAGCAATATTCTCAAACACACCAGCATTTTCAAACAGGTTTTTTTTTCTTTTCGTTTCTGTCAAGTACCATTGATTTTATTGCTGAATCTTTGGATTTGGTGGCTCTGCAGGTCGAAATCCAACCAATATCCAACAACATCATTGCTCCAAATCGAAGGTGTTAATACACCTGAAGAAGTCAACTGGTATCTAGGAAAGAGGCTGGCTTATGTGTATAAGGCTAAGACCAGGAAGAATGGATCACTCTACCGATGCACCTGGGGCAAGGTGGCCCGACCTCATGGTAACAGTGGAGTGGTCCGGGCTAGATTCCGCAAAAATCTACCTCCTGCTTCCCTGGTATTTAATTGCATTTCACCCTCAATTGTAGCATTCTTTTTTCCTTTAGGAATTCTCAACATGAATAGCTGCAGGTACTTTACATGTGTTCTCAGCCAGAATATGCAGGCTAACTTGAGAAGTATTTGGTTCCAAATCTCAGATCTGCCAATTTTTGTGCACTCAGTAGTAGAGTTTTTTAGCTCAAAAGCATTCTCCATATCTCAATTTGTGAGCTTATTTAGTCTTTTGAAGAGAAAAGTTTTTTCTTGTAATTTTCTTCTATAATAAACCAAGGAGTGTGAAGATATTTGAGTTTTTAATGTCAAGATGACTGAAGAAAATTGGTGGGTATCATGACAGGGTGCAAAAGTCAGGGTGTTCATGTATCCAAGCCGCATCTGAGCAGTAAGTTGAATACTGCATCAAATATCTGAAGGGAACTCTTTACTGCTTTGTTTTCATTCCCATGACATGCTTGTTTAGTAGAGTTTAGTGGTAATTCTCTATTTATTTTGATGCAACTCTCATGACTTTCCTGACTCTTTTTCCTTGTATTATGTGGTGTGTCAGTTTTGAGTTCTAATTGACCAACCATTGTATAGAGAGTGGTTTCTAATGAATCCTGATATGTAATGAATGCAGGGTAGCTTAAATACTGGGAGGCTGATGGATTTAATGGGAAATTCATCTTCATTTTACTTCCAAGCAGAAGTCAAAGAGATTTGGATCTGGTGTGAGGCTGTGGATGTAATATTCTCTGGTTTAAGCAGAGTTCTACTGATTTTTGTTTGGCAAGCACCAGGTTTGTGATTTGTGCAAAGTGTTTTGAAAGTATTGATACGTGCATGGTCCTTGTTAGTGTCAGAGATTTGTGGATGCATTTCTGATCTTCCTTTGTGTTGTTCTATCACCTAGGGCACTCAGAAGAAACCTACAATGACTATGTTAACAGGAAGTAGTGCTGTTTTTCAGAGCCCCACAGATAGGCCTTTCTCCCTGGATTGTCCATTATCTGCTTGAGGCATTTCCGCAATCACCGCAATCCCCAAAGCACAAGGCATATGTTGTTATCATGAACTTAAGCATATGTAGTTTATTAGGTTGAGGAGGGGTGGTAGTCTTACACCTACTTGTTGAGAGAGAGATGGATCTTACACATATAAATGCCAAAGATACCTCTTGCTCTTAAAGAGTAGGTGTAATATACCTCCTCTATTTTAGCACTAGCCTAATATTCTAGTACTGTTCTTGTTTCAGGGCTTTATAAAATGTAAAGGAATTGGCAGAATTGCTTGCAAGCCCATACTAGTCAAGGATTTGGATAAATTTATTTCAAGTAAATGTGTTGTTGAAATTAAAGGAATAGAAAAAACATAAAAGCATATCAATGTACTATTGAACTTAACATGTATTAATTGGAAGATAACACAGAGAATCATTAAGTTGTTTTTTTTGAAGAAAACCAAAAGCTTAGATAGATGTGAATTGAATTGTGAAATTAATCACAATTGATTCATGTGAGTAACAAAAATGTTTCTAATGATTGTTGCAAAGTAAACCTTGGATTAAATTGAAATGTAGTCCAACGAACAACAACAATTTCGAAAATTGATGGAGAAAAGGTCAAGATTTGCAATGAAAATGATGAAAACTTGAATCAAAGGTAGATTATAACATTCGAGCCATTTGAAACAAATCTGATTGTAGTTTTAACCTAAAATGTGTGTTGAAAGTGAGCTGATTTTGAACTTCAACAAGAAAATCAAAATATTATTTAGACCACTCAACAATCAACAATTTCTATCGAAGTTTTTTTCCAATAAAAAAGGTTTGACAACCCCATTTTTGATATTCCAAAATTTGGACAATTAATGGTAAGTACAAAAGATGTAGTCATATTTTACAATGCATACCTAGTTGTTGCCTAGTCACTGAGATAGCTACTAACTTGGTGGAGGTTTGGGGGTTTGATTCTCCTTGTATTGGACAATAATGGTTTTGATTTTGATTTTTGGCTTTTTTTAATGGACGTTATTTAATGTCAAACTATAGTGGTGGCAAGTTTGGTATTATGTTTGTTGACATTTAATTTTCAAAACTCTCACAATAAGTAATAAATAACACATAAAATACAAATATGAACCTTAAATGTTGTACAATAGCACAAAATTGGAATTTTTTAAATTTTTAAAGAGATGGTGGTATATTGTGGAATAAGAAAGCATAATCGACCTCTACAAACAAAAAATAAATAAAAATCAAGCTTAGATGTAAATATATATATTTTTGAAACATTCATATAATATTCAATTAGGAACTAAAATACATAGGAGGAATATGTGGAGGAATGAATTTCAATATTTTAATTTATGTATAGTGATTAAAGAAGATGGTGGTAATTTTTCCAACACCCTTTCAAGCATTTTTTAATTTGGTTGTAAATGGTGAGGTTCTTTTCTCTTTAATTCATACAGTACATTATTGGTATAGCTATAGTGCAAAAAGGTCACCAAAATTGATCATCAACAATGTTATTGAATCAACATTCGATTTTTGATTTTATCACAATAAGGAAAAAATAAAATTTGGGGTGTGTTCATGGTTATTTATGTATTTGTTGGATGCATGATTGATAACATCAATAGCAAGGTTGGTAATGTTTTGATAAGTTCAATACAATGACTTCAAATTCCACCCAATAGTCCATTTGAAATTTGAATAATTTTTCATGGTGTTCATTATAGAATTCAGTAAAATGAAGTCCATAATCTCCTATCTCGAGTTGTTTAAAAGTTCATTTTATCAATTGTTAAAAGAATCATAATGTTTGAAGGACTTCCAAACTAGTTAGTCAATTCAAAACAAAAGTTCAATTAAAGGTGGCTTTACATTTGATGGTAAGGTCTCTAATGGTAGGGTCCTTAACATTTTAATAATTGTTAAAAGAAATGCACTTCTTTTTTTATATAACTACCATAATGATTGATCATAATTCATAAGAAGGTGCATTCACACAAAAGCTTGTTAAGGTTTGATTGAAAAGTTTCCCTATCATGATGGATGATGATTTAGATATGAAATCTTGTGTTAATATGGTGGCACTATTTTATTGTTTTATAAACTTTAGAGTTCAAATCTAAAATTGTCATCATTGTTTTGAAGATTATATGAAGAAGTTGTTAGGGCTTTTAATTTTGAGAGTTTTGATTCCAAAGATTACAAGTTTCTTCATAGGCCCTTTTTGTCACACACCTTTGTGATCATTGATCTTTTGGGATTTGTGTTCAAATGGATGTTGTGTCATATGCATTTTTAAAATGTTCAAATAGAAGGTACACATTTGTTGAATATTGGGATGAGCAAAAGTGTAAATATCATAGTACTTTGGTACAACTTTGGTATAGATTAAATTATTTTTAATTTTGTTGATTTTTCAAAAGAAACTTCTTATGTCTAAGAATTCAAAATTTATGGTCAGATTTGAACCCTAGCCTTCTCTAGTATAGTACAAGTTCTTGAGGACAATCCAACTAGGAAGACCATTAAAAACATTTGGTGGTGGAAGTAGTTTTCTTATATTTACTTTGTACCTATTGAAAATTTCAAAATCAAAATTAAATTATTAATAAAAACTCCTTGAATATATTAATTATTTGGCAAGTTATTGCCGAACTTGCCAAGGTACCACAATATCTTTTCTTGGATTCAACATTGTGTAAATCAATTGTTGTTTTTATTTTCTTATTATGTTGTTTCTTGTTTTTTTACTTTTCACTCAAAGAATTTTGGTTAACATTTGGAAATGTAGGTAATTAACATGGTGATATGACCATTTGTAACTTTGATTTTATGAATAATTTGATTTTAGATTTTTTAAAAAACTCCATCAAGAGACATACCAATGATCCACAAGAAGATGATGTATAAGGGAAGGTCCTAGTTTCAAGACCTTCCCCGACATGAAGTTTTAGAATTTTTTTAATTGTTATTTAGCTAGTTTTAGGCTATCTTTAGGTTTTTTTCCTTTTTGAATACCTATTATTTATGCGCATCCATCTTGTCCTCTTTTTTTGCACCATCACTTTTTGTCTCCATTTGTTTTCTATGCATATTTTTGTTTTCTTCGTCTTCTCCTTCTTCTTCCTTATGCAAGCTTGCTCATATCTTCATTTTCTTTGTTATCCTCTCTTTCTTACTAATTTAAGCTTTCAAAACATCTTCATTAATTTGCTATCCTCTCGAGTCTCCTTAGTGATCCAAACTTTAATAACATTTTTATTTTTATCTATTGTCCTTTCCTTCTTGTTGATCTAAGCTTTTAGTTCATCTTCAATAAATTTGTTGTCCTATCCTTCTTGCTAATCCAAACTTTCATAATTTTATTATTTTTTTGGTTCTTTCCTTCTTATTGATTCAAGCTTTCAAAGCATCTTCATTATCTTCATTGTCCTCTCCTTCTTACTAATCTAAGCTTTCAAAGCATTTTCATTTGATTTGTAAATTTTCTTTAATGATTTTTTGGCAACTTATTCTCTAGGTTTTGTAAAGATCTTGATCACCCATGCCTTCTTTCTTTTTGGTGTTTTTGTTTCACATTGCTCTCAATACACAACTTTATTTTCCACTTTGAGGTTGCCAAGGTTGTGCAAAGCTTCATGAGCCATCAATCTTCTTCTTCCTTTGTGTGGCATTGTTATTGTTTAAACCGGTGGCCATGGCCATGGATCCTCCCTTTTTTTTCAACACATTGTAAGTTACAATCCTTCATTTTATTTTTACTTTATCATTTTTAAATTGCTTACATTTCTTCATTAAAATTTTAACGTTCTTCTCATCTCCAACTTTTTTTTCTTCTAATGATTAATTTTTGTTGAATTGCTTCGAAGAAGATTTGTTGTAGAGATGATAACCTTGATGGAGTTTCAGGTGAATACAATCTTGAACTATCTACTAGTTAGTTGAACCAATTGTGTCATGTGGAAAGGAAGTTTTCAAAAAAAATTGGACCTTGTACTCCTATTTCTACATTTAATCCTACCAATAAATGTAGTACCCCTAAAATTGTGTGGTTTGATGATGGATCAAATGTGTATTTGTAGTTGTCTGATTTTGATCTTTTTCATTTGAAGACTTTTTCGATGTTGTAGCTTCTTTGGAACTTCATGATTACGACTTGCTTTCTAAATCTATTTCTTTATTTAATGTTCAAGCTTTTGTTAATAATGTTGTTGGTTAGCCCTGTTGTCTTGATTTTATTATTTTTCAATCCACTTGTCCCATTGTCATTATTGGTCAGACCTTTTGTTCTAGCCTTGATATTGTTGCTCGTTAGACCTTTTGTCTTATCCCTACTGCTAATGTTGGTACTAATGTTGGTCAAACCTTTTGTCCTATCCTTGAGGTTGTTGCAACAACATTTGATTGTGATGCATCTATTGTCCTTGACTACGATTCCCCTTATGTTGGTGAGTTTTTTACAAAACCACACACTACAACTATTAGTGAGTTTCCAATGTGATTATTTTTGTCCAAGGTGACTAATTTTTGTAGCATGCAACTAAAACTAGTCACCTTGGACAAAAATAGTCGCAAAAGTTGGTTGCAAAACCCTATTTTTCTTCTAGTGATAATTTTTTGAAAAAAATGGGACAAAGTTGGATAATGTTAATAAAAATAGCCATAGAATCAACAAAACATGTTGAACTTTGGGCCAAGAATGCATTTGATGATTGGCAAAAGTACCAAGGTTATGATATTGAAAAGTTCATAACAAATATATCTAAGAACAAAAATTTGATCAAGAATTTTTTGAAATGTTGTTTTTGTTTGTGCTGTAAATTGCCAAAAAAAAATGGTTTGCTTTATCCTCCAACTAGGCAAGAATATTTTTTTTATAAAATCTACAATTTTGTCATTTTTACTTTTTGAATTTTTTTTTTTTGTTTTCTTATTTGCAAGTTTCTTTCTGTAGGTGTAGATTCTAAATTTTTTTTTGGTTGCGATTACATTTTTTTAAAAGGTTTTGTTTACATTACTTCATTATGCAAGTATATATATAGTTGTTGCATTTCCTTTTTAAGTATTTTTCAATTTTTTAGATTATGTATTTCTTATTCTTTCATAGGGTTATTTTATTCGTTGTAATTCCATGTCCATATTTTTTCTTTCTTTTAAAAAAATATTATAATTATTTTTTGATTATTTTTTGTTGATGGTAGTATATAATCTCTGATTATGAGCATATGTTAGTTGATTCAACAAAAGCAAAACCAACAGATTGTGGAAATTGTTGTTGTTCCAATAGTTCCATTCAACATTTTCACCAATGTTTGGTATAATTGGGTGAAAATTGCTAATGATGAACTAACACTATGGGCTTTTAACTTTGATTTCAAGAAATCCATAAAGAAGTCAGATGTTCTTTCCATTCAAGAAGAATGGAATATGTTCGATCAAACCATGTATCAGCTGACATTTCCAAGTGATCTAAATTTAAGGTTTGGTTATTTATGCATGAAAAACTTCTTCATTCATGGCTATTTCAGGCCTTGTAATGTAGATTTTGAAAAAAATTCTTTGTTGGAGTGCCCTATTAGGTTGGTTTTGAGGTTTTGCCAAGGAGTGTCCAAGAATTTGCACATCAATGTCACAAGATGTTTGGCAAATTGACATCATCCTTTTGTGGACTATCTGATTGTTGGTGTCATTAATACATACGAATTAATTCATTAGCCTTGTTTGGGCTATGGAAATTCTAGGTCCTCATCCTCTTTTTCTTTGCCCTAAAACTAAATGGAAGCATGATCATGATGTTTGGTTTTTCTACCTTTCTAATTGGGAAAAGTCAATTGAAGTTGATCGTTGATTAGCTAACTTTCAATTTTCCATCCTTTAAAGAAAAAATACTTACAAACAAAACTGGAAAAGGGGTTGGCATAATTCAAATGGAAGAAGCTCCAGTCCCCCATGAATATGGGATGGAAGTGATGAATCATCGAAACCTTATATCCTATGGAAAAAAAATATTTTTCTTTTCTTTCTTTAGGGTTTCATTTTTATTTGTTGTTTTTTCTTTTGTTGAATTTTAAACTTTTACTTCCATTTTATTTTTGTAATTTCCAAAATGTTTTTGTTCAAATGTAATTAGATTGATAAGCATCTCAAAAATAAAATGATGTAGTGCATAATTAGCGATGAAATTAGAGGGAACCATCTCATTTGGTATTTTTGTAATGTTTAAAATGAAATATTTGATAAATAAAATGCAATGTAACACATTATCACAACAAGTGTGGTGGCTTGATGATAAAGGTGTTTGCTTCCATCCTAGAGGTGAAGGGATCAAACCTCATAAATGGTGTGTTTGTGGTCAATAGTGGTAAGTTGATCAAATGTTTTCCTATGTAAGTCCTTAAAGTAAGTGCCTACTTAGGTTGATTACATGGCCTATGTTCTTAGGCTAGGTTTTTAACCTAACCTAGGTAGTGACACATCAATAATTCATATGCTGAAAATATGAAATTATCAATAATATTACATATTATATTAAATATTAAATAATTTAAATTTAATTGATTTCCATGTTGTTTAGTTCATTAACTAGCGAATGAAATGGCTTAATAAATTTATATTTCATTAAGTACTAATGGACCAATTCACTATTCGTAATAATTGGTCCCTATTCATTAGGGGGTTGATTAATTTCACCATTGTAAAAATGTCCAAATTCATTCAAAATCTAGTGAAACCCAGAATGAAGTAAAACAAATTTTGGTGTAATGAAAGCACATTTGCCATAAGTGACATAACATCCATTCCATACAAAGGTCTTATGTAGAATACAATAGTCTACTACCAAAAGAATTGTTTATGAAAACAAAGGTATGTGAATTTTTTACATATAGGAGAAGGTTTTTGTTTCAATATTTTTTATATTTTAGGTCATTTTATTCTATTTTTCCTTTTTTTTCTTGTGAAAGAGATGAAATTACTTTAATTTGGCTTCTTCTATTCCATTTGTCGTTGTTTCACGAGTTTTAGTGATTAGTGTTTGTTAGTGGCAGTTGGTTACATGATGTAACAAACAATGATATGGTGATCAATTCATTTTTAAAAATTAAAGGTTTTTTGTTTCAAATTGTTCCCCAGTTTTATTTTATTTGGCGTAAGAACTCAATGTTGATGTTGATTAAACATATGTTACTCATAATTGTTTTGTTCCAAAAAAACCTTGTGGCAATACATCTAATCTTGGTCCAAAAATACCTTTTGTTGGTGTTTCTGTTTTTGGGGTGATGAAGTTTTCTTCTATCATTGATGTTCTTGGTCTAGATATACCTTCATCTTTTGCTTCCTTTCCTAGTCTAGATAAAGGTTGATTTATTGTTGCATTTTTTGGTTTAGAAAAAAATCATTTTGTTGTGTTGCATTTTTTAGTTTTGAAAAAGGTCATTTTGTTGCTACATTTTTCGATTCAACTATACCTAGTACTTCTGCAATTGCATTTTCTAGTCCAAGGACATTGTTTAGTACTTTTATTGTTATAGTTTTTTGTCTAATGAGCCTACCAGTTGTTGATTCTAATTCTGATGTTGTTCAATATTTTATTCTTTGTTAGGTTGACGATGATTTTTGGAATAATATTTTCAATGCTGAGATGCCAAAGCAAAAACATCATTTGGAAGCCATTCATATTTGACAAACACTTGTTGTTATCAATGTCAACACTATGTCAAGCCATGTTTTCTTTCATTTGCATAGCTGCCCAATTGTGATTAATTTAATTGCTGATCTAAGGTCTATTACTGGTTTGTTAACAAATTCAATGCAGAATTAGGTATTTTGTTTCTTATTTCCCTTTTACTTTGTTTGATTTTGAATTTTTTCCCAATTTGTTTCATAATTCTTTGAAACTTACTTGAATTTTCAATGTAAAAAATGGAGGTTCATACAAGATGGAGTTCATGATTTAGATTTGGAGCACGTAGCTACAATGGAAATTTGATAAGGTAATTTCTTTTTTAAGGTTTTGTATTCAACAATTGTTTCAATATTTTTTTCAATTTCCTTTACAACTTCATGAACTCACCTTTGTGTTTATTTTTTTTGTATTTCAGAATTCATAATACAAAAGTTGTGATGTTATTTTGAGTTTGACAACAACGCATCTTCAAAAAGGTGTTTATCTTTGCTTTTAAAACTTATATATATCAATGATTTTGAAATTGTACATGAAGTGTTTGATTTTTATTTTTTGTTGCATCTCTTGGAAATTGATTTTTTAATATTTTTTATTTTCTAGATTCTTCAATGTAAACTTGTAACTTCTGTGATATTGATTTCAAACCAATTCAAACATCATTGTTTTTTTTGAGCTTAAACATTTTGTTTGGTTCTATTTTTTTATTTGGTTTTTCATTTGAGTTCTAATATATTTTTTTATTTGGACAACTTTATGACGGTGCCAAAGTGGTAATGTTTCACACATTCACAATTTCATTTCTATTGTAAACATTCACCTTATCATTTCATTTGTGATTTTCTTAAAAACTTGTAATTTGAAGCATTCTTGTCAATTTTGTTATGTTTCCCAAAATTTTGAGTCACAAGATGATTTAGTCAAATTTTGGCAATGTAGCTTATATATGTGAATAAGAATGTTTTAAAAAAATTCAAATAAAAATAAGTAACAAAGATGAGAAATGAAAATTAATTAAAAAAACCAAAGAAATTAAATGAAATATATGAAATATAAATGAAATAATAAAAATAAATTAAAAGAAAGAAAGATAAGAATTTTGAGCTTTTTTTAATAACAAAGATAAAGATAAAATTAAATTAAAACATTTTTTAATCAAAAATATTTTTAAAAGAAGGAAAAAGAAATCTTTCGAAATCAGAAGATCCCAATATATTTTATACTAGGCCTTCCAAGTTTAGTACAACTTGTATTAGGATCTTTTGAATTTAAAAAGATCCAAGTTAAATGAGGGGTTTGAAAAATGGGAATAATCACGTAAGTGAGCATCCTAAATTAACCCCAAAAAAAAATTCCAAAACTTTACGGCTACATACCAATGTTCCAAACATTAAAACGTGTAGTTTATTCTATATATATATATATTGGAGAACTTCATAAGGAACAATAGGGAATGCATTTTGCATAAGGAACAAGAGGGGTACCAAACAATGAGTTGACCCATAATGTAGAATTTGTGTTTTTTGAAAATTTTGTGGTATACTATCAATAGCCTACCAGTTTTTTAACACGAAGATAACACCCAATTAAATATTAAATGCCATCTAGATAATGATGAATAAGCTTCTCATTATTAACATTACATGAATATGCATTTAACACCAAGTGTGATTGATGCCTAAGCTTAGTTAACAATTTGTGGAAAAACAACTATTTTATTTTCAATCCTTAATTTGGTCATTATTGACATAATATGGTCATTTGCATGAATAGGGGTGCCATGTTCCAAAATTGATTTTTAAAAAACTTCATTTGTGGGTTTTAAATTGCATCCAAAAGACAAAAGGTTTCATTTATGAATGTGAAAATAATTATGAAGGAATTAAAGTGGTTTCACAACATATGGTGCACATGTACCATACCCCAAATCATACTCTAACAATTATGTGCCACTAATTAATGTTTGAGGATTCCCAAACTCATTTGAAACAATTGAATGATCCTAATTTCTAATTCATTTTTAATAAATATACTACATCAAAGTGAACCAAAAAACCAACATTTTAATTCTATTTCTTTTGTCAACTTAATTCATGTCTTAGGTTCTTATAAATGCTAAAGTTTTATGATATGCAATATTTAACTTCAAAATATTATAAATGATGATAGTATTGAAAGAGAACATTCTTTTTGGAATTGTAAAAATATTTGACTAGAAATATTGGGTCTCATATATTGGTTGTTGATTAAAAATTAAAATTCAATTAATTTTACAATTGGAACATGTTTATTATCAATATATATATATATAGGGTGCATATTAATCTCATGCATTATAGAAATATTGATTTTTTTTTTCATAGATGTACAAGAGACATAGGTATTAATTGTTAACATGTTCAATTTTTTTTTGTGATTCAAAATTTGGAAAGATTTGTAATTTCTAAGGCTTGAATATGGCTTCAATATTTGAGGAAAAGGGGGAAAGTAACATCATCAAGGAATTGGGGAAGTTCTAAAGATAATCTAACCATTATTGTTGAAGGTGATCTCAAATAAAATTGAACATCCATTTAGGTATATCACATTTTATTTATGCTCCAAAGAGAAATATTTCTTTAATTTTTGATTGTGGCATGTGCACTAAATGAATTTTTAAAAAGTGGGAAGTTGTGAACAAATCTTTCAAACAAAAACCATGAAGTTTTTTGAGTTAGATATATTAGGATATTTGCAAAGTGTCAAACAAATCGGCCAAAGAAAAATGTCATTGTAAACAAAATTGAAAAAAATTCAAATATCCAATTGAAAAAGGTTGACCTATTTCATGTCCAAATGTTATGAGGAGGTAGTAAAAGTTTAGTATTTAATGAATTAAGAATAATAAAAAATTAATGTGTAACTAAGGCAATTTTCATGATTGTAAGAATAAAAATATATGTGTAATTAATATTTTTGCGTATGAATCTTTCAAACTGAACATACCATTTGTCTTTCATTGTATTCATAAATAAATTGTCACGTCGAAAAATTAGTTAGTTGTATTATAGTTGCAAGTGAGTTGAAAATAACTTTCTATATGGTAATTTGTACACATTATACATACATATGTAATCAACCATGTTTGATTTTTTAAGGAGTTGCATTGTAATTACATGTGGCAATTACTTTAGAATTATTGTAAATGTGTCACTAAAACAATAACTATGTTGTAACTAAGCATAATGTACACACATGCGATCATGCCATGTGTCCACATTTTCACCACCCATTATAGAATACATTTGTAACTAGTTTTCGATTATGATTCCCATTGATATAATTAGTACAACAACTAGTGCACCATTATTAAAGTACTACTATTCAATTATGTTATGAATATAATACAAATATTTATAATTTAATAAATATACATATTCATCAATTATTTATATCTTCATCATATGTTTTTCATTTTGAGTGATTTAAAATTTTATGACAGCTACCTCAAGCTTTAGAAAAGGAGAAGGAGTAATGAAAAAATAACAAGAAGATAAATAAGCCTTCCAACTTACAAAACACATTGTTTTCCTTTTTGGACCCCTCTTACTTTCAAACATCATAACTTTCTTATTTCTTATTCATTTTAAGCAACTTAAAGTGTTATAGGAATGCCACTTGAAGTTTTACAAATCATTTTTAGATTTTAATAATAATAGGGCAACATATACTAGCCTTTGTAGCATTTGGTGGTTTGTTTTTTTGAATTTTTGACCCCCTTTACTTTGGGGGGCCATAATTTTTTCAATTCTATTCCATTTTTGACAATTGTTAATGCCCCAAATATGCCAATAAAGAAGGGTTCAAGTTTTTTTGGACAATAGAAACAATGGAACTCTCCCCTTGGATTTGGCCTACCCTAAGTGCCTAAGTGTTATAGTTGCAATTCAATTGTAATTTATTTTATAATTAAAGAATAATTAAAAGATTTAACTCATATGTTTTGTCTTTGAATCCCATGTTACAAATTATATAAAAAGGTTTATTCTTTCATATTTTCACATTAAAATACAAATGCCATTTTGGGATGAATTCAACAAAGTTTAACTTAAAGACAAAACATAAAATTAAAAAATAAATCATTGCTATTCTTTAGTTCACTTAGTCTTATGTTTTCCTACCTATTTGCCTACCTATGTCAGTAAGTAGGTAGGTAGGTAGGTAGGTAGGTCCTAGGTAAATATGTAGGTATGTAGGTCTTAAAACTTACCAACCTACCTACCTATGGTTATGTACGACCTACCTATATATATATATAATTAATGCCATGTGTCAGAATTTCGAACCATCATTAACAATCATAATGAACAATGGAAATCAATATTTCAAAAAATAATAATTTTATGTCAAAAAATCTTCATAATGCCATGTGTTAGATTTTAATAGATGGATGATAATCAATGATGTTAACATGACATCATGGGTGTAATTATAATGGAGTTGCATAATAGTTGAAAATGTGTTATTTTGATATAATTGTAATTGAATTACAATAAATTACACCGTATATATAGTGAGTTGCAATTTTATAATTCACGCAACTCATCCATTAGCACTCATGGCGTACAAATATAATGAATTGTAAATGTCCTCTACAACTCAAAAATTGAGTTGTAAAGCTAGTTGCAAAACACCTTTTTTCTCATAGTGTTTTTCCATATCAAAAATCGACGGCCTGAAATAGGTCGGCCATGGTGATGGGAGGTGTGTCTAGAAGGGGTGGAAGTTGGGAAACAACTAAGTTTATAGCTATCACCTAACTTTAGATGGAGGACACTTTGCATCCTTTGTAATGTGATTGAAAATTTTTGATTATAAAAGTGACCAAGATAGAAAGATGAAGGCCATTTGGCCCTTTCAAAGTCTAAATAACATTGGCACAATCATGTAAAAACACATAGACATGTTTATGTAAACAATCAAATACCTTAATTATTAAAGGAAGGAATTGATCAATGGGGTGTTGGTTGTGATAGTTCCTTTCCTTGGTTTGAGTTGCATCAAAGGTAGCAAATCCTTTAAGTTGCACAAGATCAAAGAAATAAATCCATTCGTGTTAGGTTGACAATGACAACATCAATTAGGGTGTGAATGCCATTTTTGGTGAACATAATGTTGACTCATCGATGAGAGGAGTTGAATATGGTTAAAAGAATTAGATGTAATTGTTCACATCCCACGTGGAAAACAAAATTTTGCACAATGGTCGCAAAAGTGTCACGAACTACATCATGGGTTTTAGTGCATTCATTGCCATGAATGCAACGTAAGAGGTGGATATTCATAGAGTTGATGGGATGTGCGCACATGCATCAAGGGATATTTGCAATTGAGGGATGGGGGTAGTCCAAGTCACATATGAAATGCTATGGAAAAAAATGGGGAAAATAATCGAAAGGTTAGGAAAACTAGTTGAGTTGTAAGCCCAACACTTGTCCTTAGATTAGAACATGATAAAATTCGAGCATGATGGGCCTTAGATATCATGTCGGAGAGCATGTTGGAAAAGGGTATGATGGTGTAAACTTTTCGAAATCGAATCTTGAAGTTGAAACATTTGTTGCTTGATGAGTTGTTCAAATGGAAGAAGACATGCATGGGTTGGGGGCGGTAGAAGAACACATGCCACTTTGAGGTGTTGTTGGAAAGGAAATGTGTTATTGTCGATTCGTGTTAATGCTTCAAGAAGGAAGGACGTTGATCAACCATAAACCTAACAACTATGATTGAAATGACAAGGGCCCAATTCCCTAAATAGGTTGCTAGGGTGATGGTGGTTGTCGATACGAATTTGATGCCATCGAAAGTTATTAGGAGAGAGGCTTGTTTATAAGCTAGAAGTCTTTATAGGTTATCAAAGGATCATGGACCTAAAAAACATCCAAACATTCAAAGGAGGGAGGAGTCAAAAAAAATAAAGGATTTTATGAAGGTGGAAAATGGAGGTGTGCACCATAAAAGATATGATGGGTGTCGCACAAAACGAGTTAAAATTTCAAAGGCTACATGGACATCACCCATTTTAAGGAAAAGGTCCATATGTTGAACATCTTTTAGTAAGGCATTTTTTATGAAAGATGAAGTGAAAATTGAAGTGCCCAATAAAACCCCCAATATTTTAATTCCTTTTGATGGGGTGGTAAATTGGGATGGGGTGTTGAAGTTTGGTGGCAAGCTAAAGGGTGACCATGCTATGCATTTATGAAATTAGATAGAAAGACCTATTGCACAAAGTTCGTTTTGAAAATGTTCATATGTAGATGATATAATTAAAGGGGAACCTATGATTTAAGTGTCATTTGCAATGGATGGAAATAGACAAGAAGGAAAATGGTTAGCTATTAAACATAAAACCCTAAAATGGGCTAAAGTGAATAGTGCCCCCCCAAAAGACCATTTTGATAGGTTCCCATGGTAGATGGGATGATTGTGACATCGCCTACACGATTATGATGATTATAAAATAGGGGAGACTCAAATGTATATAATGCACAAACAAAGGGGATGAGTTGTATGATGTCCCCACATGTTGCATGTTTTTGAAATATGACCTTTCTTAACACCAAATTGAAAGCATTTGCCACTTCTAATTGAAGAACAATTTAGTTGAAATGAAGGTCTAGGGTGTACCTAATGTCGTGGATTATTACTTCACAATTACCCTTAGTTATAATTTGAAATTGGTGTGAGAAGAAATATGTTACAAATGCATCACAAAATTAAAGGCATAAAATGCGACTTATGAATCGATATAATGTTTTTCACATTACAATGGGATGAACTCCATTTGAAGGTTTGGTCATGGTTAAAAGGTGGGTAATTTTAAGGACATATGCACTTTAGGATGGTATGTGACCTTATGTAATATGAGAACAAAGTTAAAACAATTGAGGGAACCCACTTGCTGAATCTTCGAGATGAAAACATTATAATAAAAGGTGTCCTTGTATGCCTAGTGATTTCACTAGATTTTGAGTAAATTCACTGATATCATTAAATGGAGATTAGTTAGAAAATAATGAATTCATTAGTCTTAATAAATGGGGATTACTTGAAAAACAATGAATTCATTGGTCTTATTAACGTGGATTAGTGAATTGCACCCATATTTTGTAGTAGTGAAACAATCCTAAAGGTGTTCAAAAACCATCCCAAAAGGACCACTTGACGATAAATGTGGCATGTGTTCGAATGTCAATTTTAAGGAATTAGAAGAAAATTCGAGGTTTTAGTTTGGCTTTTGTAATCTTTGAGGAAGAATGAGAATTAGCCATTTAATTTAGGGTGTAATGCAATGAAAGTTGAGGTGGTGTTGAAGGATGTGGGTGCAAGAGAAAATGGTGCCAAAACGTGAGTTGTTCGAGAGTATTCCCCTACACACCCATGAACAAAAATGCGGAATAGATGTTTGTGAATTGGAAGATCATGTTGGGGAAGAGGGATTGAGCTCAAATTGGCCTATTAAAGCTTGGGCTCGTAATTAAAACTCTTCTTGCAAGTTTTTCCGATCACTTATTAGAAAACATTTCAGTCAAATCCATGTTTCCTTATGTTTTGTTGCCCCACCACGAAGGGGAAAAATGAGACACCATTAGGGTAGTGTAAAGAACAAATGCAAATTCGTCACATTGTATAGGTCCTATGCTAGTTTATCTAATGGAAAATGAATTGTCATTTATACATCATGTTGTAAAATGGTGGGGATGTGGTTGTACAATCGAAGATGACAAAAGTTTAAATGAAAAGACCTGAGGACATTTAATGATGAAACCCATTTTTAAATTGATGTAGGTGGGGTGGGAGCAAGGGAGGGTATTGAGTCAGGATGATCACAAAGGGTTTAGATTATATAAATTAGATGTCTGACAGGAATGTTGATGATGAGTTAACCCACGATTGGTAAATTGGTGTGCACAAGTGGGGCAAAATATATTAGGTGGAAGTTAAAAACATGTTGAAAAAATGGGGGTAGCTTGGGGGTCTAATCATGGCCAACTATAAGGATCAATAAAGTGGGATGGGGAAAATGTCTTACTTGTGAATGATTATGGGGGTTTGGAAAAGTGTAAGGTTGAGGCCTCACATTCACATGAAAGGTTGGGGTTAGTAGGGGTAATTAATAGGTGGTGTGTGAATTGTTAGAATGGGAGGGGTAATTAATAGGTGGTTTGTGGTATGCGTGGGGGATGAAGTGAAGGATAGGTTTGTGGTGTCACATGATAAAGCAAATGGGCGATGGGAATTAAGAGGTTCGATGAAACATGATGATTTGGGGGACATGAGACATTTGGTGCCCATGAGGTAAGAGGTTTATTATGAACACGAGCGTCATTTTTTAAAGATTGCCTATCGTTACAAGGTAATCCTAAATCTAAAAAACCAATCACACAATACTAAATGAAAGGAAAGGAAAAAAATAAGAAATTTTCCAAAGAGTGCTTTGCTAGGGCATTATGTTAAACCAAACCCCAATTTCTCTATAGGCTTGGGTGTCATGATCATTATTTTATTGGATTCAACATGAACTAAACACTTCAATACCAAAATATTACAAGCTTTACTCCTTGTCTTAGTTTTGTAAGATTCAAAACAAGGAACGCCATACAAAAGTTTTCTAATTTTGTGGTGGAAAGTTAACTATGTCTTCATTCATTTGGAGGACGCATTACGATGCTCATGGATGGCTAGTTGGTTGGGTGCCCCAATGAGGTTTGTGTTTTATGTTGCATTGGCCTACACTCAATTTAGAAGGACCCTCTAATACCAAGTGTTACTACTCTCAATTGCACTTTCCTTATTGCCTAGGTCCTACAGATGTTGGAGACCAAATAGAAAAAGGGAGAAAAAACACTTTAATAAAAAGCTTTTTTAAATAGGCCCGTGAATGGACTAGTTACCTATACATAATGGCTTTGCAAACAAGTCAGTTCACTTATGTGGCCTTTTCCTCTTTTATTATTATTTATTAATTTATTTTTTCGATGCCTATCCCCAAACCTTAAACCATGCTTCTGTTTTCTTCTGGGCACATACATGGTTGTGCCTTTTTCTAAAACGAAGATAAGGTTAATGACGGGGTGAATCAACCTATCTAGGCTAACCAAGCAATGAAAAACAACATATATACACTAGGTGAAAGTGGGCAAATCATACAAAGGTTATGTGGGGATAATGCCCCAAAACTCTAGTGTTCCCCTCCATTGGTTTAATGAAGTTGCAATAATGTATATAGGTTATCAAATGTGATTTACACAATATGTAATATATGGATAAAAGTCTATACACTTGTTCCCCACATTCTTGTTCTCCCACCTTACAATACTTATGGGCCAAGCTTAGGTGGCATGGGGCTTAGTAGAGGACATTCATGAGGGTACTTATAAAAAACATGTCTTAAGATCTGGCTGGAGTGAATTAGCACCCACCAATGCACCAGTTGCGGATGAGCCCGTTGAGGCCGTTTTCTGGATGGACGAAAATCCCATCCTCCCTGCCCGATTTTTTTTTTTTTCCACCTCTTCTCTACCCCAAAATTTTCCCCCGTCCTACCTACCACCTACCTCCCCCTG
>Ga0116227_10004389_pt1 | contig 30660 bp, 20 predicted proteins | sample S1TSphgellanicum_FD_89693 | JGI IMG/M metagenome (GOLD analysis project Ga0116227, IMG submission 89693) | Host-associated microbial communities from peat moss isolated from Minnesota, USA - S1T2_Fb - Sphagnum magellanicum MG | ecosystem: Host-associated > Plants > Peat moss > Unclassified... | reverse complement strand
TTGTGGAAGCAGGTCCTGGTTTCCTAAGCTTTCTCTATTTGGTCTTGTGAATGCAGCAGGTGGTGGTTGCAGAAACTGGTTTCCAGTCAGTATTTGTTTCCAAGAGCAATGGAGACTCATGCACCCTGAACCTGCATTCATGGGTGCTCGAGTCCTTTGATCTAGCTGTACAGGATCCATCACAGGTGATGGATGTTCTTTCTTGAATGTTGAGGATTATAATTCATGTGCCTCCCCTGAAGCTGACAAGTCCCATGATGACACTGTGTGAAGATGCTTTGTTCCTGTGTTGAAGCTGTGAGGGTGCAAGCCTTTGTGTCTGGTTGCATGAACTCAAAAGTATTTGTTCAGTCAAGCAGCTGAACAACGATCACAAGCTCTCAGTCAGGCCTCAGTAATATGCTTATTGTAGGGGATAATATGGTTGGTTAAGAGAGACTGTCCTTTTCACAGACCATTCAGTCATTGTTCATGTGTTGTGCTCTCTGACCAGTCCACATAATATAGAGGCTCTCTCTATTTAAAGCTGTCTACTGGCTTTATCTCAATGCTGATTTTGACCTGTTAGCAGAATAGTGGGATATTATTTTTCATGCTTATATCCTTTAGAGTGTAACTGCAGGTCAGGGTCAGAAATAGGCTAATGATTCAGTCAGCAAACACCTCTGTTACTTTGAAATGTAATATAGAAGTATTGCAAATGATGTTGTGCATGTTGGCAGACACCCTTTCACATGCTCTTCTGGACTGTGATAGTTGTGAAGGATTGACTGTGGTCATGTGCCATGCTCTTATATGCTTTAGATTGTAACTGCAGGTCAGGGTCAGAAACAGGCTGACGAGTCAGTCAGCAAACACCTCTGTTAGCTTGAAATGTAATATAGAAGTATTGTGAATCATGTTGTGCATGTTGGCAGACACCCTTTCATGTGCAATTCTTGACCATGATAGTTGTGAAGGATTGACTATGGTCATGTTTTGTAATGTAGTGTTGAAATGGCACAATCTTGTAAAATGAAAAACTTCTGTTATAAGTTTGCAGATTAGGATATGGCTTTGAAGTAGGTCCCTATGCATACCATTAAGACAATGGTCATGATGTACTTGCAAGCAAGCTAGAATCTAAACTTTTTCATTCACTTCCATCTTTCCAACCCTTCATTGGGTTGAGGGTTTCTACTTTGAATGGGTTGAGGGAATGCTGACTGACTGACTCTACATGGTTTGCTTCTCTCTTTCTCCAAACAGCTCATCTGCAGTGCAGCCTCAAGATAATGGCAATGGCTCAACATGAAGATGCAATTCTCTAGTAACATGCAGAGAGATTTTTTTCACTTTTTATACCCAAAATAGTCTTCTAAGTTCAATCCTACTTCTAATGGCTTCTCTTGTTAACTTGTTGGATCTGGTAGTTAAGCAAAGTCAAGGTATTTCTTGTGATATCTTTGACAAACCCCAGCTTCAACCAGAGTATGCAGGTATGAGCATGATAACTATGCCTCATGTTCAGTCCAATCTCTCTGTTTCTGCTAAGTTGGGTGTTATCTCATGTTCATCCCAATATCTCTATTTCTGATAAGTTGGGCATTATCAATAGTTGGTTTTTGAAGTTCGAGGCTTTGAAGTTCTGAAGTTTTCTTTGTTTCTCAGATGGTCGGTCTTATTGGCCTGAAGAAGAAAGGCTACCCTCTAAAGATTCTGCTAAAGAGTACTAGAGGGTTGCTCAATAAGGAGAAAATCTTTTTTGGAATTTCAGCATTTGGAGTCTAGGGAATGATTTTGTATAGTCATGTGAGTGGGGAGCCTTTTGAAACCCAGATGGTCCTTGTCTCTTTGTTCTTGTTGTCTATTATTTTTTCCTTCTTTTTGTGCATTCCTGCTCTTTTGTTTTCTTTTATTTCCCCTGTGTTTTCTCAATGTTTTATCCCTCCTTTGGTGTCAAATTACTAACCAATATCATGGCTCACAGGCTTCCCATTGCTTCCAGGCTTGCGACAGAAGCTGAATATGTAAGTTAGGGGTTACATTGGGTTATACCCACTGTAGTGAGGTGATGAAGTCACTGGGTAAGTTGTGATCAAGAGACCGTTGTTGAAGTTGCAAGTCATATTGTTCTTGCTTTTAGTTCTTGCCTTTTTCCTTCTTCCTGGTTCTTGAGTCAAAGTCTTGCTTCAACTTCAAGGAAACGTTTTAAGCTCGTTCTGGCCTTATCAGTTGTGAGTATGGAGATTTCTGGTTCTCACAAGAATCAGTTCTCAAACAAAGGATGAACCCACGAAAGGCACCGACTTAGTTACCGCTCGAGTTAAAGTTTGTGTCAATGAACTCACACATATTGCAAACAGAAAACAACATTTGGTGAGGGAAGTGGTACATGCTTGGCAGCACACAACAGAGAGGCTTGTGACTTCATCCCTTCCACAATGTGCGGAGACAAACAAACAAACACGAAAGAGTTGGACAAGTCAAATTGTTGCCGATGAAGCATTCTTGGGAAGGAAAAAAAGAGTTCAATGGTATATAGTTGGCAGACTGGAACACGGAGGCTGTGACATGATCCCTTTCACCATGTGCAAAGACAAAAGAAACAAACACAAAAGAGTTGGACAAATCAAAAATCCTTGCCAACCAAACCAAGCATTCTCGGGAAGGGAAAAAAGAGTTCAATGGTACATACATACATGGCAAACTGCAAGACAGAGGCTGTGACTTGATCCCTTTCACCATGTGTGGAGACAAAAGAAACAAACACAATAGAGTTGGACAAAGCTACAAATTCATAAAGATATGGGCAAAGCTCATACAATGCAAAATGATACTAATGTGGAACCATAAGCATTGTGCAATGGACTAAAGACAAGATTACATGAAGTAGAATTAATTTTGTAATTGTGAGCATGCATGCATGCATTTTGCACAAAAAAATGATTGAATAATAGGATTAAAGATCCAGTAAATGTGTGAGAGAAAGAAATTTAAGATAAAATTGGACTAAGAGTAAAAAAATAAATGACCAAAAATTATGTTTTATTTTTGTGACCTAAAATGCAATTACAAGTGATTGAATGAAATACAAGAATTTTCAAATCACTTTTCATTTGCAACCAAAAGTTTTATACAAGGTACCAATTTCAAAAAATAAAAATAACCAAAAATAATAATTCAACTAAAAGAAGAAGAACCACCCAGAAAACAAATTTGGAGAGAAAACAATTCAGACCACAACTCAAAAAACAACAAAAACAACAACCACCACCCAGAAAACAAATTCAGAGAGAAAACAATCCAGACCACGACTCAAAAAACAACCACCCAGAAAACAAATTCAGAGAGAAAACAATTCAGATCCCTACTCAAAAAACAACAACAACAACCACCCAGAAAACAAATTCAGAGAGAAAACGATTCAGACCACAACTCAAAAAACAACAACAACAATCACCCAGAAAACAAATTCAGAGAGAAAACAATTCAGACCACTACTCAAAAAACAACAACAACAACAACCACCCAGAAAACAAATTCAGAGAGAAAACGATTCAGACCACTACTCAAAAAACAACAACAACAATCACCCAGAAAGCAAATTCAGAGAGAAAACAATTCAGACCATGACTCAAAAGACAACAACAACAACCACCCAGAAAACAAAATTCAGACAGAAAACAATTCAAAACACAAATCAGAAAACAACAATGACCCAGAAAACAAATTCAGACTGAAAACAATTCAGACCACAACCCAGAAACAATACAAATATTCTGAACATGATCAGCAGCATATCATTATGAGGGTCTTTTAATGAGATGTCTGAATTTTTGGGGAATATGTGAATGCTGTTTGTTGTTCTGGTAAGTGAAATTCAATCTTTGCAACATCAATGCAAATGAAAAAAACTGTAATTTTAAAGAAATTTTTTTGTAGCAATGCAAATGCACTTGTGCATTGAAGACGAAGGAAAAAGAAAGTTGGCAGCAAAGAAGAGTTTAGCCTAGCAGCAGCTCCAAAGTAAAAAGTTATACTGCCACTTGCTTCCCACTCTCATTATGGCTAATTTTATTAGTTTTATTTTGAAAAATGGCAAAAAAAAAAAAAGCCATTGAAGAAGAAGGCACTGGCCAAATTAATTTTTGTGGCCAAATTTCACAACTTGGCGAATTTTTCTTTTGTAAAATGGGAAAAAAAACACCAGATGACAAATTGTGATTTTAAGGGTTTTTTTGGCCATCTATTGAAATACAAATAGTTCAATTAGCCAGATTACCCAAAAGATTGTGATTTTTAGGGAATTTTTTTTGCCATTTTTCAAAATAAAACTAATAAAATTAGCAATATCTAAACTCACCAGTGGACACCAGTGGACACCAGTGGACATTTCCTCACCACTGGACTTACTTGAGGAATTTGAAAACCAAAAAAATGGAATTTCCATCCACTCATGAAGTGGTGCGTCTTCAAGTGTGTGCATTATTGCACTGGTTCACATTGGCAGTGCACAAGACCACATTTTTCTCACACCAAATGCGGTGGTCATATATGAAGAGTGCATTGCACTGGTTCCCATTGCTAGTGCACCAGGCCACATTCTTCTCACACTAAATGCAGTGGTCATATATGAAGAGTGCGCATTGCACTAGTTCCCGTTGCCAGTGCACCAGGCCACATTTTTCTCACACCAAATGCAGTGGTCATATGAAGAGTCGTTGAGCACATGTCTTGCTTCATGTTTTCGGAACCTGCAGCAGGCTTTCAGTTTCAAAGCTTTTCAATCACACCATGGTTTTGACACTTCCCCTATTTGGAAGACTATGCTCATCACAAACACTATCACCACCACCACCCACACATCAGCCAGAGAGTGAACCCAAACATCCCCATTTCCATACAAATAGACACAGTCCAACAACAAGAGACCAAAACCTGGAAACAAGCCATTTTGACTTTCCAGTAGAAAAAGAAGCCTCAGTTTTTTCCTAATTTCAGCTCCACACTTCTGAGTGAAGCAAAAGAAAGAGTGGTGTGTAGTTTTCATTCTCATTTCATTAGCGTGTATGAACATTTTCAGAAAAGGTGTTGTTCATGGTTAGGTTGTGCTCGAATTACTTTCGAGATCTAATATCTAGTGTGCTCTATATTTGCTCTGACAAAACTTGCTCACACATGCAAAGTGCAGATGGGAAAAAGAAACCTCTAGTGTTCACCAGATACATATTGTGTTGAGGGCTTCACCAGAGTGCTTCCCTTTGTTTTGACCTGCCACAAACAAGCTTTAGTATTAATGCAAGAATTACCACCGAAATTAACTGAGATTGGATCACACCTTCCAACCCAATAACTAGTGTGCTAAATACACAATTTATGTGTGAAGAAAAATGCATTTGCTGGCTATATAGATTCTTTTTGTTGTACCTGACAATGTGTTGGTGCTGGTAGACAGAGCACCACCCGGTAATTGACTGTTCCTTCAACAGCTGATGATCTTTGCCCCACTGAAGTTATAACTCCACCCTTTTGAACCACTGATTGTGAGGAGGCCTTGGAAGACTTGAGATTTTCAGAGTGTCTCATAGGTCCTGTCTTATCCAGTGAATAAACTACTGCAGTAACCTGTGCACAAGGTAGGTCCAGATGATCATATCAGAAAGTTGATAATAGGCCAACCCTATTATTTGTGCTTTGTAAGCAACCCATATGTTTACTCTGTTGATCTGAACTGTAGTGTCATACCTACTGTTATTTTGGCATCCAAAGAGCAGGGCATTTAAGGCATTATGAATACTGGGGACCACAGTCATCAGCATGTACCTTACAGTCAGGACCATTGGTTTCAAAGCAATCACCATTCTGTTCCTTAGGTGCTTGTGATGGTGGTGGGGGAAGCCAAGGCTTGAAAGCTCCAACCATACATGAATGCTGCATAATCTCCAACAAGCCAAGTTCAGTTAGCAGGCAGGTTTCTGCATTGTCCTGGAATAGGTTCACTCTATTGTTCACAACTAAGGACAGTCACTTTGGAAATGACCAAATTATCAGAACTCCTGAGTTACCTGGAGTATCAGAACCATACCTGAAGCCAAAAGAACAGTCCTCGCAAGAGTGACAGTTTGTCTTCCAGTTTTGTTGCATTTGCCAGTGTCTCAGCCAAGTCTGTCCACACATGTTTCTTAGTATGGGAAAAAAGAAAACACTTAATACTTGATGAGGAATGGAGGTTTTCTAGAGCATTGTAAAGGGAAACAGAGGAAGGACAGACTTCCAAGATGAAGGCCAAGCAACACAGCAAATGGGATTTTCATGGTGGGCACTGAAATGGGACAAACTCACCAGGATGGTGATCCAAGTAAGAAAGGCCTTCATTTTCAGTGACAGAATCAACAGTGCGACCTCGCATGTGGCGCACCCGTAGAACAGGTTTTCGACAGCTAGCTGAGGCCAATAACTCCTCTAGCTGCTTTGCATCATATTTTTCTGCTAATGCCGCTCTTAACTTGAGACAGTACTCTTCTCCTTCAATGTCCCTTGGAGGTCCCTGCAAGCAGTATAACCACAGCTCCAATAAGGTTCACTAGAGGACCAGTAATTTTTTGTCTAAAAACTCATGAGCAAAAAATAGAATTATCTACAACAGAAAAAATGTGTGATTGGTTTAAGCCACAGTATGCTCACCCATCCACTCTGTTTTGGTGAAGGCATGCAATTGGATAGGACTTCTCTGGAGGTGATCTTGCTGTCTGTAACACAGTAGTCATCATTCACTTGGGGTGAGCTCTCTGGACACATTTGGAGAGGGTCCACTGTTATTAAAATTGCTTCTTCCATTGTTGTTCTTGGCACTGCTATTGAACAAATGTGGTGAGGTAGATTCCTCAACTTGAGAGGTGCCTTCAAGAACACCTGCATGGGGGGTAGCTACAAATGATTTTGTTCACATTCAACCTTAGCAGCTTCCAGAATTCAAGGTTCTTCCCCAAAAAATCTTTTCTTCTTAAATCAGTGACCTTCCAGTAGAGAAAGGTCAATTACCTGAATCATTTACTGGATCTTTCAATTCAGCTCTTGATCTCTTTCCTGATCTGTATTCCTCACAACCAACAACCTCAACTTTACTCTCTGCCATCTCCTCATTCACCTCCTCAAATTCTCTTTTACAGACAGGGTTTGCAATTGCATGCTCCTGCAGCTGTGTTCTTTGTGCAACTGGGTGACCATGGCTGACAGGTTCCACCTTGCATGGTGCATGCCCAGCTCGATTGGTCCTAGTTCTGTTTCCTCTACTCAGATGGGGCACTTGTCCATTGTTCTTCATCCTGGGTAGTGAAAAAGCTTTGTGGTGCACAGCTCCAGGCATCCTTCCTTGTGCAGCAGGAGAATCAGCTCTAATTGCTCCTCGCATTTTCTTCCGAGCCTGCAGGACAACTAAAAGAAAACACTAAGGACAACAGGGTGAGGTGCATAGTGAAGATCAGCAAGACATTATTGAACACAGTTGATCAGTATAGTTGTTTTGAAGTGATGAAAGAAATGGAGAGAGGATTACGCAGACCTTGCCACCAGGTTGAAAGATAGATTACACATACCAGCAAGACCTTCTTTGCATATTTCCTGCACAAAATCTTCCTCTGTAACTTGGTACTCATGTCTGCTGATCTTGGTGCAACATCTTTGTGTCCATCCAAGCAGCTATCCTTGTGTGCTTCTGTGAGAAAGTCCTTTGGTGCTTCTTCACACTTGAACCTACCACCATTGGTCCATTCACGACCGTCTTTCCGACGTGCAATAACCACCGGTGATTCACCTGTTTCCAAGTGCACAAGGAAGTCATGAACATTATCGAAGCCTGCAATGCGTGCTGCAAACACCCGTTGCCCAGTTGGTGACTTCCCATCCGCCTTGCGACATGGCCCACAGTTGCAACTACAGCCAAAAGGTAATGCTTCCATTAACAGAAGAGGAATGATTAAAGCATGGCTCCACTCTCAAGAATTGCTGCACAACTATTATTTCTCAGTTATATAATGGGAGTTCTGAATTCTCGAGCAACAGCTGACAAAAGTCATTCAAGTTTCCAGCAATATTCCACAATTGCAGTTTGAATGTGTTCTGAATCGAAAAGATTTCCTGTCAGAAATGGAATTGCTGCTTGAAGAAAATTACTATTGTGTAATCCCTAGTAAGAGATCCAGCATACCAAGCACGCTGCTTCTGCTGAAATGAGAGACCAAGTGCATCACATACCAGTTTCTACAGCCTGGTCCACACCCACCTCTGCACTTTGGGCAAACCCAATGCACTCCCTCACACAATTCTTCACGAATTCTCTCACCATTCCTGTTCAAAAGACAAGGACCACAGAATCTGATTGTGCAGTCCCTGCATTTGACATGAAGCTCCACAGTCTTCTGGCGGCACCAGTGACAAGTCTGTCCAAGAACAGAATCATAGAGCCGGCCTCCCTGCACTCGTCTGCCAGGGTTTCTGTTCCTGGGTTTCTTGATCTCATCCACAGCAGAGCCTTCAAGCTTTGGACATTTGTTTGGGCACAACTCATCTTCAACTTCTCCATCCCAATCAACAAGTCTTGCCTTTCTCTTTATCTTTGTCCTTGGCTTTGTCTTCACCTTCTTCACCACATACTGTACTCTCCTGATCCTAGCAGTTTTGATGGCTTCATCTTCTGAACATGTAGAATTGTCCTCACCACTATAGCCTGATGTTGTCTCCTCTTTCTGTGTGGCTGGATTTCTGTTAGGCAGATCTGTTCGTCCCTCACTTGTTGTGGGTTCTCTCTTTACTATGCTGCAGACATTAGGCTTGTGAGAAACTTTTGCAGAATGTGCATGTTGAGAATGGGTAGCGTCCATTTCCACCCACTGTTCATCCACAGGTTCTGCTTTAACATTGAGTAGAATTTGTGTCTGCGAGACGTTTGTGGCACTGCTTGCAATTCTTCTCTGCTGATGCAAAACTTCTCCACTGCCAGATGATTCTTGCAAAGGAACGGTAGTCGAGGGCTCTAGTGGATCCTGCACTGGGCTGCTGATCTCTTCCGGCTGAGTGATATTACCGCCAGGTTTCTTCAAATTCTCTGCTGCTAGTGTTGGAGCTGGTGGTGATGTTTTTGTAGCTTCAAGCTTCAGGGCAGAACAACAATCGCCGTCAACAATTGGAGGTTGCTGCTGCTGCACATCAGATGTAGTAGTTGCGGCCATCTGACGCTCCTCCGAGTAGTATTCTCTCTCTTCTTCTTCGCTCTTGTCATGGTGGGAGAAAGGAAGTACCTCTTCGGTGTTGCTCCCCGTGAACAACAGCTGCTTCGCTTTCTCTTCTTCGTCAGTGACGAGGAAGACATCACGATCTGCATTTACTATGCTGCACTCAAGAACTGAAGGAGCAGTGGGCACAGAATCATCACGAGCTTTCCTGGTGGAAGATACTTCTTCAGGGATGACGACAGAAGAGGCATGATCCGCATTTCTTTCTTCCAGTGCCAACACAGGCAGATCGGCTGGCGCACTGCCCTCCTTGTTCTCCTCCTCCTGCTGAGGTCCTTCGTTCAGTGCCTCAGATTCTTTGTACTCAGCGTCCTTCTGCTTGGACGGATAGTTGCGGCACCAGCCGATACGTTGTCGGAAACCATCGTTCTTGACCAGCTGCATGTCTGCTTTCTTCACGGAACGGAACATCTGCCATATCTGCGCTTGCAGATTGCATGGATCCACCACAGACGCTGCAACACACGACTTGCCGACGTCCATGGCACCGATCTCTCTATCTCTATCTCTCTCTCTCTGGAGATCTCTTTCGCTAAAATTCTGTTGCAGTCTGCTCGTGGAAATAAAGAAGGAAGAGGAGGAGCAGATCGTGAAGATAGTGCTTCTTGTTGGCCACTACGCATCGAGATCCAACAACTCCATCCGTTTTCAGCAACCGTTCCGTTGCAGGAAAACAGAGAACAGAGACAATTCGAAGTTGGACAAATGACAAGCTTTCTTCGCGCGAAAGAAGAAAGAAGAGAAGTCTAGTCCCACAGAAGAGATGTTTTCGACTTCTTCGAGATTTCCACAGCACATCATGACTCGCATTTTGAATCAGAGATATTGTTGAGGAAGAAGCTGGAAGGCAAAACAAACGACAACCGAATGACAGGACGAATTACTGTAAGAACATGTATTGTTCTTCGCAGTTTTGTTGCCTACTCTTGAAGAAGAAGAAGAAGAAGAAGCTACGTCGTCAAACACAGCAACAGCAAGATCCAGTGCTTCGACTGAAGACGATCCAAGACTGAGGACGATGATCCAAGAAGCTTAAGCATCCGCAATGACGATGACGAAAGCCGCAGTTGACAAAACTGAGGAGGACGATGCAAGAAGCTTCAGCATCCGCAATGACAATGACGAAAGCCGAAGGTGACAGAAGAACTTCGCGGCAAGGAAGAAAGAAAGAAACGAACAAGCAAACAAAGAATCAGTTCCTCCTCCTCCTCCTCCTCCTCCTCATCAGCAACAAGAAGCTGATACAGAACGATTATGATCCATCTCCAATTTCCGACACCATAGCAAGAATCTCGACAACTGCAACAAATTGATTGATGATTATTCAAGGCTAGAAACAAACAAACAACCACAAGAAGGGAGCAGAAGACATCACCGGCACTTGTATACACACGCCGTTTTGTTGTCTTCAAGAGGAAGCTTCAAACACTAAACAGCAGAAAACTCTCTACACTTCTTCTTCGACCAAGAAAGTTTCTGATAGATCCAAGCAGCTTCAGCATCCACAATAATGATAATTACGAAAAACGCACATATGTGACAATAAGAACTTCATGACAAGAAACAAACAAACAAACAAACAAACAAACAAACAAACAAAAAAATTCCTGATGTCTGGAAGAAAAGAATTCAGGATCTCTTTCTCCAAAATTATCCCTGATGTCTGGAAAAGAATTCAAGATCTCTTTCTCCAAAATTATCCCTGATCTCTGGAATTCCTGCTCTTTTCTTCTACTTCTTCTTCTTCTTCTCTCGATGAGATCAATGAGAGCACAAGAGCTGGATTGGCAGCAACAACAACACCAACTTCTTCGTCTTCACAAAACCCCAGCAAAGCACCAAAAGCTCCTAAAACCCTGAACCCCCCCCCTGGCCCAGTTAAGAGAAGAGTCCGGTATTGCAAAACTCCAGTCCAGTCCAGTCCAGTCCAGTCCAGTCCAGCCCAGTCCAGTCCAGTCCAGTACCCAACTGGGTTTTGGTTTTTTGGTTTTTCACATCCACATCCACATGGGGAACGAAAAACATCTAGCCTACCCCCACTACCTACGTAAATAGACCTGCCCAAATTTAATTTTTGTAGTGTGATTGGAATTTATTTTTACCTGCCCCAATTTAATTTTTGTTTAGTAGTACCTTGGCATCTTGGGCACATGTTGGTCCACTGAATAAATTAATCAATATTGAAATTTTCGTTTTAACAAATATAATATCCTTCCTTGAAGATTAAATATTTCCCATCAATTTTTTTTTTCTTTTTAGAATTTTAAAAATAATTTTCAATGTTTCTAAATTAATTTAATAAACTTTGGCATGAATTAAATATTTTTATAGAAAATTTAGAAAATTTTAAAAATTTTCCTTCAAGCAAGCAACAACTTTTTGGGTCTAAGCATGGGATATTTTTAATATTTAGAAATAGAATTTAAATGAATTTAAAGATTTTTTTTTTACCATGGTACCAAAAGTAGGTGCTAATGCAAGCATCATCCATTGGATGCCTATTATGACTCAGTTGTGGATGAAAACTCAACTGAGTTACTACCCGGTTTCATCTTGGTAACCCATTCTACAAGAAGTAGATCTAACATATAGACAGGTAGGTAACAAAATAGGGTACTACTAAGTAGTACGTATATAGTTTATACATAGTACGTAAGGGCTGTTTTTACTACCTACCTAGTTGGTTGGTTGGTAGGTAGGTAGGTAGGTAGTAAATAAAGCAACTGAGCTAACCACCATGGTTAGCTAGGGAACTGGAACCCAACAGAAAACTGTTTCCTGATCACATATCATCCATCCTTGCTGGTGCACTAGTGGGTGCTGGTTCACTATGGGTGTAAGTAACAGCAAGGGTTTAGGGTTTAGGGTTTAAAGATCCTTGCTTTTTAGGGTTTAGGGTTTAGACCCTAAACCCTAAACCCTTGCTCCAAGGATAATCCAAGAGATGGTTAGGGAGGTAAGATGCCCTCCAAATTACACTTAGCAAATTTCTCCAAGTGCTTTTATGAGGTGCCTCCACAAGTGAATTAATTGCTTTAGGTGTATAGATAATATACTTCTTAATTACCACTTTTTTTAATGACAAAATAAGGGGGGCTATATATATATATATATATATATATATATATGCAAACTAGTACTATTAGTTGGTGTAAAGGGTGTGGAAACCCTAGGAGAGTCATTTTTTGTTTGGGGGTGGGTTGGTCTTTTTGAACTCCAAGATTAATTAATTAATACTAATCTAAGGGGTTTTTATTTTGAATTTTTAGATTTTTTGACATGCCGTAGACTAAGGTCAGTTTCCACATTGACAAAAGGAATAATTTTAATTTTTTTTCAAAAAAATGAATTCATTTATTAATTTTGAAATTATAAAAAAATTTCCATCATCTACTTATGATATTGTGATATGAGTACTGAAATTATATTATTCAGGGTGTAGCTTATGATAATTATGATGATTTTCAACGTGTCAACTTCATATTTTCACAACATTTCAATTCATTTCATTATTTTGGGGGATTATTTAATGATGAAACTGAACTTAGGGTAAGGTATATTGGAGTTATTCATAAAGTCACCCTGTCTTGGCCCTGTCTTTAAGCCTGCCTTCCCCTGCCTTAACTCTTTCAGTGGTATTCGCAAAGTAAGGAAATTTTTATTAAATCTCAGTATCAAATGCTGAAACTCAGCATTTAATGCACAAGGTTGAAGAATAATTATAATAGTCGTACAGGTAAAGAGCAGTTAAAATATATGTAGTAACAGTGGAGGCGCTCAGAAAAAAAAGAAGAAAGACAGGATGAAGCTCAGTTTACCACCAAAATTGTTGGAAAAACTAGTTTGGGTCCCAGCTATTTCGTTTTGTAGAAACCGACTGTTCTTGCCCCCCCCCTTAATCACAGGACTTTAGAGATTATTAACTCTATTTGTGTAAAAACACTTCCAAATTAAACATTTTCAAACTTTCTACTCATTTCAATCCCTGGATTACATGCATGCATGCCTGTTGGAAATTAGTTTTTTAGGGTTAGGAGTTTGTGCTATGGAGGGGATTGATTTCAATTCAACATAAGGTGGCTTTTCCAAGCTATAGTTATGGAACAACAACAACCCTCTACCAATTTGAACTAACCTATCTATCTAGGATATGCGAACCTCGAGGGTGCTTATGTTTCAATAATCAAAGGCACACGATGTTAGTTGTGTGACCATCACTCAACTTGGAAACTATTAGTGCGTGAAGTACTATGCAATGTTGTAGTATATTTATCACTAGGCAACCGAGGAAGGGAATGACAATTGGAAACCATGTGGAATGGGTAGCAACTAGCAACATGTGGATTTGAATTTTAGGGTTTTGTGGAGTTTAGCTTTAGTGTGGTCATTGAGGGTCCCTCACAAGGTTTCAAATAAATTTATTTTCAACGTCTTGACTCTTGGGCAATGGGTTGTTTGTGTATGGTATTGTAGTAGTGGAGTAGGGTCATGGGTTTTGTGTGAGAGTTGTTTACATATGGTGGTAGACAAAGAGTTTTTTTTGGTGTATTGGATGTTCTAGATCGGTGTGCATGATCACATTTGATGACTAGATCGATGTGCATGATCACATTCAACTTACTCGAGATTTGTAGTAGGGAACCAACTAATAATACATGATTTGTATATGCTTTGCTTTAAGAAGTTTCAACACTCGTTCCTTCACTTGTTTAATGAGAAACTAATTTTACTTCCAACTAGCTTTTGTTGTACAAGTGGGCCCTTTGTGGTGTGTTCTTGGTTGTTGGCTTTCATCCAACCCTTGTTTCCCTAAAGATGTACTCCCAACACACTTGGTATCTTCTCGACTCAATAAGTAAGAGACTTGGTCTCCATCCTTTGAGTTGATGCTTTTTGGTGTAAGGTAATGCTCGAGGAGCTTCTTTCTTTTGGGAATGCTTCTCTCTTTGGGTGTGATGCTTATTTTGGGAATGCCTCTCACTCCTTGGGCATTACCCTATATTAAACACCATTACATTTCTATTGTATTTTTATGTTTTCTTGTGAGCTCAATCAAAGTGAGCATTTCATTTTTGAAAATGTCTCGTCCTTTGCGAAGGAAATTTTTTGCTTGATAATAATAACATATCCTCTAGATACATCAAAGAGTTTTTTGCCAATGCTTTACATTACATGAGATAATCATAGCATTTGTTGATCACATGGGGACTTCCCTCAAGGACCTTAGGTATAAATCCAATATTATGTGGGTTAAATATTAAACAAAAATCAAAATATTTACCTAATTAGTAACAATTTATCATTATCTCAAAAAAAGCCATCCATATTGGATCCAAGTACATGGAGAATGAAATTTTTTGTTGGGTTGGGCTATCTCGAATACCTACAACCATATGCTCTCTCGTGTGAAGAAATAATGGGTATGTGTTCACCTTATTTCAATGTATCAACCCTCCAACCAAAGTTTGAAATTTTTTAAAATAATTAATTTGCATTTGATGATTGATGTTCTTTGTCCAAGTCTTCACATGTGATTTTTAAAAAAAATCAAGGAATGTTTTCAAAATTGTTAAATAATGGAAACTAGGGTTTAAACTATTGTTGGACACATATATGGTTTATCATATACCAATATGATAATGGTATATAAATCTCCAAAACCCAATACTATATTAATATAGCTATCAACAAATTGTCAACTTTAAAATTTCAAATATGAAATTAATATAAGCAAACTTCTAATGTTTAAATCATGGTATGAATATTAGTTGAGGAGACCAATAATAACATGAAAATATTTATTATATTTATTTGATGTTCTTCATTTTAATTTCCAATGGTTAGAATGAAGGCTTGTAAATACTTGGAAAGCTAGGAAGAAAATTATATTGTGAATTTTTTTCAATACAAATAAAATTATTACATTACTTACTTACACATTGCTTCTAAAGCCACTACTACTTAGTTTTGTCTGTTTTAGACAAGTTTAGACTATTCTTATGGACACATTTTTAAAGGTCTCTTCAAAGTTGTAGTTGGTATTTTTATTATTATTGTGTCTATGTATTTTTTTAAATTGTTAAGTTATAAATATTTTGCAAATTTTTTTTAGAAAAAAAATATTTGTGCCAAAATATTCCTTAAAAAAAAAGAGGATGTTACCTTTTGAAAAAAAATTCACCACTAAATAAAAACTAGCACCCAACATAATTGGCAAAGAAATTTTTTAATGTTTGATATCCAAATTTATTGATATCCAACTAATAAATAAATGAAAAATATCCAAGAATATTGATATCTGAGTTAGATTAAAAGATGGGAACTTTTGATATTCAACTAGGATATTTGAATTTTAAAATAAAATACAAATGTAACATCTTTATTTGATTATTTAAAAAAAAGACAAATATATATATATTCGACGGATGTCCCAAAAAAATGATATCCGCCCAACATTGATCTAAACACGAATAACATGTCTAAGCATGCTAAACATATAATTTCGAATTGTCAAGGGCACAAAATTATCATGACCAAAAATCCTTTAAATGTTTATAAAAATTATGAAAAAATACAACACAAAAACATGAACATGCATGAAAGGTTGGGCTATTGTCTTCAAATTTGCTATATAAATTTGCAATATAGCACAAGTTGTGATCATTGATTAGATGATTTAACCAAGTTTGGCTACAACCAAAGTGTGAAGGTAAACACATTTGTAAACCCTTTTATTTCCTAACTACCTATTACAAGTTGATATAGAATTTTTTGGTGAATTAAGCCCAAAAAAATCTAAATTTGATAATCTAAAATCTTGTAAAACCACAATTTGTTGGTGACACACCGATTTGTTACCAACACTAATTTGCTTGAAAAGAAACTTCACTAATGTGCAAAATTTTGCCAAAAATAAAACGTTTAATAAAATCTTAAATGCGTGTTTGGGTGGACCATGTTTGGTCTCACATGGCAAATTTTTTGAAGTGGATTGATTGTAATTGTTACATTTTATTGTCCATATATCAAGGTTTGACAATAGGGACTCATTTTGAAATAAGGATTGTACAAAAATCCAATCACTTGTTATGCATATAATTAACAAAATTACAAAAGTTTATGAACTTTTGAAGTTAAAATTACAAATTTTCACATGGGTAGCAACTAAGTTATTGAATTTTCTTTGTTTAGTTGTTTGGGTTGCATCTTGAGATTGTTAGGGACTTGGATTTAGTTATGTATTAATGAAAACATTATTAAAATGTTTTGCATCATATCGAATGAAAAACTATTGAATTATGAACTTTTGATTATTGAAAAAACTTAATTATTTTTTCACAAGTCCATAGCATATTGAAGAAATTTTGATTTTGTGTTAGAATTTTGCAAACATGTGCAAAACAATGATTTTTACGTGAGCTTAAACTCAATAAATTGAAAATAAAAATAAAAATCCTTGGATTCAATAGATCATTGCCACTTGATTATTTAGGCATTTTAGATGTCATGACATTATCCTTGGGTTCACAACCAAAGTTGGAGTAAGACAAAGGAACAACTAATTAATTATTATGAGTCACAATATTATTATTATATCACCAATTAATATGAACTAAGGAATCCGGATCTTGGGCTAATGGAATTGCAACTCATTTATAAATTAAGGAATTGAAAGATATTAACTACAACATGTTTAGTTTCTTACACAATTTCTTTTTTTTTCATTAATGGTAAAACCCTAATGTAAACTTATTAGTAAACTCATAACTTTTGAACTTGTTTGGATTTGGTAGTTTGAAATCTTTTCATAATAGTGATTTTTGAGTTAATTAATAATTAAAATGTGTAATTAAAGGGTTTTGGTAGGTTTTGCGAGAAGTTTACAAGATAAATGGAAATGCTTAATTTTTTTCTTAAATAAATAAATAAATAAATAAAAGAGTGAGACCAATTTTTTTCAATGTTCAACAAAATAGGGTTATTGTGTGATATCTTGAAGGATTTTGGTTTGTTTTAGAGGGATTTTAAAAAAAGATTATTAATAAATGTTTTTTGCATGGTGACATATAAAACCCCAACTAACTAACTAACTAACTAATTGAGTAAATGACTGGCCCACTACTATTAACTTAACTTACACTTAACAAGCAAGTAAGTTAAGCATTTAGTTAGTAGTGGCTTTTGCTTCATATGGTGGCTTCATAATTCAATTACTTATGAGTGCCGTCATCACAATTACTTGGGTTATCATGTTCGGCTGAACTTTAAAATTAATTAATGTGTCCGTCCGTGAACCTACCCACCCACCCACTTAATGTAGGATAAGGATGATGAAAACCTAAATGAAAAATACCCTAAAGTTTAGGTAGAGGCTTACTTAAGGATTACTTAAGAGGCTCACCTAAGTTACGGGTATCAAAAGGATTATTTAGGAAACTATGTAAGACCTAATATAAGGAATTATGTAAAGATTTCCTAGGTTAGAGGATATCTAAGGATAATTTAGAGGCTACTTAAGTAACCGATGTGGCTATGTAAGGACTACCTAAAGATCATGTAAGGGCCTATTTAAGTTATGGAATAACTAAGATAAGGACTATCAAAATTCTTACATAGGGGTTACTTATGGTGCTACACAAGGGCTATCTATGGATCTACCTAAGTTAGGATATATTTAAGGGTTATTTAAAGAGTTACATAGGAGTCCTAAATCCCATAACCTAATTTGGATTTCAAATGTTTCCTTGAATTCCCTAGTTAGGTTTTAAGTAGCTTTTAAATAATCCTTAAGTATCCCATAATTTAAATAGGTTCTTAGATGTGTCCTTAAATAATCCCTAGGTAGTTCATTAAATAATCTTTAAGTATCTCCTAACTTAAGAAATTATTCCTATCTAACCCTTTAGGTAGGCCTTATGTAATTAATTTTTATTTAAAAAAAAATCCCATAACATAAATAAACCCCAAAATAGATTTGTTGACTTAGGCAAAAAGATAAAAGACAAAATGAAATTGAAATAATTTTGAGTTGAGTTGAAGAAAAAAATTGAGTTTTTCTTATTTATTATTTTTCTTTGGCACAATCCCATCCTCTATTTTGATTGTCATCCTTAGTTTACCTAGGCTTCTCAAATCTCAACCCAAGACACAAAAAATTAATTTATACCTTACCCTAAGGTCAATTTCCACATTGACAAAACAAAATTATTTATTTTTTTCAATTTTTTTTAATAAAAAAATAATTATTATTTCCGTGATCTTCTATCATATTGTCACATGAGTAATGAAATTATTTAGAGTGTAATGTATCATAATTATGATCATTTTCAACAAAAAATTTCACAAAATTTCATATTTTCACAAAAATTCATTTCACTATTTTGAGGATTATTTAATGATGAAACTAACCTAAGGGTAAAAGGTATATGGAAACCTTCAAGGACTAGGGGGTAGAAGACAAATTGACCTTGTGTTATTTCCTACAAAAATTCAATAGAAACCCTAAATTTCTAGTACTTAACATCATAGATTTTGGGGGTGGTGAGGGTGGGGCTAGGCACGTAGTTGTTGCTTTTAAAGCTAATTTTTTAAAAAAGTTTAATTTAATATTTAGGAATGTAGTTGTTGCTTTTGAAGCTAATTTTTAAAAAAAAATTAATTTAATATTTAGGCATGTAGTTGGGAAGGTGACCACTTTTTTTTGGTTGTACAATGTAATTAATTTTTAAAATGTTAAGTTTTAAACTATGCAATAAAATTGTGATGTCCCTAAACTAATTTTGTGCTATAAAATTGGGATGTCTTTAAACTAATTTTGTGCAATAAAATTGTGATATCCTTAAACTAATTTTGTGCAATAAAGTTGTGATGTCCTTCATTTAGGGTTCATTAAGAGCACTCATGTAAAGTGCATTGCTTGCAAGTGACTACCACTACAAAATGTCATGTTTATAAGTGTACTTCCCTTGGGAAATGAAGGGGTTGGGGTTTAGGGTTTAAGGGGTTTGATATTTGATAAGAAACATGAGTGCTTCACACTTGTCATGAATCATTATTACACTATAGGGTGGTACCAACTAAACTACTTCAACTAAATTACATCAACCATCTTGTTTGATCATTGAGCTTCTCTCCTCATTATCTTCATAAGTTTAGTGTTTTTCTTAAATTGTGTGTCTAACAACTTTGTTACATAATAACAATCTTGATGGAAGAAGACTTATAACTTCCTTTAGATAAAAGTATGCTAAGAACACTAGGTAATTGTTTAGGTGTAATGTAAGGAGCAAGAAGGGTGATGTTTTGAGAATGATAGCCATGCACAAAGGTGGGAGCCAAAGTGTGGGACACAAATTTTCATTAATTTTTTTGATTTTTTAAAATAATAATAATAATAATAATAATAATAATAATAATGTGGTTGCATTACACCTTCAAGGCGCAATTTGTTGGTGGGTATTTCAAAAAATGAAATGAAAAAGCTCATTGTTGTTTTATTTTCCTCCCATGATACTTGATGAAAAAAGGGTATTTGTTTTTATGTTGTGTAAACCCGTGAAGGATGGGCTTTATCAAACACTAGGACAAAATCATGATTTTTAAATTGATTTTTTTAATTATTGATTTTAGTCAAAACTTCAGTAAAAATAGACAACAATTTTGATTATAGTTGAAACAAATCAATTGTTTATGCCATAAACTTGATTGAGGTCAAATGACTAAGATGATTAAAATCTATCTTATTTAACTTGATTAAGAAAATCAAATTTGTTTTGGCATCCTATGTGATCAATTTTTTTTTTAAATAAAAAATAAATAAAAAAATATATATAGGTTGGATTGTCAACAAACTTACATCCAATTTTTCATCCTTTTTTATTCTTAATAATAATAATATTATTTATCATGTCTCAACTTTTTAACATATAACACAAGAAGAAATCACACCCTCCACTTTCATGACCATGCACCAAGGCCTTAATCATCCAACGAGAACATCATGTGGTGAAAAGTAATGATATCTAAATATATATACACAATGGATTAATTCTAAATATGCATTACAAAAAATCAAATGTAATATTTAAAAAAAAATATTCATGTTATAAATTCTAATGTAATGTTTTCAATGACGATTGATTTTCAAATTTTGAACGTGGTAAATATATTCAATCTCTGAGAATGTTCAAATTTCATATGCCAAAAAATTACATATTAATTTAAATATAATATTTTTAAATGGGCTAAAAATTCAAATATAATATTTTGATCATTTTGAAAAAATTAACCTCGTAATTACATATAGATTATGCATTTTCATTTCAAATTTCAATTGATTTAAATTATTTTTAAATAATTATTCAAAAGTTTCAATGTAATGTTCCATTATCGAAGTGATTTAATCTTATAATTTCTAATGAAATTAATTCCACATGTTAAATACATAAATATAAATTATTTGACCTTCTTTTTCTTAATTTCTTAATTATATTTAATTATGGAGTGATGTAGTTTCATAATGAAATTGATGAAGCAAATGTCTTTAATGTCATTATTATTTTTTCATTTTTCTTTTATGCTTTAGGCTAAAGAAGTTGGGGCACACTTTTAATGTGTTGGGAAAAGTTCAATGAATAGGATTTTAAGGTTGGTGGTTTTGTAAATTTGATGTTATTCAAATCAAACACAATTAGTCATTTCAAATTAGTAACAATTCAGTCATAATTTTATTAGCATAAGAATCATGTTTTGTAATATTGAGATTTGAACCCACATTCAATTTCTAAATATTCAAATTGTTACCATTGAGTTCATTTATTTTTCAAAAGCCAAGTATTTCATACCTTGTGTGGGCAATTGAAATACCCAAAACCAAAGAGCCTACCTTTATTGAGTATTTTTAAAAAACTAAGGAATAGCCAAAATTGGATTATACATTATGTAATAGAGTTATCCTTAAAAACAATATCGAGTCAAAAACCCATTTTTTTTGGGGTATTTTTTTCCCATTTTGTCATCTTCTTTGGTGTTATCTATTAAAGGCCAATTTTTTTTAATCAAATAACAAAACTTAGTATGATATTGTTAAATTCTCTTTGCTATGATTTACATTGAATGCAATGGTGTTGGTAATCATCCTTGTTGATCTGGACACAGTAGGTAGATGTACAACATCTTATCTATTGCGTGTTTGTGATGCCTTGTTTTGTTTTGTTTTTGAAGCACAACACCAGACCCGACCATCTATTAGCAGGGCCATCGTGTTTGTGATGCCTTGTTTTGTTTTGTTTTGTTTTGTTCTTGAAGCGCAACACCAGACCCAACCCTCAAGCCATCAGCACCCCCAAGTCAAGCGCAGTGGCAGATGGCCGGCATGGCTTTCACCTGCACACCAGTGGATATGAACCAGTGTTGGCCAATTATTGGTTTTTGGATCCAGACACTGATGCAGAACCAGCCAACACTAGTTGCAAGCTAAGTGCAGAACCCACAATCCATAGAATCAGGAACCAAAAACCAACTCAAAACCTGAAACCAAGTGACACAGGTTGTAAGCCAACCAATCGCTTGAGAATAATGTATGAACTTGCAGATTCGGTCTCACTTGAAGCTTGGAAAATCAGTGAGGCACATCAAACAATAAATTAGGTTTCCAGGAGCTGTTAAGTTCCGAGATCTGACAAAACTGATTTTTAAGATCAATAGTGGGCACATGAGACCTTCCAATCCAAAGACGAAAAAAAGACACAAATCTGAGCTCTGCCCAGAGCTGCCCAGGATGGATCACACAAATCTATAGTTTGAAGTTAATGGTGCTGAGGGAGAATCCTCTTTCTTACCATTAAGAGCAAATGGTATCAACCTTCAGTCCCCAAAGAGCCACCCAGCCCTATTCTGGTTGCAGATGATATTATACAGTGAAGGAGTTTGCTTTGCTACTCCCACAATAGTTTTGTACCTTTCACAGAAGAGAGCAATTTGGCAACTCTAGCACAATGGGTGCTTGCCCAAAGCTCCTGTTACAACCCCTTTTGGAAGTACCGTGACAAAAAAATTGCCCCATTACAGATACAAATGCAAAAACCATTCCTTTCTCCCTGCTCTCTCTCTCTCTCTGTGTCTCTGTCTCTGTCTATCTCTCTCTCATATTCTGTCTCTTGCTCCCCACCATCCAAGTAGGGCAAGGGGTTCATGGACACAAGGTTATGGCAAGCAGAGGTTTTTTCTCCTCCTCCGTAGCCGTTCTCTCTGCAATTCGGGTCTGAAGTTCATCAGTGAGGGCATGAACCCCAGAACTCCATTCAGCTCCTTGCATTTCACAGTGAAACAAACTGTGCAGAACTTGCAGTTCTTCAATGTCAGCTTTACGAAAGAAGCCCCGCAAAGTGGGGTACAAATCCTTCCTGCTCCTTAGTGACTTGAGATTTGTGTTGACAAGCCTGGTGTCTGCTTCAGCAGCAGCACCAGTTCCTGACAGCTCCTCCTGAGGTAGCTCCTGATTTGTGCTACTATTTACAGATGAGCTGCCTGTTACAACAACAACTGGTGTTTTCATACTGACCTGTTGTTGGGATGCTAAACTGCATTGCTCTTCTTGCAAAGAAGATCTTGGATTTGGTTCTTGAGCTTGGAATGCATAACAACCCCCCAGGTTGTTCCTTCCTTGTTTTTGTAACTCAACACTTGTTAGCCTTTGCACCCGATCCTGCTGACTCTTCAAACTTCTCCCCAACTCTTGTTTGGCTGTCCAGTACTTGATGCACTGGTGTTGAGGATCAAGTGACTCTACAGCCTGCACCCACCCACTCCGTACAGAGAAACAGATCTAAGCATTTATGCATGTTGAAGTCAACAAAGATTCGTCCTCTAAACCCTAAACCCTTATACCATCATCAAGGCAAAGATCCATCCTATAAACCCTAAACGCTAAAACCTTATACCATTATCTAGGCAAAGATTCACCCTCTAAACCCTAACCCTTATACCATCATCTAGACAAAGATTCATCCTCTAAACCCTAAACCCTTATACTATCATCTAAGCAAAATCAGATGAAAGACTTGGGATTTTCCATTTGCACTACTACTCACCTGGATAATGGTTGGCAATGTTAGCCCAAACATCTCCAGACCATTGAGAGGTGGTAGCAATGGTGGCAACTGCTGTTGCTGCTGAAGCTTATTATGTCCACAGCGGCGATGAATAATCACATCATTCACACGGTTCTGAATTTCACGCCAGCACTCGTCCACTGATTCATTCAAAAAGACTTCCGTACTTGATGGTTGAGAAACCTGGCAAAAAATCAACAAACCCACCCACAATTTCATATCCGTAACAGGAATGGATACTAAAAAGCAAGTGCATGTAAAATTCATTTGCATCAGTCTCATCACCCCCTCTTGAATGGTATATCTTTCACAGGATCTCTGTTGAAAGATCCCACCACAACTCATTGGATTGGTATCATCAGTCTCTCTTTTTGGAATATATGAGAGCTTCATTAGTTTCATGCATGGAAAGAAGTCAGGAAATGCACAGGGACACTAACCTTAAAAAGTGGTCTAGCATCTCCGCCTCGATCCACGATTTCCGATACATAGATGCATGAGTGAGAGATGTCTATCAGATCGTAGAATCTGATCTGACTCTTGAATCCTGCCCCCACCCAATTGATCATATGCAAAGCTCAGCACAATTGCCCTGCCCTGTTGCTAGCTACTACACTACTGCCCAGGGATTCTGATTGACATTGCATGGTAAACCAGAAGAAGACCTGGCAGGCAACACAAGAGGTTCTTTTTGTTGTTTTTTCTCAAGTCTTTTTTTATGAATTTAACTTGATTGATTGATTGATTTACCTGCAGGAAATATGACATTCTTGTTATGCCACCCACTCCTTAACACAAGGTGCCCTGTGTCCAGGAGCTCCACAGATGATCTCTTGGAGCGCACAACTCTTGCAACACGAGGTCCAATAGTAGTAGTACCCTGTGCCTGCTGCTGCAGCTGACACCCATTTTGTTGTCTTCCGTTTGCATGCACAACTTTGATAACTGCATCTGCTTTTGCTGTCTCTGTTACATGGTGCATCATCACAGGGGAAGAACTGATGGTAGTGGTGGTGCCTGTGTTGTTGTTTTTGTTGTGTACAGACAACTGCCTTCCCAGTGGAGAAGATTGTGTTGTCATTTCATCATATTTTTCAGCATGCGCCTGTGTTGTTGGTTTTACACTTCCTGCTGCTGTTGCCACTGCCACATATGATAACTTTGTCATTGGCGGAGCAGAATCTAAGCATTGTCCAGCGTTACTCCTGTCTCCTGCCAACAACAACCCACCATTGGCGAATGGCACAATGAGTTCTCTGCTGGTGGGTGGTGGAACACCATCCCTCTCTGAGCACACTACTTTCGCTCTTGAAATAGCTCTCTGAATGTTGACTTCAGCTGCTGTGTCTTGAGCTGCTGCTGCTGCTGCTGATGTCCCCTCTGTGTCTTCATCAAAAGGACAATCTGCCATCTGAGCTGTTACACAGATCATTGGTTGATGATGGACACTACTATTCCCTAAAGCTACATCCTTTTCCTTTGGCAACTCTGTAAAAATACTTGCTTGTTCTTTCTTGTCATCTTCATCGTCACTGAGAACAATGACTTCTGCAACATGCTGCATTTTTCGAGAGTGCTGCAACTTTTGGCCCACAAAAGCAGGATGGTGGTGGTGGTGGTGCCCATGCTCTGACATGCCCAAGTGTTGTCCTCCAAACCCAACATCTGGAGATGGAGCCGCACCATGAGCGGCAAGATACTCGACTGAGAGATGTTCATGCTGATGCCAAGGTGAAGACACATTTGTTTCAACTGGCTTGGATGCACATAGTGGTGGTGCTACTGCACCATCAAGTCTGCATTTTATATCCTCACTAAACCAAGAAATTCCCTTATCAGTGCCATTTGCAACCAGCACTGAGGCACCACTGGGAGATGGTCTTACTCTGGTTTCTGATTCTGTCAGATTGTGACTGAAAGCACCCGCAACATTGCCAGGGATATCTGCAAGAGGCAGAGAGCTTGAGGGTTGTTGTCGAACCTCAGTTTTAGTCTCTGTTCTTAGGAGCCTTCCAACCCAATCACGCACATGTGGTTTGACATCTGCATCAACAATGACCTCAGCTTCCATTTTGACTTGTTGAGGCAACCCAACAGCAGCAGCAGCAGCAGAAGAAGGTGGAATATGGATGCCAGCAGTGTCTGTAGAACTCTTCTGCAAACCGGTGGTGGCAGCACCATTGCTTGGAACCTGCTGAATTTTGGGTTGTTGTTGTGGTGCTATTATACAGCCAGGAAGTGGTGGTGGGTGAATTTGCAGCTTCTCGTCCTCCTCCTCCTTGTGGAAGCTAGGACGAGGAGGAGACTCGGGAATTGACAATTGTAGCTCAAAGTTGGTCCATTTGGAAACTGCCCCAGGTTTGCCTTCAACAGCAGCAAGAAGTAGAGTGAGCTCTTCTAACGTGTATCGATACAGCAGTGTTTTCTTGTTCCATGGGCAAGAGCACAGGAGATGTCCATGAAGCAAACATGAGAATTTGTCAGGACAGCATTCGCAGCTAATGGCTGACAAATGAAGATCATATTTGCAAAGCTCGCATTCACGCTCATCTGTTACATCGTAGTTGCTATCCATCTTCTTCTGCTTCAGAAGACCAGGCAATCCTCCAGCTATGTCTTTCAGGGACTTTGATTGTGCACACTCCATTTTCACTCGCTCCTGTTTCAATCAACCCAACATGAGGATTCTTCAGCAACCTACAAAAAGACCATGAAGATTTCTAGCCAAGAGCTCTCAAGTACCTCAAGTGTTTGTTTGTATTGCAGCTAGCTTTACCTCAAGTGCTCTGGCTAGTACTCCACCTTGATTGTGAAGCACCTGTGAGGCATGAACAATTTCTGATTCGAATCCTTTTGCGTGCCCATGCAATGTTTCCCATACTGATCCAGGTGATAGCTGTGATGCAAGCAGTGATGATGACTTCCATAAGGCTCCCCCTGCCCGCCTTTCTCTCCCTTGAGAACTCTTCTGCTGCTGTGCTGACCACCAAGACATCTTGACTGCCAGTCGTGCTGCTCGCAACAGCAGCTTGTCATGAGACACAGATGTCTTACGACACTGCTCTCGATAAAGCTCCACTGCTGCTTGACCGTGCAACAGCCAATCAACTGGTGCCACATTCACTGCCTCTGCCACATTAAACCCTGAATTGAATCCTGCATGGTATGCATGCGGAAATGTGATCACATAGTCCCCTGCTTGCTGCACAAGCCTGTACACTGGGACGCCTTCTTGCTTCAAAATTGACGGTGACAACTGTGTCACCTGACAATGCAACAAGATTTTCCAAACACAACACATTTCCACAATGTCAAAACCACCTGTAGGCCATTCTCTCTTCATAAGACTTGAGAAACCCATTCTCCCTTACGCTTCCAATCTTAAGCTACAACCTGAAAAGAATTGAGGAAGGAGCTGATATCTGATGCCATATCAGAGAGGCATTGGACATTAAAGAAAGGAGGGAATGAGGAAACAGATCTGACTTTTACAAACAGAGACAAAAGACATTGAGGATCAGTGGCATTGGATGGGGGTTTCTTTATACCAGCTTGTGGAGAAGGTCAGGTTGCTCATCAAACAAGTCGGGCAAATGTTTCTTCATCACTGCCTCCAGTTTTGACGCTGCAAAGCTTGGTACACCATACCAGATTTTGGGTGCACCCCAGTGCAGGTAATTCAGGGAGTAGAAATGATGGTCCTCCACATGCTGCAAAAAAATAACATAAGGATTACTACTAAAGTGATTAGATTACTGCACTCAGCAATTTCATACACCCCAGTGCACATCCAGAGTCCAAACTAGCAAAAAACTCAAGCTGAAATATACATGCAAATCATGAAACACATTTGAATGTTTCCATTGATGGCTGGCAAAACCCTAAGACCACAGCCAACAACATTATCATCATCATCAGCAAAGAAGAAGAAGAAGAACAATTGTGGATTTGTAGTTCTGTGCCACAAGTACCCAGCAGAATGAAGAGAAGCACATGCCAATGTAAAGCCATGGCACAAGTACGCCAGAGATGTCTCCCTCTTCAAATGAGAGCATTGACCCTGGTTGTCTGGCAATGTTGTTCAAGTTCCAGCCTGATTTCTCGTATGAAGTTGGATCAAGGATTGTCCCTGGGTCTGCCTTTGGAAAGCCACTTCCGAATTGACCAGTCTCAACATCGGCACCATACAGAACCTGTGGACAAAAGGAATGAACCACAACACAAAACCACACAAACTCTTTGTTGGCACCTACCCTCAAAACCCCATGCATCAAATCCTAGAAACCCACAAACACAGAAATTCTCTGGCACCTAACCCTCAAAATCCTGAATCAAAACCTAGAAACCTATCTGTATGGTGTCTTTGCATAGCTGAAAGTCTGACCTCAATTTGGTCAGTTGCTTGTTCCACGATCCGCCAGTACTCTCCCTCTATCATGTCTATAGATGGCTCCCACTTCTGTTCTTCACCATTATGGCTGGCGTTACACTGCTCTGGAGAAGTGTCATCATCATCTGTATTCCGAAAGTACTGATCCTTGAAATCTTTTGCATATCTCTCAAAACTCCCCAATTGGAAGGGAATACCAGGCTCAAAACCGAAGAACTCTTGCTGATCATCAAGCGGTGTCAAAGGTGGCTTAGTGGAACCTAATCTGGTCTCAGAAGCAAAAGCAGAGGAAGTACCACCTCCTCCCATTCTCCCGAGTGATAGGCGGCCTCTCCTCCTTTTCCTTCCTTGCTTGGCAGGTGAGGTCTCCTTGCTGATTGGTTCTCGCACTTGTAGCTTGTGCACCTGCTGCACTCGTGTTGGGAACCACATTTCATCAAACTTGACAGAATTCTCTCGCAGTGGGCATGGTGGTCGCCATGACTGTGGTGGAACCACCCGACAGATGCCAAACGGTTCTGCCTTTGTTCGAATGCTCGCAATATATGCAAGTGGGTCCTTGAATTCCTACACAAAGGTCCCATTAGAGCATGTCAACCAGCAGTTCATTAAAAGCTCCAAGTCTACAAAATGCTGCAGCAACCAATCAGATGCAGCACCCAATGTGCACATGAGGCAGTGCATGATGTTGTGATACAAGTGCATCATCAGATTAGCATATGTTTTTTGCAATACTGAATTTCTACAGATTGCAACAGAGACCCTTTTGAGGGGAAAAAACTTGCAAACTTTTTACACACTGTTTTTCCAATATGCACAGAATGGAGTCACTTTGTCAGTGACAGAGCATAGGATTTTTTTCCGCAAGCCATCATCATCATCAACAAAATCACCTCCTCCTCTGGATAGAACACTGGAGCATCATCAAGATATGGCTTACGACCAGCATCTGGACGCCATGTTGCCACCACCTGAAATATCAAAAGACCCCACAAAACCAAACCCACAACCCAGAATGCTCGTTCAGGGTTTGATTGCATCCTCCATGAATCAAAATCACACAGGAAACCAAATCTCTTCTATTGCAATATGTAACACAATCTTCTTCTGCAACAAAGAGTACCACCAGACCTGGCAAAATGACCTTCAAGGTACTACAAAATCAGGAAAACTTCACCCACATACACAGAGTATAGATTTGGCCATTTAGTGTGGATGGAATTCTGACCCTCTGACAGCCATGGCAAGATGGACATCCACGCACCACACCAATTGGCAACTTTGGCTTTGAAGCATTAGTAACCTGATCATAACCCAGAAACACTTTCCATTTTAGTAACAATAACAGAAAAACTCAGAGAGCAGTCAGCTATTGCCGACATCCAGTTTAGGGTTAGGTGCTGTGAACGAGGTGAGAAATTGAAAAATGTAATCAAGTGGCTTGCCATCTCAAACCTGAGAAACTAAACTTACTGGAGGCAGCAGTCGCTGGTGAACAAAACCAGGGTCATCGTCTGCCTCCTCCCCGTTTCCACTGCTGTCAGACTCATTGTAAGTGACATGAACCCTGCGCCTCACAGACCTTGGCAACTCTTCATCTTCACTGCTGCATTTTTTTGCATACTTGTGTGGGGCAGCGGCAGTCCGTCTTCTCTGAAGAGGTGGCGGGGGCAATAAGTAGTGCTCCTCTTGATTACTCACACGAGAGTCATTGTCCCTCTCCTCCTCCTCCTCTTGATCCTCCACACCCAGTGGCTCTGTGATGAGTGGTGAGTCAAAATCCAGCTTCTTGAAGGTGATAATGACGTGTGAAGAATCTTCAATCTTTGCAATCTCAACTGGTTTGGGGAAGAAACTAGTCTCTACTGCTGCTCCATCTAAGCCCAAAGAAGCTGCAAAGATCCAACTCAAACAGCATTAGGGTCAGGTCTAAAGTACAGTGCTTTCAGAATGGGGAGAAAGAGACATACATACATCATCATCATCATCAGCATCAGCATCATATGTCCACAGAGATCACTGAGAATAAAACAACAGCCTGAGAAGCAAGCTTGTAGTCTTTCCAAGGACAAGAAGAAGAAGAAGAAGAAGAAGATGATGATGATGATGATGATGCAGACATTCAAGCTCCTTGCTATCATTTCAAAATGACCCATTTGTGGCAGTGCAACATTCAAGCTCTTTGCCATCATTTCAAAATGACCCACTTGTGGCAGTGCAACTTTCAAGCTCTTTGCTATCATTTCAACATGACCCATTTGCAGTCATGCAACATACAAGAGCAGGGAATTTTCCACAAGTAGATAGAAGAAATGGGCTCAACAACCCCAACATTTGATTTTCACATGCTGAGAACAAAACTCAAAATCAGATCACCAATCTCTCTATCGATGACCATAATAACCCCATAACTCTCCAAGACCAAAAAAAAAAAAAAAAGAGGGTTCATAGACAAGAACAACAAGAGCTACTCACCTGATAGTCCAAGAGGGTTGTTGCCAACTGGTGTTGGTATTGAGTCAGCTGCAGCCATGATGATTGATGCCTTGAACAAACCCAGCCACCCACCCCTCTCTCTTGCTTCACTTAATCCATACCATGGTAAACTTCAATCAGAGAAGACCAAGAAGAAGAAGAAGAAGAAGAAGAAGATGGTGATGATGATGATTTAAGAAGCAGAACAAAACACCAACACTTGCAAACCATGTAATTTTGTAATTTCTTCAAAACACCCACCACACACAAAGAGCACCTCTTGCTCTTCCTCCTCCTCCTCCTCTTCCCCCCACCCCCCCCCCCCCCCCCCCCCCCCCCCCTCCCCCCCCCCCCCCAAAATTTTTTCCTTCACACAATTTTAAATCTTTTCCCCTTCCTCTTTTTTTTTTTT
>Ga0116227_10004388_pt1 | contig 30661 bp, 13 predicted proteins | sample S1TSphgellanicum_FD_89693 | JGI IMG/M metagenome (GOLD analysis project Ga0116227, IMG submission 89693) | Host-associated microbial communities from peat moss isolated from Minnesota, USA - S1T2_Fb - Sphagnum magellanicum MG | ecosystem: Host-associated > Plants > Peat moss > Unclassified... | reverse complement strand
TATGTAGAGGGGGGGGGGGGAGAAAAAAAGTTAATATAAGGGGGGGTGGGGGGGGGGGGGGGGGGAGAGGGTGTTACGAAACACTAATTTTTCAATCCAAAATCTAGAATTCTTGAAAATCTCATGGTAACTTACCATCGACCTACCATTACTTTAACACCAAGATAACACCTAGTTCCACATTAGATGACACCTAAGATTTGGTGCTATGTAACGTTGTTGGTGTGAATTGGTGACCAACCTTGTACTTATAAACACCGAATGTAATTAATGTTTAACTTTCTTTTTTTATTTCTATTTTTCCATTCGTGTATCCTAGGAATTAATTGAGGACTACACTTGCATTGACCAATATTAATATCTCAACTTACAAGTTGTATTGGCAATTTGTTGACATTGCCTAAAGTGAAGCAAACTGCTGAAACATGGTGAAATAATCACTGTTGCATGTCCCAACTCATTATGTAAGTGATCCACCTCTAAAAGTGTAATCCACATTGCCTTTCTCAATTGCTTCAATACTTGACTTTTATGCCTTAAAGTTGATTGTCTTTGACCCATGTGCTCCCAACATTATGTTAAGATTAACTACAAGAATTGTTTACAACTAGTTGTGTATTGTTTGTTATGTGTCAAGTAGTTGCAAGTTATGGTGGATTTTTTTAGCACTTGAAGAGTTCATTACATACAAAAAAATTAACTAAAAAATGTGTTTGATGAACACCATCCTCTTCCCATGACAATTCATTGAATCATTTTTTTTTAAATTCAAAGAAAAGACTCCTTAAAAAACTATATATCTCAAAAAGAATGTAATAAAATGAAAAGGTCGCAAAAATGTTTCCTCTATAAGGATTTTTGAAAATTGGGTCATTTTGACACCATTCAAAGTCCATTCAAATATCAAATGCTTTTCAATGATACTTCATATCATAATTTTAACTATTAATCCCATGCACAATTTTTAAATGAGTCCTTTTAGAAAAATAATTTAAAAAATGAAAAATCAAAGTCCATTTGCATATTAAATATGTAATGTGACAAAAATACATGAAAATTGTAAAATTCATCATTTGGTCAATATAAGATAATTGTGATTCAAGTTGGGTTTAGTAGTATAATAATATTCTTCATAAAAGTGAATATCATTTTTTAATTTTATGAAACAAATAATTTTGGGGACCATTTTAATCATGAACAATGTTGAAAAAACACCTTATGATGAAAATATAAGTAGACCATAACTTGTAACTGCCCTTGCATGATAAGGGAATATTTCCATCTCTTCTTGGATTATGCACTATTTGCGCAATTTCTTTGTTAATGGATTTGATATAGATTTTCTTCCTTTTATATTTGGACTTGGAAATGTAAGACAAAATTTTGGGATCTACCAAACGATAAAATTGTTAAAGGGGTTGTGAGTCCAATGGAAGGGAGGGGGAGAAAGATTCATTAGTATATGTTACCTAGAAATGTGGAGATTGGGAGGCATTGCCTAACTATGCCCTTCCTCAAATGTTTTGCATAGTGTAAGATTGGATCATGAACTTTAAAGGGAGTTTTGTTTTTTCATTTGCATATCATTATTCAATTCTTCATTGAATTCAAGGTCTTCACATCATGAAAAATCATCCAATAAGGTGGTGCACAATACACATTGTCATTTGGATTCATGAAATTTATTGAATGTGGAGGATTGAATTAGGGTCTATTGTTCCTGAACACATTAATGAACTCAAAGTTAAAGTTAAATGTTAAAGTTTTAAAGTCATCTTTGCGTGACCTTGTCTTTTATAGACATGTCTTAACATTCTTTATTATGGCTTGTAACACTCATGCATCATGTGTTTTCTTGTGGTTGTCATAAAGAGACCCCATTTTGTAAACCAATCCATTGTAATGATGGTTTGAATGACCATTGGCCATTACAACTTTTGAGATGTATTTCCATTTGTCACTATCATATCCATATTGTCTCTTTAATTAACAACTTCCAAGTTAGCTTCACGTGCTTAACTTTTTTTGCATTGTTGAATGCAAGGATTTTAAAATTTTCATAATGGGTGTGTATGGGTTTTCTTGCTTTGATTTTTACACAATCCAAGTCTACAACTTTGTGATTCCCTTTGTTCTTTTGATGTGGACTTGATAGTTTCATGTTATCTTCACCAAGGATTATGATGTTTGGAAAGTAATATCAAGTTTTCTCACTATTCCTCATACATTTCAAGTTTTGTTTTCTATACATGATTTCCTTGAACTTGTTATTTCATTTGTATGTTGGGCTTGTGAATGCTTGCAAAAAAATAGCAATGGAATCAAGGGAGTTCAAATTTACTTGGAGTGCCATTTGCAACACTTGTTGTTGTTGCCATTTGGTGAAGGTGATTGAAAACATTCTTGACTCCTCATGAAATGCATGCAATTCAATTGTTGTTAACAACTTTTGAAATTCAAGTGCTCACCATCAAATGTCCACATGATATAGATTAGAGGAAATCACCAAGTCTTGATTGAAGAAAATCGTCAAAGATCGACCTTCTTCAACAAAGATCATCCTTCACCACAATGTAATAGATTTTCAATGTAGATTGGAGTTTTGCAAATTGCATGCATAACATAGAATATAGTTTGAATGTTTTGTTGGAGTAGACAGTTGAGTGTTGCAATCCTATAGGAGCTTTGCAAATTGCAATAGAGTGACATTGACATTTGTGTAGGAGCTATACAAAATGTGATAGAATGTTGAAGAGGAGGAAACTTGAACGCTTTGCACCTTTGTACATTGAACATGCAAGTGAGGGGAGATGGAGAGTCAAAGAATTAGAGAGAGGGGGGGGGGAGGAATGAGCACTAACTAACATTGAGTTAATTGCTTTGGTTTTGATGTTTTATGTAATATCACTTTCTCTTTCTCTTTTGTAGGAAATTTCAATATTTGACAACATTGGCTCTTAACACCAAATTAACTCTTTTACCATGTCATATGCCAACTCGGACTTGGTGTTAGGTAAGATTGCATGTGTGGACTGTTTGGTGTTTTAAACACTCTAAACATTAGACTAACACTGGTGCAAACACCAGGTGTGGCCTGGCCTTTACCCACTTACAAAGGTAGCTAGTAGTTACCTAGGTGGGGGAAGCAGGAGGATTTAGAAGTAGCCATCCAAGCATGCATCTCTCATCTTCTTACAATTTTTGCTCTTGCGTGTTCATGTAACAGACTCAGAGATGTAACCCTAATCAATTTCAAGACCTGCCAGTTGGCACTATGTACACTTGTACCCACCAGCAGCAGTGCACTAACAAGAATGTTTTGTCCACTTGTTGCATAAATTTTTAATAGTTCTAAGATTGTCACTTGCAGCTACATCCGGCACAAATTTCAGGCATGTAGTGTGTACCACTATGGACAAACGAATAATAAGAGGATGCTTAGATGTTTGATCATGAATCTCCTCATATTGCTGTACTAATCCCTCCGTTACTCCACATAGTCAGAGTCAAGAACGTGCTTACTGGATAAATGGGTGCTAATTATTCAGGTTAGATAGCCAGTGGATTTAGATTCCACACCCATTAGATTTATGAATTAAGTTAGATGCAGAGTATATGAAGTCACAGCTGCTCTATGGACATGACTTTGATTGCTGTACATAGTCCTACTGTTAAGGAAGGTTGTTTGTTTGTTTTGTCACATTGAGATCTCTCAAGATCACAGAGCACAGCTATGTTCTTGGTGACGACTGGAAAGCCCTTCATGAGTAAGGTGGCATCGAGAAGTTGATTTCCTATCTGCAATGCAAAGTTGAGAATTTTTTAATCAGTTTAAAATCTTAGGGAATTCGTGAGGTGCTCTCTTAGTACCAATGGGAAGCCACTTCCCTTGAAATGAATGGAACTGGCAGTTCTTTATAACCAGATTTTCTCTAATTTTGGAAAACTTTCAAAATACCTGCCCAACACTGCTAGCTAGCTACATTGTTTCCTGATACCTAGAAAAAACTGGGTATGGTAGATCAAGGATTTTTGTCACACAGGCTTTTAACAAAATTGTGTCTGCTTTGTTTTGGGGTTGTGTGCTTCTAAAACTTGAAGATTTCTCATTCACATGACAAGGTAGGCAAATTCCTGGACCATCTATCTGCAAAAATATGGCATGGCCCTTACAGTGGCCCCCTTCCCAGGATCTGAGTGCAGACAAGGGGGTCTTTGGCATGAGTGAGAGATACAGAAAGTCCTCTATTAGTTGTGATGAGGAAGGAAGGAGGAGGTAATGAAGGTGGAGCTGCTTTTGGGGTTCATGGGTGCAGAAACTTGACAAAGCTGGGTGCAGTGTGCAGAGTAAGTACTCAGTATAACAATAAGTACTTAGGTGGGCCTCTGTGCACTTTGGCTCTCAAGTACATTATAATCTAAACTCCCCCTGTAAAAGGTCACCCATCCCAATGCTACTCCAGTTGAAGTCAGCTTAATTTCAGAGTTTTTATGAAACCCAATTGTGAAAAAAACTGATTCTAAAAGCTAATTAATTTTCAGAGATGAAAATCAGTATACCTTCAATACCTTTTTCTCCATCAGTTTGAAGCTGGCAAACTGACAAAACATGCACATTGCCTTGTCAAGGACTTTTCAATGATATCAAAAGCAAAGGGGTGGGGGGGGAGGGGGAGCCCAGGGTTTGGGAGGGTTATGACATGGTCACATCCAAACAAACAAACAAACACCTATCTTCATACATAGTCTTGCATATCCTGAAATTGTGAATCCCTATGGATTATTGCCTATATTTTATAAGTTCTCTCACCCATTCTTTGTTGGAATTTCAAACTCTTGGACCATCTCTACCTCACACCACACCTCCCTATTTGGGCCTCCATCAAGGTTTACCTCGTACAACATATAGAGTTAACTATTTCCCCATCCCCACCCATAAACATGAACAAGTCGACTATACAACATATAGAGTTAACTATTCCCCCATTCCCACCACCCATAAACATGAACAAGTCGACTATACAACATGTAGAGTTAACTATTCCCCCATTCCCACCACCCATAAACATGAACAAGTTGACTATACAACACGTAGAGTTAACTATTCCCCCATTCCCACCACCCATAAACATGAACAAGTTGACTATACAAGATGTAGAGTTAACTATTCTGACCCACAAACATGAACAAGTCGACTCTATGAAGCAAGATACTATTTCAATGACACCACTCAAAATTGTTGGCCAATCAAAAACAATTATTTACTTTTACTGACCCACCTGGAGAGCACTAAATCATGGGCTTATTTTACAGGCCTCAAACTGAGTTTCACACTCTTGGACTCATGTACTTCATCTAAAACATAATAATATACAGGCCCTTTGACTGATGTGGGTGGAGATTCTCCACACTTCCCTGGAATCAATGGCCAGCTCAAAAAGAAAATATGGCTTTTTGTTTCCCTACGTATGTATGTATGTATGTACTAAAGATGCAAACCAAAATTTAACCACTAGATCTTCCATGCATCCCAGAAAACAAGATTACAAAGGACAAGCCCTAAAAGGGTGGTGTTTTTTGTCTTTCTTTTATGAGATGGATTACCATATCTCCATGCTCACAAAATCATAAGAAAAATCCAAAGCATGTAAAATTTTGAGAATATTATGGGGGTTAAGGTTGGTAATTAAACACCGAGGCTTGCTTGCATTGCTCCTGGCCTCCTTCCTCTTTGGTTCTTGGTTCCTTCACACTTCTCCAGTGAAATCTAACAAATGGACAGATGGATGTGAAGGACGCTGGCAATTTACGTACTGAAAACTGACATGCTAATTGCCAAGTGTGCCTTTGTGGCTTTCTCAATACATTTGAGTGCATGATCATCTGTTGGATGGATGATCAGTCGCACTCTATTTTGCTGTGCTCCAAACCGTAAAATCTTCAAATTAGATGTAACTCTCATGTTTGATCATCACAGCTAGTGTTAAATAATTTTTGTAGAATGATATTTTCATCTTTTTCTTGACACCGCATGCATGTGTATACTGTGTACCAGTGGTGTGTGGTTATTTGAATTTATAAAGAACTGACAGTTTCAGTTTCTTACCTATTTCAGAATTAGAGAACCGCTGGCTCCAAGTTGTTGAAAAAAATAGAATCAAAGATCCACCAGTTCTGCCTATTTCAAAAACCTCGAAGAACCAGTAGCTTTCATGAAACACCCAGTACAAGATCCAACTGTAATAAACACACTTATTTGATTTTCTCAAAGAAGAGTGGAGAACAATGGTTATGAACCCTAAGGGCCCTAAACATCAGAAACTGATCTTGTGATTATTTGAGAACCATGGTTACGAACCTCAAAGCCCGGTCACCCTGACAACCACTGGGGTTCTGTTCCTGTTTCTGATATACCCTAAGCCCTAAACCACCTAACATTGGAATAGATGTACCGCACTCATGAGGACAATTCCTTTGAGAATACAAGGGTTTTAGGGTTGAGGGTTGGTGCTCATTGGAAATTGAACCGGAGGCGGCAGTTATGCATGAGCACAGTAGCACATTGCTTGTGAAGAGTTGTCCATCTTTGGTCTCTAGATGTCCAAAGCTTCAACTACTTTATTGAACAAAGTAGTGAGACACAGATGCCATGCATGGGTTGTTGCCAGGCTCTCTCTGGGTATGTTTCCCTCCCTCTCCCTACTTAACTTGAAGGGAGAATTTTGAAAGGAAATGGGTCCCAGATAACACATGGGATAAAGTGTGATGGGCCATTACGAAACATAGAAACAAGGATTGCACAAAAGAAAAAAGTGGGGACCCAAACTTCGCAAAAGCAATCACAGTCCCGCTGATCCCCATAAAAGCTAAAATCTATTTGACCAAGTCCAGCATTAAACTTTGTGCAAAGCAGTCAATCTTGACGCATTTGTCATTTACAACAACATGAGACCAATAGTTTGAGGCTGAGCCTTGTGTGGACAGAGAGAAGCAGCAGCCAAGGTTTGTAATTTCCCACAACAAGTGCCAGTAAACATGGTTTGGTCACAAGAGATGCAAATGTGCTTCTTCGATTCTTTGTCGTCTTCACCACAAATGCGCCACAGAGAGCTCATTGGGTGCGTGTCGAGCGTCTTTCCTTTCACCACCTTTCTTTTCTTTCATTTAATTGTTACTAGATTTTAATCAACACCCCCGACTCCCCCTATTTTCAACAGTTTACACAATTTCAATGTCCTAGGTATGAGTGCCATATGGAACACCACAATGTGTTTGTTTGTGTGTAAGAAGTATCTTAGATTGCAGCTGGGTGAAAGAACCAGACTTGGTCTGGTATCCGACTTTTTGAACATACCAGCATTGTCTCGATATTGGGTACTTTTTGAAATTTTCATACGGTATCAGCTTGCTTGCTTCCTGCCAATGAGTACAACGAGACTAGATATGGTCACACTTGGTGTTTAGAGCTTTGCAACTAACATCACCTTAACAGCAACAAAGTGTCACAAATCACAGTACCATAATTTCTAACATTGCAAGTTACCATCAGCTTCCTAAACACTAATTCAAACACATGTTCTTCACACATGATGTTAATTAGTATCTAACATGAAATTATCTTTTTTGGAGTCTCCAATCTAGTTCACACCCGCAAAAGTAATCTTTTTCCTTCTTTTTTTGAAAGAGCGTAAAAGAAATAAAGATGGACAAGGATGCATGCTAAAAACATGGAGTTAATTTGTCTTTTTTTTTCCTTTTTTTTTGGGAGAGTCTTTAGTCTCATTTTTTATTTCTACCCATCAACATGGATATGAAAAAGTAAATTAACATGTCCATGATATTTATATTTATTCAAATTCAATTTGACATCAACATGAATAATGATGAACGATTGAAAATCGTATGAGAACATTTTTGAAAAAAAGAGAGAAAAAAAGTTGATCATCACTAATAGTGTGCAGCAATGCGAAGCCCAAGTTGTTAATACTCAAAGTCTTTCCTTAAGAGGATGGCAAGAGAGTTTAGAAACTTTTTTTTTTTTTTTGTTTTCTTGGCTATATTTTTGGATAAGATTAACTTGACAACTTAATGAAGTTTTATGTTAAACTTTTATAGGATTCGTTGCTATAACTGGTGATCCTTTTCTTTTGGTGGGGAGGGGAGGGATTTGCCAAAAAAATCTGAAAAACAACACACTTTCATATCTATTTTGCTGTTTTGAAAAACAATTCACCAAGTTTTCTAATCCCATGGAGATTTGGTCCTACACATGTCATGGATTATTTTTCTCTTTGATCCATAGTGATGGATGTTTGTAAAGGGAAAAAAAAAAAGTTAGAAAAAAGAGTATGGTGAACCAGGTTGAATAGTTATGGTGGTAGGCAGGTTAACACCAGTGTTGGGGTGGGTATTAGAATCCAATTCAAAACCAGGCCATATTTGGGCTCAATTCTTTGCCAGAAAACCATCGGTCAGAAAATGGCAAAAAAATGTTTTTTGGCTTTTTCTTCTTATCAATTTTTATTTTGATTTTAAAGAAATAAAAATTCAACAGATTCTGTATTAAGTTCCAGTAGGTAGCCTAGCCAGATTTGGCTACAGCTACTTCACAAATTGGAACACCCCCACCACCTGCTCCCCAAAGGGATTGATATCATTAGCAATTGCACCTTGACAAAAGAGAAAAGATAGTGAGAAAGCTGGAACTAAGTAGCCAAAGCAGCAATAATCCATAAGAAGATTTAGATGATTTGGCTATAAACAAGATATGAAAATAAAACAAAATTTAAAGCATCATTCTATGGTTTTTGGCTACCCACAAGAACCAAATATAGAAATTTGACAGCATTTATTAGTTTTCTTTCATAGTTTGGTGATCGAAAACCCCCAAATTCATGCAAAAATGTTGCATTTTCAAATTTTTAATTTCGCTTAAATTGAGAGAGATTTCAACAAGAAAAGAAAGGCTGACAACTGATCATTAACACTAATCAAACCTAATTTTTCCTTCCAAAACTAATTTTGTAATTGAATTGAATTTTTAATTTTTAAAAAGACTCAAAATTCAGTATCTCCTGCACTGCACTGTAGGTCTAAGAATTTCCAAATCACCCTTCATTAAATCCTCCTCATCAAAGAGGGCTTTCCAAAATACCAAGAGTGTGTGCGCCCAAACTTCCCTTATAATCTTGAGTTTTGATTTGAATGAATTTTTAAGTGAGAAAATTGTTCAATATTCAATAACTTGAGTGAGCCAGCACCCACACTGGGTACCATGATAAAAGCCCCAAACTTCACCTATATTTGTTTCTATTTAGTATATGCTTATCCCATCCTTGCACAAAATCAAGGTCTCTAAAATCCAAATCTAACATTTCTTGAGCTTAATTTGGGCACTAGAGGCCTCCCCCACCTCACCCATGTTAATAGTGCCCTACAATAACACACAAACAAAAGGTCTATAACTAATAATTATTCAGTTCATTTTTCAGGTTTACGAGTGAGAATAGCAAGCAGAGAAATTAACAATTATTCCTTGGATGTGTTAAATTTTATTTCATAGAGGCTGGCTGGGCATGCTATCTAAGAGTAGATTAAACCATACCCAGGATGTGGGCCTTTACAAGTCTTTAACAATCCAAAATACCTTACTTGAAGGTTAGTTTCATCATTAAATAATCCTTTGAATATTGAATTGAATTGAATTATTGGAAATGACACTCAAGTGATGAAAATTTTCATAATTATATGCCAAGCTACAATATGGATAATTTAAGCTACCTATATGAAAAGATTATATATTAGACTATTATTCTAGATCACAAAAAGCATAATAATTCCAATGCTGAAAATAAACTGTTTTTTTGAAAGAAATTGATTATTTTGTTTTCTCAATGCTGAAGTTAACCCTAGGTTACACAAGTTAGCCTTAGGTTACACGTACTAGTTCACAACCCCCCCTCCCCAAATCATAAACATGAAATCCTGGAGAGTAGAAATGAGGATTAATTAAATCTCACTAAATGGGCCAATAGACATGGTCCACATTCAGTTCTTACTAACTTGGACCAGAATTGGTGATAACCTAACTGTCATTTAAACCTTGGTTTGAATCATGGTTTTCAAAAATCTCGGTTCCAGTTCCAGTTTCACACTCAAATACAATGAGGTTCCAGTTCTAGGTCCGGTTCTTCAAGAAAATAAATTCAACTTCTAGTTCCTACTCTAATTCCAAAACTCAGACCCCCCTTTTTTTTTGGTTTAGTTCTTACTGGTCAGAATTGGAACCGGCGGTTCTTACCCTCTGAAGCAGGTGCCCACCCAACATTGGTTCAAACTCAATTCAATTCAATGTTTTTAAAACTCCAATAGACTTCATATCCAACCTCCTCTTTCCAACCCATCATACTTCTAGTGGACATACTCTGAGCTTGAATGGCTAAGGTTTAGGGTTTAGGGTTTAGGGTTTGAAGATTTTGAATTAAGAATGAATTTGCAAGCCAGCCCTCTTAGTTTTTGCTTTGGTGCCCATGAGTCTGAGGTTATTTGCAGTGTTGGGCGGGTATCAGGTTTGGCAGGTTAGGACCACCAGTTCTGGTTTGAGTCACTAAAATCCGAACTGCAACTGGTTCTGATTTTGGAACTGGGTTTGGGAACTGGGAAGTGGTTTCTCGGTTTTCTTAATGAACCAAAACCGAACTGGAACTTGGATCCTGGTTTTTAAAGAACTGGAACTGGAATCAGATCAGGAATTTTTGGGGACAAAAACACTTGTTTGAAAAAAAGGACTAGTAGAACTGGGGGCCAACCAGCGGTTAATATCACTGGTTTTGATCCAGGTTACCTGAAACTGGGTCTGATTTTAGGAACTGGAACCAAGATTTTATTTTTTTTAAAGAATCGGATTCCATCCAGGTTCCAATTGTTTTGCAAACCAAAACCGCTCTAATTTATTTTTTAGAATGGGAACCAGCAGGGGTTCTTCACCCAAACAAAAACAAGGGGGGGGTGTGCCACACTGTGGCCTTGCCATTTATAATTTTTTAAATTATCTTAAGGCAAATGAAGAATTATGAAAACTCAAATACCTATTTCACCATGCAAAAATAATAATCTTCCAAAAATAATAATCTAAAAAAATAATAATCTAAAAAAAAACCAAAATCCTTCAAGATATTATAATTCTATAATTAATCTCAAGTTTCAACACAAGCCAAAATATTATCATCTTCCAAAAATCCTCATATAAAAAAACAGATCTACTACCCAGGGGAGCCAAAATCCCTTAAGCTACTACATAAAATGAATCTAAACACAATTTCCTTGCCTTGGTAGGGAAGGCCAGAAAGGGAGGCACTTGTCATTGGCTGCAAAGAAATTCTATTCCTAAAATTGGCTATCACTATTTTTGGCCTGGACTAATAGCCCTTCCTAAGAACACCTTAAAAACACTCTACCCTAAAGGTCAAGAACCGCCCAACACTGATTATTTGGAACAACTTGGTCACACCATGATCATGAATGATGTGGAGGAGAGAGTTCATAGCATTTTGCCATAACAAATTTCATGGAAGCTGAGAGACCAAAAAAAAATCCAATAAAAATCGATGATTAAAACCATCACATGGAAGACAAAAGGAAAGGCCAAAGAAAGGTCAAACAGACGCACAGCTTGCAAGAACCAAAGAAGGAAGGAAGAGAGTTTAGTCCCTCTCGTGTGCTAGGAAACTATCTCACGTACATCCCCTCTAATGTCACCTGCATGTAAATCGTGAGATTTAAAAATAACAAGAGAACCAGATCAAGCATCTCCCACCATCCCCTCTAATGTGACCTGCATGTAAATCGTGAGATTTAAAAATGATAAGAGAACTAGACCAAACATCTCCCACCAAAACAATCTTCCTCTCTCTCTCTCAAGCAATCTCCCATCAAAGCAATCTTCCTCTCTATAGCAAAGGCTAAAGCATAGTGAAAAGCAAAGCTACTCAAATTTGGATAATTACATTCATTACCTATCCACTTCTACATGTGGTTTGTACAAGAGAGAAAATTTGGGCACACTCACACAAGTTACAACAATAATTTCCATTAAAAAAATCATAGAAGAAAAAGTCAGCTTGAGTTCTCAACCTCCAAAAGGATTGCTGGGACCACCCCCTCTTGGATCCCCTCCCTCCCCCACCCACAGAATTTGAGCAAAGGCATGTATATTGGACTTTGCATGGCCTTGTCACACAAGAAGTACCTACCTACCTACATACCTACCTACACAATGAGCTTTTTTCACTTGCAAAAGACCAGCACCCACTACCTAACCTTCTGGAAAAGGGAATCCCTTTTTTAGTATGTTGAGTCACTCCCTAGGGTCCTTGATTGAACTAGCACAAACATTGGTTAAAAAAACAAACCATGGTACTAAAAATTTTAAAAAAAACCTGAAAATGATTTGAGTTGCTTCTAAACAATATAAATACTTAAATGCCCCACTACTTTGGTAGCTTCAGAAATGTAGAAAAATAATAATAATAATAATAAAATAGATAACAAAAAATTTGTGAAGGAAAATATTGGATCTTCAAGAATATAGATTTGGCCAATTTGCTGATAATTTAGGATTCTCACCAAATTTCTTATAGGTTTGGGGGGGATGCAAGTGGCCAATTTTAAATTGGCAGAAACCCAAAAGGATTCTGTTGGACCTGGTCGGCATAAGACAGAGATTTGCTCATCATCTCACTTAATGCCCACAAGTCACAACTTTCCCAACTCATCTGATGAAATCACTTCACTTTTGATAGTAGAGAGTTTTACACTTTCCACCCATTACTACAAAATGTGGGTGAATTCACTAGTCCCCATTTACTAAACCAATAAATTCATTACATCTTCACCAGGTTTCATTCATTAGGACGAGTGAATTTGCTCAAAATCTAATGAAATCACTTGATGTACAAGACATATTTTTACCCCTCTCTCTCTTTATCTAAAGGTCATCATGCCTTTTTATATATGCCTTGCCACCAACAAAGCGACGTGACTGCACCATAGACCTTACTTTAATGTAGGTGCCATAACTCTCATCCTAAAACACAAATGTATTTCAAAACTCACAAGTGTCAAAAATAATGTTTCATCAAATATTGTGTAATATGAAAACATTTCAACAACATTTTTGTGGTATCTTGGATGATGATCCATTTTTTATGATTAATGATTGGTTTGGCAAACCATTAACATCATTAACATCTTATGGAATGGGTGTTATAAAATAGGAAATAAAAAATAAAATAAATGTTTTTTTAGCTCTAGTTTGGGGGGAGCTTTTCCTAATTATGTTGGGTAATAAAATGGGTCTTGCTCTTACCAAAATGATCATTTTTGTTTTGTTCATAGAGCATATGAATCTTGGAAATGTATATAAACTAAAATCAATAATAGAGAGGTAAAAATAAGTATTATAATACCATGAAAAGAAGGAGCGCCTATGAGAACATCTCTACTTACCAACCATTGAAATAATATGGGTGTTGTCATGGCACCAAGCACAACCATAAAAATAAGAAAAAATAAAAAGTTCTGTAGTTGGACCATCTGCTCTATTTGTTTTTGGTATTTTCGCCCTCCAAACAATAAAATATGAGATAAAAGACAAAGAAAAAAAAGATTTTTTTTTAGTAGTATTGGGTGGTTCTTTACCTTTGTGAAGAACTTTGAATTCTAAAAACTAAACTAATGCTCCACATTGTTGTGTAGTATCAGTGGTGATCAATTGATGAAAAAATGAATTGATTTTGTGGAAATTAAGTTCCATTCATATGAAAATAGTGAGTGACATTGTCTGCAACTTCAATTGAATTTGAATTTAATTCAACTATATTGAATTGAATTCAAATACATAGAATGAAATTTGAATTCAATTCAACAAATGGACTAAAATTCAATTGAAAAGAAATTAGATGCATATTGGTGAAGAAGGTATTGAAAATTTTCTTATGAATATGATGTTGAAAGAAAAAAAACTTTTGACAAGACACAGAACGAAAAAAACATCTTTTCATGCCTTTTTACTTGGGAATGGGCTTAAAAATTCCAATTTGAAATTGTCCAAATGATGATTTTTTTTACAAACAACTTATGGAATCTAAAGTTGTCTTATTTAAACCAGCTCTAATGAATCATCGTCACTGGAATTTAAATGGTTGGTTAGAGTGAACCAACACTCATGAACACACCACATGAATGGATGGTGCATGGACAAGACATTTATTTTCATTGGATTATTGTTCCCAACTAACCTCCTCATAGCTAAGGGTTTTAAAAGCGTGATAAAGGTTTTTTAATTGATGTTCATTCAACTAGATGGTGTCAAACCAAGAAAACAAAACTAGTGCATTCATGGGTGTTAGGTCACACTAGCAAAAATGGTTATTATTCCAATTCCACGCATAAATGGAATTCATAATCAAATTACATGTCTAATTCTTCCCAAAAAAATCCATTTTTTGTTATAATTCACAAATTCAAACCAAGTTCCAACTCAATTATTAATAACCCAGACCAAAACCAATAGATAACTACCTATTAATCTCATGTTAACTTCAGTTTTAGCTTATTTTTTCCAAAAAAATCTTTGAAAATTTAGGTTTTCATTCCATTTGTGGTTTCACATATAAATTTAAAACTAAAAAATTTGTTCCAGCTCCTTTTTTAAACAAAAATCCAATTCTAGTTCTAGTTTTGAAAATTAAACTCGATTTTGATCTAGTTTTTGGTAACCAAAAACAATAGTTCCAACCCACCCAATGCTAGTTTGGACCAATGTTGATTATTTTTACTTTTTCTAATTACCCCATGAGTAGGATTTTGTTTTATATACAAAATTTCATCAAAATGAAAAATATTTTTAATAAATAGGGAATATTTTGTCACGATTTTCCCATTTTTATGAAAATTTTATTAAATTTCAGATATATATGCAAAAACTTTGCCACATTTTGGATTTTGATTTTAATTTGGTATCATTTTAAAATATAAAATTATGAATTTCTTTTTCAATTTTATGATGTGTCATTGGCTAGCATCGCAAGAAAAAGTTAACATTGAATGGCAACAAGTTTTTCAAATCTATCTAAATAGTAAAACAAAATAGTGTTAAAAATGCTACGAAACTAAAATTAAAATCCAAATGAAACATTTTTTTCAAAAATATATTAGTGAGTAGATTTTTTTTATTAGAATTTTATGTTACACAAGTTTTGAAGTATTCAAATTTTGAAAACAATTAGTATGCAATTTTCCTTTCAAATATCACTCCCAACTACCAATTTTATCGAGAGATTTTTCTGGTAATATCCACTTAATATGCATAAGGGTTAGGTTTCAATTACTCAACCCAATAACCATATGATATAATGTCAAGGTTGGCATCTAAACATGATTTGTTATTCATGAAGAATATTTTAGATTTCATGGTTTACAAGTCAAAAACAAATCAATTGATTTTTAATAGAAAACATATTTCATTATACTAATATAATTTTCCCCAAAAATATCATTTTCAAAACTTTTCAAGTCCTTTAAACCACAAAAGCATTAGTTACATTTCTTTTTTAAAATTTGAGTATTTTTTATTTATCAAATTCATTTCAAGCATGTTGATATGTTCCCAAAATATATAATGAAATTTATTATATCAATAAATCAAAAAATGTCAACACTTTCAAAAATGAAATATTAAACAATGGTTACAACTATTTTAAAATATTATAGCATGTTTGGACCTAGCAACACCTACAAAATTGACATGCTACTCTATTCGACTCCTATACTTTGACAACATTAATCATAGAAGGCAATGGACAACACAAAATACAAATGCACAAATCAAGCCTAGAAACATCATGAGAAAGTCAACTTTTAGGGATAGGCGTGACCCCAATCCCTCTAATTCTAACTTGTCACTAAAGCACAACCTAGGCTAGCAACAAGGAGCCCAAGAATTTCATTCTCATAGACCTATACACAAATGTCATTGACTTCCAAACACATCTCCCATCACATTAAAGACCAAAAGATGGACCAAAGTAACATTACAATCTTTAAGACTTTGTGCTAATTAATGGTAAGCCTTGAGCAATTGCAATATAAAAGCAAAAGCAAATTTGACAATCACACACAACAACAACACACAAGCTACAAATGAACTACAAATAGATATGTGTAATCTAAGCCCTTATATACACAAGTGCACACATCTCTACCCATTGTAACATAAAACACCAACATCTTATATATATGACTTGCAATACATCCCACCTCCGTATTCAAAGCCTATTAAATTTGACATTTAAAGGTTTTAGGGTTTAGATTGTAAAAGCCTATTTGTGGAAAAAGGGGGAAGAGAAGGAGCTACATAGAAATAATAATACACGACCCATAGATGTCTTGTTGAGTTTATATATATAGGAATAGGTTATATTGTCAACTCTAAACTAATCTCATACCTTGATCAATATTAATTAGTTTTTTTCAATAATCAACCAAAAATGATCTAGACTAATGAAAAAACCACTTTGAAAGTTTTTGTGCAAACCTTGATTTTGGATGGAATCCCAAAAGGTTTGAAATATCAAACTTGTATCAAAATTTGTGATTTTACAACACACATTCCATTGCATCAATGTTACTTAGGCTTTTGAGTTTTTTTTTCCCTTAAGCCTACTAAAGGATAATTTCCATATATAACCTATTGAACAATACCTAAATTCATATTCAAACCAATCTAGTATGGATAAAAGGTGGGATCCTTCATAGTAGGATGAGTCTTGTATCATTGAAAAATACATATACTAGAGCACCACAAGCCTCCAACTCCCAACATGAAAATGCACTTGGGAGTGTTGGGACTCACTTTCTCATACTTGTGGGAGTGTGCTTAAATCTTGAAACATTCTTCTTATAACATGCTCCCATTGTCATGCCTTAGCCTTGGTTGTGAGCCCAAAATTAGGGTCAATATAAAAGAAATGGAATAAGAATGCATCTAAACATGAAGACCATCACAAAACATATGCACAAATGCCAACATGATTTTCCCATTCTATGATTTCATATGCACATTTTCCCACTACATGATGTAAATTGTTATGTCAATGATCTTTAAGAATAAGAATCACATGTAAACATGTAGGCACTTTTGATCGTTAACTATCAAGGTGTTCAACAATGGAACAAAAAATTCCATAAGTAGAGGAATCATGATGTGTAATTTACCAAACTTTCATAACGTTGCACAATTTTACGCTTTTCCTAGAAATATCAATTTGCTAAGACATCTTATTGGATTAATAATTAGGTGGTGATTAAGCTAAATGGGCATGTACATATAGGTTTAATAAGAATTTGAACATGGATTCACAAATGTGTGAATTATAAAAGGTTTCTTAATCAATGCAAAATTTATTATAAATTCAATCATTATAATAGAAAAGGTTTTAATGTTAAGTACAAAAAATCTTTGAATTGCAAAGATGAACAAATTATTGTTTGTAGGAACTCCATGGACAACAAGAAATGGGCATTGTAAGAATAACTAAAGAGCAAACTACTATATGTAAGAACTCAAGAGATAACAAAAAATGGGCATGATATGGATAGCCATGGAGCAACAAAGTTATTAACAATCACAAACATTGAGCCATGGAGAAATTAGATCGACCACCAAAACATATAACCATAGTAGAATGGGTTCAACCAATTATGAATTTCATGTTACTCAATCAAGAAAATAAAAAGAAGCTCAAGGTGGAAATCAAAGAAATGTCAATGAAAATCTAAGCTAAAAAGGAGTTCAAGCAACAAATTATGGTTCATAAAATACCCATAGCTTCATCGATGATAAGTTTAAATAATGGTGAGAAAAAGAGTAGAGATCTGGGTTGGACATGGTTATAAATGAAAAAGTTCCATTGTAGCCCAAATATATATGAACAAGGGAGCAACTGGGGATGGTGGTAAAGAATTAGGATGGTGTGGAATCAATCTCTGATTGTTCAAATTATGAAATTGCTTAACAATTTGAAAGGTAGTTAGACCATGGAAGGTAGTTACACCCAATGGAATTTAGATTCCAACATGTGGTCCTTGTATGATAATAGTGAGTTTGGAAATTATCATGCAAATTCAAACTTGAACACAAAAGAACCCAAATGTCACTCAACATTAGGTGGTGGTTCAAACGAGCATGTAATTCATCTTAGAAGAAAGGGTAATAATCCACTCAAAAAAATTATTTAAATATTTGTGTAACATATATAAAATATTTACCATCTCAAAAAACAATAAATTGAGGCTAAGGATTTGTTGAATTATTTTTTAAAGATAACCTTTTCATCTAAATTACTTAAAGATGAAATGGGATTATATAGAAGTTGTATTAAACTAAAGAACTTTGATCTATAAAAAAAATCAGAGATTGGACCAAAAATGTTAAAATGAAATTTATTGATATTAGTTTTCCTAGGTTGTCCAAAATGATGTCCTTATCATATACAAAAAATAATTAATCAATTAGGACATATATCAATTTTTGATAATAAAATATGAAAGGAAATTCATACATGTCTAGTTTTTATCTTTTGAAATTTGGATGGCACTTATGCACTAAAAGCAACTTGAATTGAAAATTGCATGCCCCATTTGTGAAAAGTTAGAAGATAGGTTATCATTTGGCAAACATTCACTTAAAATAATCAAAAAGAATAAAAATATGGACAAACTTGGATCATGGGTAACTAAATTTTAGGAAATAAAAAATTCAAACATTTAGCATTTGAAAGAAGGTGAACACTTCAAAAACGTTTGACAACCATCTATGCACAACTTAATATGAGAGAGCATTTAATCACGTTATCATTGTTGGGATGAACTTGCATTATCTCTTATTGTGTTGTGTGATTTCACAAAATCTTTAGAAATTTGAACCAAGGTGAACCAACATCCACACTTGTGGTACCTTCAAGTTTTTGAATGAAACCTTTTAATGGCCATATTAAACTCAAAAAATGTTAGATTTGTAATCAAAGACCCTGGTTTAGTTTGAACATGGGATGTTTATAATGTTTAGAAGTAATTTAAATGAAAGTTGGGGTTTCAAATTTTTACCATGGTGCCAATGTGGGTGTTGGTTCACCTAAGGCCCATGTGATGTCCCTTGGAAAAGGATTTGACCTATTTTCTGTATTCTTTTTTCTATGAAAAAGAACTCTTGTAGTTGTCATTGAAAATATTTTTCATTTTATTTAGTCCAAATTCTAAGTCAATGTGTTGGCAAAATTGCAACAAATTGAAATAAAGTTTTGGTGTGTGAATTATTTTTTCTATTTAATTCATTATTTTTCCATTTAAATTTCAAACATTAGGCTACGTCTTATTATCAATCTTGAAACTTGTGATTTTTTTAATGAATTTTTGACAAATTCATAATTCATTTATCTTTTCATAGTCATTATTTGTTATTTTGGTGAACAACCATTGCCCTATACATTCAAAAATGGAAAAGTCATTTTAGCCACAAGGATAGAAATAATTCATTACTTTTGCCATTCATGTGCTAGAAATGAAAATTCAAGCTTGCTAAAAAAATCTGATTTTTTTATACAAAGAACCATCCATAGAAATCTCAAAAAGTACAAAAAAGATGTTTGTGTGGGATTATGATTTTGAATCACTTGTGATATAAACCCATATATGAACACACAAACATGAAATGCACTTTCATCCATGTTTTCTTATTGTTAAGGGTGATTAAATTTTTGAAACTAAATAAAAGTATCCATAAAGTAAGGAAAACATGGCACTAGAACCTTGAGTTTGGTCATAAATGGGGTGAGATTTTTTTTGAACTTGCAAAAAAATATATTACTATTCAACAAAGGGTGAAACTTTGAAAACCATCAAGTTTTTTGGCAAATTGAGTTCATCATGTTTTCACCCTTTATTTCTTTTTTCTTGAGCACCTCCATTACTATCATATATATTTTCATTTTTTATACATGTACTATTACTATAATGACTTTCAAACCTTGTGCATAAAATGTTGAGTTTCAACATTTCATACTCATATTAATAAAATTTCCTTATTTTGCAAATACCATTAATTTGAAGTTGAAGAAGGGCTTTGGGGGTCAAAGGCCCAAAGACAAGGTGACTTTACGTATATTTTTAATAATACCTAAATGAAACTCCCAACCCACATTTTGGAATATTATAATACCTTTTCATGTTCAAAATAAATGATATATTTTTAAATGCCAAAATTTTAGAAAATTAAGGTCCCTTCCTATTGATTTTTTTAATTATTTTTTATTGAAGCCAAAATTTCCTAGGATTCTTGAACTATTTAAAATTTTCTCATTTGTCATTAAATACCCCCTAACAAGTTTTTTATGACACCTTTTATGGGGTTGACAATGCAACCTTGTGGAGAATTACGATGTTCTGTTGCAAGGTTTTTAAAAAAATTCCCTTTTGACTTTATGTATGTAATAAATGTATAAAAAAAACAATGTTCTTTAGTGCCTAATGGTATGCCAGTGGTTAGTGCCATATTTCTTATAGGGGAGGAATCGGGATCAAAAATTTTGTCATGAAGCAAAATGTTTACATAAAACATTAGTGATGAATAACATGCGGATTTTATTTTTATTTAAATTGATTTTTTTCAAAAATTCAAAAAAAAAATTTTTGGTGCTGAAATCAAATTTTCAAAATAAAATAATTATTTGGCAGCAAGATGTTGAACTTGAAAAGGTACTATGGTAAACCCCAAAAGAAGATATAAAATATCAAATGAATGTGGGGAATTTTAATTGGTACTTAATTAACAACATATAATTTTTTTCAAAAATTTAACCAATAATAATATTGAATTCGGCTTAAACCCATTAAGGTGTTCGCAAGGTGAAATGGGTAAGAGTTTCCTTGGGTGGTACCACTAGGAACTGTCACACCTTGATTATTTGCACCCATCAAACTTTGAAAAATCATAGGAAACACTTTAATAAATATTTTCATAATTTTTTTATGAGTATATTTATTAGGTTCCATAGGTTTTGAAATTTCAATAATACTAAAAATATTGTGTGTTTTGATGTTTCTAATCATTGCATTTAGAAAAAGTTTTAGGAATGTAATGATGGTTCCTTTCCTTAAACTTTTTGGTTAAGAATAAAAATTTGAAACATAATTTGAAAATTTTCTTGGGAATTTTTTTCCTAAGGTAATTTGGAAGTCATTTTATTTTTAGGTTTTTATTAGGAAATTAACTGAATAAACATAATTTAGTTATGAATCTTCAAAAGCAAGGCTATCAATTTATGAAAGGGCCATTTTAATTAAAAATACAATTTTTTTAATAATTAAAAAAATTGATTCCAAAATTAACTTGAAGCCATATATCAGTGCATGCAATTGATAAACATGAGGAAAAAAATTATAATTGTGAAAAAAAAAAAAGTAAAGGGCCTAGGAAAATGATTTGGTTGTTTTTGGTTCCTTTTTCATTCCTTGAGGTGATTCCTAGTGGTATCACCCAAGGATACTTTCACCCAAATACAAGAATGCCCTAGATAGTCCAAATAAAAGACAAATTTTGAAAATAAAAACATCATTTCAACAAGTCACTTTGTTTTTAATTATGATTTTCAACAATTTGGCAATTAAATTTTCTTATGATCAAAGTACAAAAAGTTGAAATATGAGGCACACAACATGGTTAAACCACATCAATTGTGCATTAGAAAAATAACATGAAATTTCTTACAAACCAACAAAATTTTCACATCCTTTATCAACACAAGTGCAGTCACAATAGCCAATCAATGTTTAAATTTGAATGTCCTTTTTAACATGGAAATAATCAAATGTTAACATCCCTACAACCATCAAAAACCAAATGACATGTGTAATCAAGTTATCCAATCCTTTGAAAACCAAAAAGATAAATCCATGAAATTTAGATAATAAATAAAAACATGTTTAAAATCACTTAAATCTATATTTTTTTACCTCATTTTTTTCAAAAATAAATTATCAAAAAATGTAAATTATCAATTAAAGGCATAATAATTTTCAACTCGAATGATTATGATAAAGAAATAATTGTGTCATATAATATCATTGTTTTGTGTTAATTGTAACAAGACAAGATATTGAATTTACTTGATAATATAACATAAATATGGTTTTTTGTATTTGTATTTTTTTATTTTGTTTCATTTCAACAAAAAAATAGGATGGTAATAAATTTTGATGTGATAAAATATCTTCAAAATGTAGTTTTAATGAATGAAGGTTTAAAAATTACACAATTACATAGTTTTTGTTCAATATCAAGTTTTAAGATAAATAAGAGACAATTTATGTTGGGTTGTTTTAGAACAAGACATTTCTTTTTGTAGAATATAATTTATATGGATTTTTTTTTTTCATAATGGAAAAAGTAAATATAAATTATTTGAAGTTAATAATGACTCCTTCCCATAAAAGTCTTGCATGTATGCCAAATACAATTTTCCATATATCATTTGATTATGTTTGAAAACTAATACATAGGCATTTGTAATGTGGATTGCACTACAAAGATATATGTATCTTCATGTGATTGTAAATTTGTTGAAATCTTATCAAAATAAATGTTTTGCCCAATCCCATCTTAACTAATTATTTAAAGATTTGAGTAGTTGTTTAATGAAAAACTAAAATACAATCTTATTATTTTTTAAATGATAATATTTTTGTACATTTCATTGATTGTTTAAAATAAATAAATTAATAGATAGGTTTTTCTTCTTTTACACTTTCATGTGTGTTAATGAATTTGTACATTGAAAATGTCAAATTTCAAATTTGCTTGATTAGTTATTAAATAGTTGTTTACAAGGTTTTCAATACCTCCAATTGAAGAAGCATTAAAACATGGAGCATTTTCTATCCATAATAGTCCAAGGTCATGAAGTAATATTCATGCTTGAAAATTAAGTTCTTAAAAAAATATATATATTACCAAACAAAATCTTTGAATTTTTGAAAATTTTACAAAAGTTGTTCATTATATGGGTTCATAATAATGTGTTCATGTGACATTACCATTTCTAACAAGTTCTCTAATGTTTTGTATATTTACATTATTATGGGTGAATTTTTAGTAATATGTTCATCATATAGTTCTTTAAATATTTTGTAAACATGGGTCAATTATTAATACCCATAATGAATAAAATGACAAAAGAAGTTGGAATTCCAAGTTCTTTTATCATTTTAAAAACATTTTTGCAACGACAATCTAAATAATCTAGAAATGTCCTTATTTGTACTAATTTTATGTAACTTACTTGTCAAACTTTAATATTTTATCTCGATTTATGTTATTTGACACATCATTAACTATAAGTGTACAACATCACTATTTATTTTTCATATACAAATCCATGCACACAAAATTATAAATGGATTAGATTCTCGATTGTTTTAAAGAATATATTGGTGATGATATGAAAATTTGCTATTAATACTACTTAATTTTTTAATAAATTTTTTTATGTATGTCAACAATGGTTTTTCATGACTAAAACATATGTCAGGAAATTATATTCTTTAGAATGTATGTCATGAAATAATCCTAAAAATCAAAAAAAAATTTCTAAGGCAATTGCTATAGATATATTGATTATTTATTTGACATTTAAAATATTTTTGCAAGTTAATATGTTTGTATGATTTTTATTTAATTATATTTTTTCAAATTGATCTATAATATTTGTAGTAGGAATTTTATTGGGGTGTGTTCACATTAACAAGATCCACATGATACGTAACTAATGTTTGCTTTTTCATGCTTTAATGTCAAAAATTATACTAATGTTGTAAATTTTGAATGTGTTTACATAACAATGTTTCTAATATATTATGGAAACATGTGATATTGTTTGGAATGAATCTAATGAGGATAGAATATTCAAAAACATTGATTAAATAGTATGTGTTATAAAAACATTGTAAGGACTTGTATTTTTGAACAGATCCTTTAAACACATATTTAGATAATAGTATAATGCAACACCTTTTAGGTCATAAGCAATTTTTCATGATTTTTTTCCAACTTATGAAGTGGAATATTTTTGAAATATTGTAAGATAAGCATTCACCTAAGAGGGTGAGTGTGAATCATGTTAGTGTGTAGGCACCCACTAGATAAATTTGTTTCAAATTCATTAATTAACTTGCATTTGCAAAGTACTTAAAACTTGCCAATTTTGTTTCAATACTTTTCCACAAACATTAAAAGGTGTTTTACAAAGTTATTGTAATGATTTGATTATTATATATGTTTGCACAAACATAACATGCCATGTATATAAATTTCATTACAAAAATGTGTCCTCTGTTTGCCAAATGTTTTCCCTAGATTTTGAATGAATTCATTAGTCCCACATTAGTGGATTCACTAGTCCATTGAACAAGGACTAGTGAAGTGCACCCATATTTTGTAATATTGTTTGTATTTTATTTATGAAAAAAATGATTGCAAAATCATCATATGACATTTGTGGTATGTAGATTATATAAATTTTAAATTTCTTGGAACATTTATAATTCATTTGTGTAACCTTTGTAAATTGTATAAGACCTTAATTTAATTGGAAAATTAGTGTTATGAGATTTCTTTCTATAGTATTGGGCATTGAAACATATTCCATCTTAGGATTATTATTTAAAATATTTTCTTGCAAACTTACATTTAATGGTTTACCTTCTTTATAAAAAATTCGCGCATTCCATTATTTGATTTTTAAATTTGAAATATGGTAGGAAGACTTTTTGGATGTGATGTCGATGCTCTAGAAACTTAAAAATCAAAGCCTAAAATTGATAATAATAACATACATGGTTGAAATATTTTCAATTTCATATATATATATATAATTTTCAAAAATTGGCTTCTTCTTTTCTTTCCAATGATTTGTATATGGAATACATTTTGATATGTTATATTGCATGGCATTTGTTCTACAAGGGATTCATTATTTGTGGAATTATTTTTTTTCAATACATTTTTATGTAAATAACTAGTATGTTTTATATAATTTTAAGTACTTTTTTTTTAAATGATTGAATTTTTTTTATTATGGAATTACCATCTTTTTCAAATTGCTTATGACATTTTGATTATAAGTATTTGAGGTGACATCTAACTTGTAGTGTGTTATAATTTTTAAATGCATATTCAAAAATGAATATTAATGAAATTTCTTATGATTTGCATCCACAATGTTTTTCTTTGTATTCTATGTTTTTATCTAATTCAAAAAAACAAATTTGGTTTTGTATGAACTTTGCATTCTTGAATATGATTTTGTTATGTAATAATAGAATTCTCATTTTTTAAAAGAAGGTTCTTTTGTATTGTTAGTGTTTGAAAAACTTGAATTATTTAATGAAGTGATTCAACAAGTTCAAAATGTTTATTAGATTTCTATATAAAAGATTAAAACATTTATTTTGTACATCATTTCCATAATATGTTAAATTCTTTTTATTCCAAATGTATATTAATGGACATTCATGTTAATATTGTGAAATTCAATATATTGTTGTAAAATCACCCCATAATCCATCATCTATAGCTAATATTGACATTTTTTGTATATAAGTTTCTTCATTCTCTAAATCTCCATGCTATAAATCATGCAAAATTTTCCTATTTAACTCATGTCCATGGAATTGGAACACTTTTGGAGTACCAAGATTAAAGCAATTAGACAACCTCACAAGTATATAAAATATTACACACATATATACAATAAATATGCTATAATGTCAAATAAATAATCATCTATGTGGTAAATCTATTAATACATCACAAACCAACATTTGATAATTGAAAATCTAGTTCCATAGATTTAGAAGGTTTGCAAAGTTGTTTCAATTATCAACATCCTACTGATTATTTATATATATTTAAATAAGAATAATTTCAAGAAAATTATTTATTTCAAAATGAAACTTATATAAATATATTTTATAATATTTTATAAAATGGTAATTTAAAAATTATAATGAATTTATTTAATTAAAAAACTCATTAAATGTATAATTCAAAGGTTATCAAATTTTTATTTTTGGTTTGAAAGTTCAACTTTATAGTTTAAAAATAATTGGAAAAAAAAAACCTTCAAGTTTATCAAATTTATTTTTCAAAATAAAACCTAGATAAATATTTTTTTCAAAATAAATAAACACACAAATAAGAAAATGTGAAATTATTTTTTTCAAAAAAAATTAACAAATTCTAAATCAAACAAAGCCTTTAAAAACACTAAAAAAACTTAATACTCCAAGGTTTCAAGAAAATCATGCATTATAGAGTCACAAGTTTTAAATAAAAAATAAGATTTTATGTCAAAGCTTGAAATTTAATATTACAATCTAAATAATAAAATAGTGCACTTGTATGTAAAACACAACATTACAAATTGCAACCTAGATGTAATCAAAACTCAACTGTTATTTGTGGAGTTGATCGCACAACACAAAGAAAGATGCATGAAAGTTTACAAGATTTTGAAAAATTACAAGCCTTACCATATATATATTACAACAAAACAGAATACAAAACAAATGTAAATATAAAAAAACTCTAATTTACCACCACTAATATTTGTTGTGAATACAAGAAAGGAAATAATGACATAAACATTACACAAAAACCAAATACAACTTCTCAACTTGGTATCAAAATAAAAGAATTCCTGCAAAATTATTTTTAAAATCCAATAAAGCTTAAGAAAATGTAACATTGTACATTTTTTTCTATTAAAACTTTTTTACAAAGTTAAGAAATTTTATTTACATTTATACAAACAATTCAAAACTCAGATCCAACAATAGAAAATTTACACAATTTGGGAAAAAAATGGAAAAGGGTGATGTTGAGCGTTCAATTTCTAGGTTTTATTCAAAAGGAAAAAAATAATACAAATGATTAAATGAAGATTGTAAAAGCAAATACTTCTAAAAAATATCTCAAAAACCTATGACATAACTCATAGTATAATTTTGTTTGTACAATTTTGCATTAACATGTCACATAGATCGTTCATAATGACAATTGTATTTTCTTCAATTTGATAGAAGATCTTCAAGTTGTTACTATATATATATATATATATATAACAACGAAACAAATAACACATGTATTACATTAACTAACAAGATTGTTAGTGAGATCATAATTTATCTAAAGTGGATGTTAAGATTTACATAAACAAAGATGAACATAATATTAAAAAAATGAAAAAAATGGAAAGAATTAAAAAATGATAAAATGAAAGAAATAATGATTTTAGTAACTAAAACCATCTTAATTTTGGTAACACCTCGATACTCATCTTCTTGTGATTTTTGTAAATTTATTCACTATTATAATTTATGGTTTTTAAAGTTGTCCGAGTTGACTATCTTTTCCACCTTCACTAATGAACATCTCCATTTTCATTAAAAGCCTATGACCTAAATAACCTTTGTGATTTTTTATTAATGAACTTGATAAAAATGACCTATTTGACTATTTATTAAATTGAACATTTAGTCAAGTTGAACGAAAAATTGATCACTTTAGTCAAAATGGTCAATGATGAGTTCTAATCAAATTAAACATCTAATCAAATTAAACAAAAAAAAATGACATGCTTATTAACCAATTATTTTTTAGTCAAATTAAAGATCCTATGTTAATTAATAAACCAAGTTCATTAGTTATTACCTAGGCTAAGTAGGTAGTCAATGCCTATTTACTTACTTAAGTAGGCCTACCTACCAACAAACTATTACATAGGTTAAGTAAGTAGCTTAGGTGTGTTACCTACCTATTTAATTATTACTTAGGATAGGTCAATAGACTTAAGTAGGTAGGTATCTTAAACCTATCTACCTACCTAGGCCTACTTACCTACCTATTACCTAGGTTAATAGATAGTTTAGGTCTACCTACTTAGCTCTTACCCCTTCTATTTACCTATTTTCTTGCAACCTACCTACCGCCCAACTTTCAACATATTTACTAATTATTTTACTTTCTTATTTGCCTGCACAAGTAATGATGTGAAATAAATTTGAAATAAAAAAACTTGAGAAGAATTATCACTTTTTGAAGGTTTAATTCATTAGTAAGGACTTGGTTTATCACTGTGAAAATGAAGGGTTCAATTCTTTAAATTTGTAACCTATGTGCATGCCTAAAGGATTAACATAAACATGTTACATTAAGGTAGTTGGATATGTTAGGTTAGGCTAGGCTAAACTTGCCATGTACCTGCTTACTTTTTTATGGCTTGGGCAAACTCATCCTTGGGCAGTACCACTCCAAACCACCTCACCAAATTTCAAGGAAAAGTAAACTCAATTTAATTTAATGTAAGAAATTTAATATTTTAAAATTGTGAGTTTTATTATTGGTTTACATCACATGGGCTTTGTGTTCCCCACCTATGTATACATTGTGGAAAATTTATAAACACTTACATAAGCTACACAAGTAAAATATTCCACTAGTATAAAAGTGGGGTGTATTTCACTACCCTAAATCATTATGGACTTTCAAAATGAAATAGATTCATTGCACCTTAATGATTTCACCATGGTTAAAGTTATTTCATTATAGGGTCATAATGTAAACATCACATTTCACTGCTAGTTGACATAATTCACTATTATAATTTATTACGATAAATAGGTTTATTTTTATGTTGTTGTTTTAAATACCCTAAACTACTCTAGGTTATACCTTATGTTATTATAAGTTATACCTTAAGTTATTATAAGTTTTGTACTTTAGGTTATTTTATTTTAAGCTATTATACATTATTTCAAATTATAATTGTTTAAGGTCATTTTAATTTATGTTATTATAGATTATTTTATCCTAAGTATAACTTAAAATAATCTGGAATAAAATAGAATAATATAAGGTAAAATAACATTAAAATTTTCATATAATAATTTAAGGTGCAATAATATAAAATAATCAATAATAGCCTAAAATAAGTTATAATAAAATAACCAATAATAGCATATCATACAATAACCCAAAAAAATTTAAAATAAATAACAATAGTCAATGATAAAAATAACTAAAAATAATTTATGGTAAATAACTTAAAATAGCCAACAATAGCCTATGATAGAATAGTCAAAATTAGCATATGATAAATTACTTAAATTAGCCAACAATAGTTTACAATAAAATAACCAAAAATAATTTAATGTAACCTATAATAGCTTACAATAATCTATGATAAAATAGCCCGTGGTGAAATAATATAGAATAACCAACAATAGCTTATGATAAAATAACCAATAATAATTTAAGGTAAAATAATTTAGAATAGCCAACAATATCCTATAATAAAATAACCAAAAAATATTTAATGTAAAATAACCTAAAATAACCAACAATTACCTACGATAAAATAACCAACAATAACCCATGGTAAAATAATTTAAAATAATCAACAATAGCCTATGATGGAATAATCAATAATCACCACAACGAAAGGTGTCCATGTATGCCAAGTGATTTCACTGGATTTTGAGTGAATTGACTTGTTGTAATGAATGGGACCTAATGGGGAAACAGTGAATTCATTAATCTAGTAATAAGGACTAGTGAATTTCACCCACATTTTGTAGTAGTGAATAGTTAATGGTAAAATAATGTAGAATAACCAACAATAACCTATGATAGTATAGCCTAAAATAACCTATGGTAAAATAACCAAAAAAATCAATAATTGCCAAAATAACCTAGGGTAAAAAAGAATGTGCATAATAATATGTGATGACGAAAAAATATCATTCATTTAAATAATGGTTACATGGTTAAAGATTTGTTCTTTAAACATGGAAAGAAAAAAGGTGAATGATTCAAACCTTCACATTTGCACCCAAGGTTGGTGGGCTAGGTTCCTAGCTTAGCCTATGTTGACCAGTGAAGGTTTTGAAGTGTTTAGCCTAGGTTTATAATTAACTAATAATGAATTTGATTAACTCTTGGTGAATTTAATTAGTTATTAATGAATTCATTTATATGTAGTTACTGGTCCCTATTTATTAAAGGGTTGGCCACTTTCACCATGGTAAATGTGTTCAATCTCATTCAAAATCTAATGAAACACATAGTGAACTTGGATGCATATTGATGTCATGTTCATATTTTTGGAATGTTCTTAACCTATGTTCTTGAAATTTTTGACCTTTTATCATTAAGTGTCAAGTTGCACCATCGTAATTTTATTTTTGGTTTATCAACTATAGTCACTACACTACAACAAAAGGTATCCCCATGTGCTAAATGATTTCAGGTAAAAGTGCACTACATTAGACCAAAATGGGTAGTTGAAAGTCCATTTTAAAAGTCCAAATCCAAGATTTTTCAAAAAATCCATTTAAATGATGTTGAAGTTCACATTTTTTTCCATTTCCAAGTTCATACCACCTAGTTTAAACATTTAAAAAAAACCTTTAAAAATATGGGTCTTAAAAAAATCAATTTAGATATTGAAATGGATTTTATGAATTTGAAGTTTTCATTTTAAATCTTAAG